>Ga0233429_1001099_pt1 | contig 35652 bp, 37 predicted proteins | sample SI_118_April2016_3_FD_179879 | JGI IMG/M metagenome (GOLD analysis project Ga0233429, IMG submission 179879) | Seawater microbial communities from Saanich Inlet, British Columbia, Canada - SI_118_April2016_135_MG | ecosystem: Environmental > Aquatic > Marine > Inlet | place: Canada: British...
TGAAGTGTCTAAAGTACGCTACACCTGAAGAAAAACTAAAAAAATATCGTGAGAGAAAAGTAAGATACAAAAAAACAGCGTAGTTACGCTGTGAAGTAGAGTGTTCGGCTTGACTAGCGTCGGTAGGTACTTACTCAATATGTAGATTATATCATATAACTAAAAGAAAGTCAAGTATTTGACTTAAAACTTACTATAAAATAGCTAATATTAGATATTTATTAGTTTATTTGTATATTTTTTAGTAAAAAGGAGATTATGGGTTCAATAATACTCTCCCAAATGCCTACTACGGCCACTATTGTGAGGGTTAAAATTGAATAAAACGTTATTTTTAGCTTGGAATCGTCTTCCATAATGTTTTTATTAAACAGTATAGATTAACATTTGAATTGAAAAGTGTCAAGTTATTCTTTGTTTTTGGTCAATAGTAGCTTCATTAGCTCAATAAACACTTTGGCGTTAATTTCAGTATCGGGCATGGCTCGGTGGGCGTCTTTATGTTCATAACCAAAATTTTGAGAAACAGTACTGAGATTGTAGCGAGGTAAGGATAATAGCTTTCTAGATAGCTCTAATGTATCGATTATCTTATTATTAAGTACTGGTTTTGTCAGGCGCTTAAGACTGTTTAGAATAAACAACCAATCGAATTCTCTAATGTTGTGGCCAACTACGATAGATTCTCCAATGAAGCTGGTAAAGTCAGCTAGTACCTCTCCGAGATCACGCCCATTGACCAGTAGATACACTTCATTGAGGCCGTGAATCTTTTCTACTTCTCTGGTAATTGCCTTAGTAGGTCTGACTAATGATTCAAATCGATCAATAATCTCTTCCCCGCGCATTTTTATGGCAGCAATTTCTAATATTTCATCTTTAACTGGGTCGAGGCCAGAAGTTTCTAAATCAAAGACGGTAAAGTCTGTATTTAAAAACTTTTTGTATTTATCTTGTTGTTCTGTCTTTGTCATAATTGATGATTGATTAAAGTAATATTAAAACAATCTGTAGCGGATAGCAAGGTGATGCCCTTGAAAAAAAAGTCTTTTGTCGCTATACTGAAGGGGATTTAAACATGATAATCATTCAATGCAAATAGGAATTGTTGGTTTGCCCAACGTTGGAAAATCTACTTTATTTCGCGCTCTGACTAAAAAGCAGGTGGATGCTTCTAATTATCCGTTTTGTACTATCGATCCTAATGTGGGAGTGGTGGCGGTACCAGATGAGCGACTAGAGCAGTTAACAAAAGTATCAAAGTCAGGAAAGACAGTACCAACCACGATTGAATTTGTAGATATTGCCGGACTAGTGAAGGGAGCCCATAAAGGTGAAGGGCTTGGTAACCAGTTTCTATCCCATATTCGAGAAGTGGATGCTATTGTTCAAGTTTTAAGACAATTTGAGGATGGTAATATTGTTCATGTTGATGGCAAGATTGATCCTGAATCAGATAAGGATACTATTAACATGGAGTTGATCTTTGCGGATTTAGAAACATTAAACAAAAGAATTACTAAAAATGAAAAAGGTATTCACGGTCAAGATAAAGAATCTTTGAAATTAAAACCAATATTAGATAAGCTAAAAGAAGGTATGGAAGGTGGTAAGGCAGCGCGAGATATTATTACTGATCCTGAGGAACTATTTTTGATTAAAGACATGAGCCTTTTAACAATTAAGCCAATGATTTATGTTTTAAATGTTGATGAGAATAATGTAGTAGAAGAATCTGACTATATTGCCATATCTGCTAAATTAGAATCTGAATTATCTGAATTAGCGCCAGAGGAAGCAAAAGAGTATTTGACTGAACTTAAAATTCAAGAATCAGGATTAGACAAATTGATTAAAAAGTCTTACGAGATATTAAATCTTTTAACCTTCTTTACTTCAGGTGAGATGGAATCAAAAGCTTGGACCGTAAAGCGTGGGTCTACTGCTCCGCAGGGTGCCGGAGTAATTCATACTGACTTTGAAAAAGGGTTTATTCGAGCAGAAGTGATTAACTGGAAAGATTTTGTTGATCTTGGTGGTGAAGCGGGAGCTAAAGAAAAGGGTCTAATTAGATTAGAGGGTAAAGAATATATAATGGCCGATGGCGATGTGTGTCATTTTAGGTTTAGTACTTAGTTTCTTTTGGAGGATGAAATTTTACTACAAAATTTTAGGGAAGTTTTTGGTCTTACTATTTATAATGGTAGGATTTTTTGTTTGGGGCACTTTTGCTAGGGCTGAGAGTTATATGATAACTGAAGATACAACTTGGCCCAAGGGAGTGTATATAGTTGATGGAGAGGAGGGGCTGATTATTACTTCGGGTGCTACTTTGACCATTGAGGCGGGGGCGGTAGTAAAGATGACTGCCAAGTCTAATGTTATAGTGCAGGGTGGTTTGATTGCTATTGGTTCAATTGATGAACCAATAGTATTTACTTCGATTAAAGATGATTTACTCGGCAACACTGATAATAGTGATGTGTTACCAGCTCCGGATGATTGGGGGGCGATAATGATTAATGGCCTCACTGCCCATGTAGAATTTGATTATGCTCGGATTAGGTATGGTGGTTACAGGATAGGAATAGTAGTGGTTATTAAAGCCGAGCAAGTAGTGTTTAACAATTCTGATATAGTGGATAATTCTGTTGGCATTACAGTGCTGTCGCCAAATTTACAAATTCATAATTCTAATATTTATAATCCTCATAGCAAGATACTGATAGATGGTCAGATTTATCTAGGGACAACCCTATTTAACTATAGTGGAACGATACTTGATTTGACTAATAATTATTGGGGTAGTAAATTCGGTCCGACGGTTGATCCACCAGGAGTTTATGGCACCTGGATCCCGAGGGAAGTAGATTATGAACCATTTTTATTAGAGCCGATGGTTTTTATTAAACCGATTTCTGGGTGTATCGATGCTATGGCCAATAATTATAATGATGAGGCGACTGTTGACGATGGTAGTTGTGATTACAGTCCTAATCCTGTTATCTTGGTTCCGGGGATATTGGGTAGCTGGAATTTTGGTTTTGGTTGGGAACTTGATCCTATTTTACACATTCATGATAATCTGTGGAGCGCACTGGAGGAGGCTGGTTACCAAGAGGGGGTAGATTTATTTGCTTTTCCGTATAATTGGCGGTTAGCCAATACCTATAATGCTCTAGAGTTGAAAAATAAAATCGATGAAGTAAAGGCGATCTGTGATTGTGATCAGGTGGATATTATAGCCCATTCAATGGGTGGATTGGTAGCGAGAGCATATATTCAGTTATTAGATTATGAGAATGATATTGATCAGTTGGTATTTTTAGCCACCCCTCAGCGCGGGGCACCAAAAGCTTATTTGATGTGGGAGGGTGGAGAAGTGGGCAAAAAGATTCAGGATAAGATTCAGCAAAGGATATTCAAGTTAGAAGCAGAACTGAATGGTTACTCTAGCGTGTTTGATTATTTGAATAATATGCCCATGGAGTCAGTTAAGGAATTATTACCCATTGATGATTATTTAAAAGACACAGATGGTAATCTGAAATTATATCCCAATGGCTATCCAGTAAATAGTTTTTTAGATATCTTAAATAGTGAACTCGTTATGAGTCGCTTAGATGGAATAGAAATAATCAATATGGTGTCAGATTCTGGGGCAGAGAGTACCTTGGGTCATATTCGAGTAGAGAATAAAGAATTTAATGATGGTCGGTGGAGCGATGGTTATCCAGAGGGATTCAATGACATATTTGGGGACCACGGGTTGGAGTATGGCAGCGGAGATGGCACGGTACCAGAGTATAGTAATGATAATTTTGCAGGAGCTGATGATATTATTTTTGATAGTAGCCATAATAGCCTAATTACTGATGCTCAGCTGGAAGTGATTGAAGAATTGACTGGTACTAGGCCAGCGGATGAGGTAAGAAAAAATATATTTAGTAAGTTTTTGATGGTGAGAATCTTTTCCCCAGCGGATATTAATGTGCTTAGCCCAGACGGTCAGAGAATCGGTAAAGATTTTGACAGTAATAGCGTAGTCAATGAAATCGATGGTGGATTCTATACTGGTTTTAGTGTCGAGCCAGAGTTTATTGTTATTCCTAACCCAACAAACGGTAGTTACACAGTTAATTTAAGAGGGGTGGATAGCGGAGAGTATCGAGTGAGTATTAGCTACCTCACTGATGATGTAGAAATAGATCAGGAGTATACTGGCAATATTGATTTAAATGATGAAATTATTTTTACTGCCAGTTTAAGCGGTGGTAACTTGGCAGAATTAGTAATTGAGGTTGAGGAAAATACCAATGATGCTCTTGCTTTTGAGGTTTTTACAAAACACATTATCTATGGCGTCACCGAGATTATTGAAACGACAGAAGCTGTCGAGACAGCCGAAGCTACTAGTGGTATTGGTGGTGCGCCAACCAACCGGTTGGTTAAATTGGCTGACTTTTCTGCGGTATACTATGTGGATGAGGAGGATATTAGACATTTATTTCCCACAGAGGATGTTTACAGTAGTTGGTTTAAGGATTATTCTCTAATAGAAACAATTGAGCCAGAGGAATTTGATAAATTATTAGTGGGTTTTTGGGTGGGGGTTAATCCGGAGGTAGGAGTAATTGGCTTTGATAACAGTAATAAGGCTTATATTGTTCTAATCTCTGGAGAGTTGGAAGAAACAGAAGCCATTGATAGGGTGATAATAATTCCAACGTCTTTCGAATATGGTTATCGTCAAAAGGGTAAAAAATATTTAATAATGTTATAATAAAATAAAATAATATATATTCCTATGAAAAAGATTTTACCGTTTATCGTTTTGATTGTTTTAATTGTGGTGTTCACCCCGGTTTTTGGTGGGCTATTCACTAGCCTAACTGATTCGGCTAGTAGTGGTTTCTTTTGGGGGCTAGATACCCCAGGAATAATAGAGGGGTTTTTTATGTCACTAATGTTCTTTGTATCTTTTGTGGCAATGTCTAATAAAAATAAAAAGTTTTTAATTTTATTGGGGTTAGTTTTACTCTTTGATGTCTTTCTTGGTGTGTGGGATGGTTTAATTGTAAATATTGTTACGGGCTTAATTGGCGCCTTATTTGGTTTTGCGGTTAAATATATTTCAAACAAGAAGTTTTCCAGGTCGAAATCAAAATAGTTAAATAAAAAAAGATAAGACCTGTAACCGTGATGTTATAGGCCTTCTGTCATTAGCCGCCCTCGAGTCCGCTGTGTGACTTCGGGGTTTTTTCATTTATTATCGACCATTGACAGGTCGTATTGTTTTATGTTAGGTTTGGTCTAGCGCCGAGAAAACTTCGGCATAGTTCACCCCAAGTCAGGAGAATGATCATGGCACAGGCGTCGGAAGTGGCTGTAAAGGCTGTCGCACAACCAACGGTTTTCGAGTATGTCGTGTTGGGGTATGGAGAGGATCCTTGGGATAAATGGGTCAAGAAGTGGAACGATAGAGGATTGTGTCTGCCCGAGCGGAAATCACTGCTGCATGGCGTGTTTGATCTCCATGGTTTGACCATCGAGGAAGAAATGATGCGGTTGGGGTTTTGTATGAAGATATCTCATCTCGTTGTGACCACCGTCGGGCGTGATGACAGTTCGAGACAGAATTCAGAGCTGGCCAAAAAGGCTCTGAATGTTCTGTTTCAGCAGTTGGCTAGGCCGTATGGCACCAAGGATTCAAATGTGGGCTTGGACTGCCACGTAATGCAGGGCAGTACTCATTCGTTTCTGGAGCTACTTGGTGACGAGCTGCTCCTAAACAGCGCGCTGGGCTTTTTCAGAAGATGGGTGCATGTCCCGCAGGATGGCCAGGCCGACTTCAATGTCCAAAACATGCAGCGGCTTTTGGCCAGGTTTGTGATTCTGCCGTGGAGTTTGAGGCATGATCACGCGTCACATCTGGTTATTTCGGCCAAGCGCACGAGTTTTGTGAGACTGATGTGCGAGATGGGGCGACTGGATTTCTTGGTGAGGCATCTTTCCGGTACTCCTGGGTGGCTTCATCGGTTTGGCAAGATCGACGATGATGGGATGGCGGCGATCGAGCAAGTGGCGATGTCTTTGCACTGTGATGGGTCTCTAACGCTCGAAGAGCGCGCAGCCAATGGTGACGTCAATGCCCAGCAGGTGTTGCTGATCAAGGCGTTGCGGAAGGTTCCTTCAGTAGCCTCATCAGCAGTAGCCGAATGAGTGACTGCAAGGCCCCACATCGACGGCGATGTGGGGCCCTTTTATTTGTTTTAAATTAGTGCTTTGTGTTATTATATTTTAATGATAGATTATAAAAAAGAATTAAATGATGAACAGTATAAGGTGATCACCGATGGTGATGGCCCTTGTTTGGTTTTGGCCGGAGCGGGATCAGGTAAAACTAGAACTTTAGTGTATCGATTACTGTACTTATTAGAACAAGGTGTGGATCCGGGGCGAATATTGTTAGTTACTTTTACCAATCGAGCGGCTAGTGAAATGATGAATCGGGTTGAGGTCTTGTATGGTCAAAAGCCAAGGGGGTTATGGGGTGGTACATTTCATGGTGTTGGTAACAGAATCTTAAGAAAATATGGCCGGCACATCGGCATTGAATCAAACTTTACGATTTTAGATTCTGAGGACTCACAAACCTTGATTAAATCGTGCCTGAAGAGTGTATCAGTACCACAAGATAAGTATTTTCCAAAAGCAAAACTGGTTTCTAAGATAATTAGTCTTAGTGCTAATTTGGCTAAGCCAATTAATACAGTGATCTATGATCGGTTTCCGCAAATAGATCGCGAGCATGTTGCCTATATTGAAAGAATTAGCGAAGTGTATCAGGAGAAGAAGAAAAAAGCCAATGCCCTAGACTATGATGATTTACTGAGCCAGTGGAATCGGTTACTTATAGAGAGTAAAACAACCAGAGATGCACTAGCGAAAAAGTTTACTTATATTTTAGTGGACGAATATCAAGATACTAATCATATTCAAGGTGAGGTAATTAACCATCTAGCTGGGAGTGACCAGAATGTGTTGGTGGTTGGTGATGACTCTCAAAGTATCTATTCTTTCCGGGGGGCAGATGTTAATAATATTTTAACTTTTCCAAAGGTTTACAAAAATTCTAAAACATTTAAATTGGAGACGAATTATCGGTCAACACCGGAGATTTTAAAGTTGGCCAATTTATCGATTGAACATAATGAAAATAAATTCGAGAAGAAATTGAAGACAAATAAAAAGAGTTCGCTTAAACCTGCTCTGGCGTCATTGGACGATAATCGTGACCAGGCTAATTTTATTTGTAAAAGGATTATTGAATTAGAAGAGAGTGGAATTGAAGCGAAAGATATGGCGATTCTATTTCGAGCCCATTACCAGTCCTTGGAGATTGAAATGGAATTAAACAAACAAACCATTCCCTATACATTGCGTGGTGGATTAAGGTTTTTTGAACAGGCTCACATTAAGGATGTTGTGGCTTACTTAAAGATCGTACATAATTTGCACGATGAATTAGCGTGGCTAAGAATATTACAAATGCAACCGGGGATTGGCGGTGCTAATGCAGAAAAGATTTATCAAATGGTTTCGATTTTTCAAACCTTACCGGAAATATTAAATAGTGGCTTAGATAGTTCATTGGGGGCTCGAGTGTCAGCTGGTTGGCGAGGGATTGTGCCGATTTTGGCAAGACTAGCGAGTGCCGATAGTGATGATGTGGCGAACCTAGTACGACTTTTAATTGATTCGTCTTATCAGGATTATTTGAGAGGTACTTTCGAAAATTATAAAGATCGGCTTGATGATTTAGAACAACTTGAGGTTTTTGCTCGTGATTACAAAACACTTGATAAAATATTAGCAGATATTGCCTTAGCTGAAGGATTTAAGGGGGCGGATGTAACTAGTGAAAAGCCGAGAGAAGGTGTGGTGTTATCTACCATTCATCAAGCTAAGGGTTTGGAGTGGAAGGTGGTGTTTGTAGTGGGGTTAGTAGATGGCCAATTCCCAGGAGCTCAAGTTTTTGACAGGCCTCAAGATGTGGAAGAAGAGAGGCGACTGTTTTATGTAGCAACTACCAGAGCTGAAGATCAATTATTTTTAACTTATCCAATATATAATTCTCGTAGTGGAAATACGAACACTATTTCGCAGTTCATTCGTGAGCTACCAGAAGATGTATATGATGATTGGCATATTCAAAAATATGCATCAGATGATGATGAAGTAAGATATGTTGATGAGGATGAAGATAGTATTTCTGATCAGTTTTGGCAAAGAATAAAAAAGCACAACAAGTAGCTTGACTCGAGATAACTTTGGAGTTAAGATTAAATTATGAACATTTTAGCTTGCACATAAGTAAAGGAGATGGATCATGGCTTTGGCTATTAAGATCGCTGTCGTTATCATCCTGCTTTGGTTAGCCAAACGTCCCGGGGATCAGCGGGTGATGGTAAATGGGAAGCCGATGACATGGAGAGCGAAGTTCAAATCCAAGCTTGATTCATTCGTTGTGCCCATCTTTGGCCCCACCATCATTCTGTCGGCTAATTGTCTCGATGCCTGGCTGGACGCGAGTTGCTTGTGCCGTTTAATGTATTCGATGGTTATTTTGGCTATCTTCACTCCATTGACTCTGTTCGTTCTGATCAAAGGCGTGGTGATACAGGCAATGGTGATTGCTCTGTTTGTGGTTTGGGTTGTCTCCGTCTTCTTTGTTGTTGTGGTGTATTACCCTTTCTCGCCATTCAAGGTTCAGTAGCATATTTTCACTGTTGTGTGAAGTTTCATTCTTCGCACGTTGGGAGGCACTCCTGGCCCACTCATGGGTCGGGAGCTTTTTTATCCCTAAAGGGTGGTTAAATATATATGAGGATTGGCATATTCAAAAATATGCATCAGGTGATGATGAAGTAAGATATGTCGATGAGGATGAAGATAGTATTTCTGATCAGTTTTGGCAAAGAATAAAAAAGCACAATAAATAGCTTGACTCGAGATAACTTTGGAGTTAAGATTAATTTATGAACATTTTAGCTTGCACGTAGGTATGTGTAAATAAAGGAGATGGATCATGGGTTTCACTATTGGGATCGCTGTCGTTGTCAATCTGCTCTGTGGAGTTTGGTTGGTCGAACATCGTGGTGACATGTGGGTCATGATGGAGGGAATATTGGTGAAGAAGAGGGCGGATCCTGGATCCAATCTTAATGTCCTGTGTACGATCATTCTTGGTCCCATCCTTGCTCTATTGGTGTACGTAGTTACTCGCTTTTGGGATGCTTGGTGGTACACTGATAGCTTGTGTCGTCGTAATTCGACCAAGATGTGTTGGATGGCGCTTTTGGTTTTCCTCATCCTGCCATTCCTTCCCGCCCTGATCGAGGACATCGGCTTGGTGGTATGGGCAATTGAGATTGCTCTGCTCATAGTTGGAGCTTTCTATACCTTGCTTGTTGCTGTGAGGTACCGCCTTTTCTTCTCGTCATTCAAGATTTAGTAGAGGCTCTCCACATTCAGATCATTGTGTGAAGTTCCATTCTTCGCATCTTCGCACGTTGGGAGGCACTCCTGACCCATTCGTGGGTCAGGAGTTTTTTTTTACCTTAAAAAGTGGTATAATAGTATTAATTAAAAATAACTCTAAAATATGGAGGACAATCTTTTGGTTAGGCGATCAATTGCTGGCATTGCTTTAATTTTTGCTTTGATCGTTGGTTTTTCGTTTGGCTATCTATTGGCTAATCCATTTGAGGATACAGTTAAAGTGTTTCGTTATCCGCTAGATGGTTTCTTGGCTCTCACTGATAGTACTGGTGGTGAAATTGCTCAATTTGAATCTCAAGAGGAATTTGAGGAATATATGGCTGCTAGTCAATCTTTAGGTTATAAGGGATTTGGCGGTGGAATGGAAAGAACTATGGCTCAGACAGAACTTATTGGGATTGATTCAGGTAGTTTTGGATTATCTAAGACTCAAGATATTGGATCGGGCGGCATGGGCGGCTCATCTGTTCCGAGTCGGGTTTCAGATACAAATGTTCAAGTTTTTGATATCGATGAAGCAGATATTTTGAAAACTAATGGCCAACAACTTTTTTACTCTACTTCAAATGGTTATTTTAGGGGGACGCCAGAACCGTTTTTTGATGAAATGAATATAAAATCAATTGCTCCACCAAGGGAGACTGGTGGAATCAAGATTGTTGATGCTTTTCCGCCAGCCGAGTTAAGCTTGGCTGCTGAAATTGATATACAGGGCGAAATGTTTTTAGCTGGTGATAATTTAATAGTCAATTTTAATCGAGAGATTGTAGCTTATAATGTTACTGACACTAATAATCCGGTCGAAGACTGGAGTATTCAGTTCGAAGACAGGAGCTATTTAGTTACGTCGAGGCTGTATGGTGACGAACTTTATTTGATTACTAGAACTCGTAGTTATTCCCCGGTTTGTCCGATTACTCCGCTTACTTCTGAAAGGGGGGATATGATAGTTAATTGTACTGATGTCTATCATCCAGTTGCTCCAGCTTCAGTTGATTCAACCTATAGTATAGTTAAGGTTAATGCAGAAAATGGTGAGGTGTTAGACCAGGTTTCATTTGTGGCTTCATATGACTCAGCATCAATTTATATGTCAAAAGATTCAATTTATTTGACTTATAATCAACAGGCAGATATATTGAAGTTCACTATTGGCTTTATGTTAGAAAATGATGATTTATATCCACAGAGTGTGATTGAACAATTGATTAGGGTTAATAATTATGATCTGAGTAATCAATCAAAGATAGTTGAGATGGAAACTATTATGAACAAATGGATGATGTCGCTTTCTAACGATGATCGATTAAGGTTTGAAAATGAAATGGAAAATAGAATGACTGATTACTTCAAGGATCATGCTAGGGAATTAGAACAAACTAATATTGTTAAGATTGATGTTGATAATCTAAAGATTAAAGCTAATGGTCAAGTTCCTGGCAGACTTTTAAATCAATTTTCATTGGATGAGTATAATGGCAACTTAAGAGTGGCAACTACTATTGGTGAGAGATCGTTTGGTGAAAGTATGAATGATATTTATGTATTAAATAGTAAGATGGGTGTAATTGGTTCGGTTGAAAATCTTGGCCTAGATGAAAGAATTTATTCAGTTAGATTTTTAGGTGATATGGGCTATGTGGTTACCTTTAAACAAATTGACCCATTTTATATTTTGGACTTAAGTGATCCAAAAAACCCAAAGATGACTGGGGAATTAAAGATTCCTGGTTACTCATCTTATTTGCATCCAATCGCTGAAAATAGAATATTGGGGATTGGTGAAGAGGATAGAAAGGTGAAGGTTTCATTATTTGACGTATCGGATAAAACAAATCCACGAGAAATTGCTAAATACTCTCTAGACGAATATTGGTCGGAGGCAGGAAATAATCATCACGCCTTCCTAGCTGATAGTAAGTTTAAGGTTTTCTTTATCCCCGGCGGTAAGGGCGGTTACATCTTCTCTTATGCTAATGATAAGTTGGAATTAACCAAAGCAATTGCTGGCTATAATGTTAAGCGAGCAATGTTCATCGATGACTATTTTTATATAGTCGGTGATGAGGGGGTTAAGGTATACAATGAGAATGATTGGTTAGAGATTAATAGCTTAGATTTTAATAAAAGATAGGTATAAACTATCTTATAAATAAAATATGGAAATATTAACAGAGGTGCTTGCTTCACTTACTCAGTTTGCCGGTATATTTATTGAGTATATTGGGATTGTCGTAGTAATCATAGCGGTGGTTATTGCTTTATTGCGTTTGGTTCAAAGCAAGCAGAAGCGGGGAGGTATTCGTACAGAACTAGCCAATAATGTGATGTTTGGATTGGACTTTATTATTGCGGCGGATATTTTATTGGTAACGGTAGCAGCTTCAGTTAACGATGTCTTAAAGCTTGGTGGTATTGTAATCATCAGGATCTTGTTGGGCTATGCCCTTAGAAAGGAAACGATGCGTTAAATTTAATCTAGAACTAATAAATGAGTCAATTTGCTAATTGGCTCATTTGTTGTTATATTAATGGAGAAATAATTGTATTTTATGAATGAGGGGAGAATAATCGGAGTATATAAACCTAAAGGTCCAACTTCACATGATATTGTTAATATTGTGAGAAGAGTTACTGGTGTCAAAAAAGTAGGACATGCCGGAACACTGGACCCACTTGCTAGTGGTGTTTTAGTGATAGCGATTAGTCGAGGGGCAACAAGGCAGATTAGTGAGTATGTTGGTAAAGAAAAGGAATATATTGCCGATATCCGGCTGGGAATGATTAGCGAAACAGATGACGCTGAGGGGATAGATGAGGGTAGCAAAGTAGATGACGATAAACTAAAAAAGGTGTTGATCGAAGATATTGAAAGGGTGATTAAAGAGTTTATTGGTAAGATTCAACAAGTGCCACCAATCTATAGTGCTCTAAAGATAAAAGGTAAGGCGGCGTATAAATATGCCCGTAGTGGTGAAGATTTGAAGATGGAAGCAAGAGAGGTAGAAATAAAAGAAATCGAAATATTAAATTATAGTCCTCCAAATTTAAAGTTAAGGGTAATAACTGGTCCAGGAGTATATATTAGGTCTTTGGCTCGTGATATTGGTAGGGAATTGGGGGTAGGAGCCTACTTGGCAGAGTTAGAACGAACGCGGGTGGGAGAGTTTAAGATAGAGAATGTTGTGAAAGCAGAAGATATAAAAATAGAGTAAGACAATTGATAATCATCGCCACCCTTATTAAGTTTTATAAGCATTGTATCTAGTAGTTGTTAGACTGGTATCAGAAATCTGATTTTTTATTCACCATCTTATAGTAATAAGATAGCTGTTTAAGGGGCATAACAGTTTGGGTTAGAAGAAGTGGTCAATGACGCCCTTTTTTTATTTAGGGTTATTTATTAGTAAAAAGACTTATCCACTTGACATAATATAATTATGGGTATATACTTATAATCAGTTAAATAACTAATAAATAACTTAAAAAATATGCCTGGATTTAATGGTGCTGGCCCTAGAGGTCAGGGTCCACAAACTGGACGAGGAATGGGCCCTTGCGGTGGTGGAATGGGTTGTGGTCGTCGATTTGGTGGTTGGTTTAATCAAACCCCTCAAACGCCCCAATTAACAGTTGATGATTTAAAGAATCAAAAGCAGTTTTTACAAAATGAGCTGAAGGCTATCGATACTGAAATCGCTAATAATAAGAATAAATAATAGATTAAGGCCATCAGAATAACAAAGGCGGCAATAATTATTGTCGCCTTTGTTGGATAATTGTTTTTTGGTTTAAAAAGTGATAAAATACCTTATATTAAATATCAAATACTAATTCATGGTTCGTCCAAAAAAGTGTCGTAAAATTCGTTTTCAGCCTGCAGCTGACTATTTCAAGCCTCGAGGTATTCCGATGGTTGGTTTAGGTGTGGTAGAGATTACTCACGAAGAAATGGAGGCACTGAAATTAAAAAATGTTAATGATTTAGATCAAGTGGAAGCAGCTAAAAAGATGAAAACCTCTCAGAGTACTTTTCAGCGAATTTTAGTTTCAGCTTACCGGAAAGTAAGTGACGCACTGGTTAATGGTAAAGCGATTAAAGTTATTAAAGATGAGTAATAAACAACAAGCTAAACAAGTAGCAATCTGGTCGGTAGTGATTAATATCTTTTTGTCACTATCTAAGTTTGCAGTTGGGACCCTAATGGGTAGTGTGGCCTTAATTGCCGATGGCCTACATTCTTTGTTGGACATGGTATCTTCGGTAGTAGCTTACTTTGGCATTAGAGTCAGTGAAAGGCCAGCTGATAGTGAACATCAGTATGGTCATGAAAAATATGAAAGTTTGGCTAGCTTAATGATTGTAATATTATTATTCATTTCTGCTGGTTGGATTTTATTTGAAGCAGTTAACAGTTTGGTTTATGGATCAGACAAATTACACTTTACATTTTGGGCGATAGTAGTGGTAGCTATTTCTATTGTAGTTAATGAATTAATGGCTCGAGCTAAATTTCACTTTGGTAATAAAAATTCTTCATTGGCGTTATTAGCTGATGCTGAACATTCACGAGCCGATTCAATTTCATCAATAGCGGTTTTAATTGGTTTAGGTTTAACTAGATTTTATCCAGCAGCAGATGCTTGGTTAGCGATTGCGGTTAGTTTATATATCTTTTATGAGGCCTACGCATTAAGTAAGGAATCGGTTGATGTTTTGGTGGATAAAGCTAATCTAGAAATTGAAAAAGAGATTCGTAATATAATTTCAGTAGAAAAGTTGCAAATTGAAAAGGTTAAAACTAGAAAAATTGGTGTAACTAATTTGGCAGAGGTTTTTTTGGTTTGTAATGCTAAGAGAAAAATGGAAGAAGTGTCTAAAATCATTGCTGATCTAGAGACGAGGCTACTTAAAGAGGTGGCGGGATTGAGTCAGGTTTCTATTAATGTTAAATCACATGAATTAACCACTACTGCCACTAAAACATTTTGGGGTGGTCGGTATCGGTCGCGAAATCAACATCCTGACGGAGTACACTTAGGCCCGGGTGGAAAATGTGTTTGTTCTAAGTGTTATTATACTGTTGAGCATCAGCGGGGTCAGTCTTGTCAAGAAATTAAGTGTCCTCATTGTGGGGCTGTATTGACCAGAAAAGATAAAAAATAAATTATGATTATATTTAGTTGGTCAATTTTAGCAGTGCTGTTGGTTAGTGTCTTATCTTTTGTTGGTGGGATTGGCTTAATATTTAAAGATCGTGTTTTAAAAAGTATTTTACCGTCTTTGGTGGCCTTATCTGCTGGAGCATTAATTGGTGGAGCCTTTTTACATTTATTGCCAGAGAGTATTGAGTCGTCTAGCGGCGAATTATTACCATTTGTATTTGTGCTAGTTGGTTTTGGTATCTTTTTTATTTTAGAAAAGGTACTTCGTTGGCATCATTGTCATGATGATGGTTGTTCACATAAACATCATTTAGGGGTGATGAATTTAGTTGGTGATGGAGTTCATAATTTTATTGATGGTTTGATAATTTTTGCTGCTTTTTATGCTGACTTTCATTTAGGTTTGGTGGTAACCTTGTCAGTGATTATTCATGAAATTCCTCAAGAGTTGGGAGACTTGGGGGTGTTAATTTATTCTGGTTTTAGTAAAGTTAAAGCCTTATTATTTAATTTTGCCTCAGCCTTAACTAGCATATTGGGAGTGGTGGTTGCCTATTATCTAATTAATTTTAATTATTCTATTTCTGGAATATTGTTGCCACTGGCAGCTGGTGGGTTTATTTATATTGGGGCTAGTGATTTGGTCCCAGAGCTTCATCAAGAAAAGAATACTGCCAAATCAGTAGTGTCTTTTGCGATTTTTGTGTTGGCTCTAGTTTTTATGTATCTTATTAAAGTAATTGCTGAATAATTATGAAAGTAATAAAGATTGGTGCTGCTTGGTGTCCAGAATGTGTGATTATGAAACCGCGCTGGGCAGAAATTGAACACGATATGCCAGAATTAAAAACTGAGTTTTTTGATGTGGATGAAAATCCTGAAATAAAAGCAAAGTATAGTGTTGATCATATTCCCAGTTTTATCTTTTTTGACAATAATGATAACGAGACTAAAAGATTAAGAGGCTTGGTGGAAAAAGATGAATTAATAAATACTATTAAAAAATTACAAGCATAAATATGTTTAAAAGATTATTTTTTATTTTAATTTTATTCAGTCTGTTTTTATTGCCAAATATTATTTATGCCCAGACTGAAAATGATGTCGATTTACATTTATTTTTTAGTCCGACTTGTGGTCATTGTGCTCAGGAAAAGATATTTTTAAGTGAATTGGGTGATGATTATGCCAAGGTGAATATTTTTAGATATGATATTGGTGACCCAGACACATCAGATAAATTGTTAGGGTTTTATAATCAATTTAATATTTCTCAATCTAGTTTAGGTTTAGTGCCAGTTACTTTTATCACTAATAATAATCAACCGGCTCAATATTATATCGGTTTTAATGATAATATTGGGGAGGCAATAAAAAATAAGCTTGATTTATATTTGGCTGGGTTTATTGAAAAGATTGATGAGCCGATTGGTCAAGAGGCGGGGCGAGGGTTTAAAGTTCCGTTTATTGGTGAAATTACCCCTGAGTCTTTTTCACCATTAATATTAAGCATAATTGTTGGTATCTTAGATGGTTTTAATGCTTGTGCGATGGTGGCCCTGGGTATGCTTTTGACGATTCTTATTTCAACTGGGGTGAGAAAGAAGGTTTTTATTATCGGCATTACTTTTATTTTGGTTTCAGGAGCGATTTATTTTTTGTTTATTTCGGCTTGGTTGAATCTATTTATGTTTCTTGGTTACTATAAGTGGATTACGATGGTGGTGGCTGTTTTAGCAATATTATTTTCATTAACCTTATTAAAAGAATATATTTCGGGGGTGGTGTGTAAAATTTGTGATGTTCCACTGAATGGTAATGAAAGTTGGTTTACTAAAATTCAAAGAAGGCTGTTTAGTAAGTTGGCAAATCTTTTGACCAAAAATGCTTCGACCATAGCTATTGTAATTAGTGTGGCAGTTATTGCGGTGGGAATTAATATGGTGGAGTTATTTTGTTCAATCGGGTTTCCAATGGCTTATACGAAGATTTTAACTAGCTATGGACTATCTACTTGGCAATATTATGGTAATTTACTGGTTTATATTTTATTTTATATGATTGATGATTTATTAATCTTTGCTATTGCCATTTCTACTTTGAAGGTTACTAGAGTGAGTGACAAATATCTTAAGGCGACAAAGCTGATTAGTGCTGTTGTTTTACTATTTTTGGGATTAGTGCTTTTATTTAAGCCAGAATTATTGGCGATGATATAGACATGAAAAAGATTGGATTAAAAATATTATTATTTATTTTTTTGGCTCAGCTAATGGTTGGGCCGTGTTTAGCTACTAATCTTGATCAGAATTTTAAGGCGGTGGTGCTTGATATTTTAGAACAAAGACAGATTGATGACGGTGATGGTGTGATAATTAATCAACAAAGGCTTCAGCTTTTGGGATTAGATGGAGATTGGCAAGGTAAGGAGTTGATTTATGACGGGATTGGTGAATTAGTGGTTTTAAATTCAATAATCTACCAGACAGGAGATAAGGTGTTGGTAAATCAGACCATTAATGACAATAATGAAGAGATATTTTATGTAGTCGATCATGTTCGCACTGCTGGGCTATGGTGGCTAGGACTACTATTTGTTTTAGTGGTATTAGTAATTGGACGACAAAAAGGGTTCCGGTCTTTAGTAGCCTTGGCTCTTACTTTTGTGGTGATTATTAAACTTTTTATCCCAATAGTAATTGCTGGCCAGAGCCCAATAATTTGGGGGCTAGTATCTGTGGCGATAATTTTACCAATAATGATAGTGGTAACCGATGGTTGGAGTCGTAAAAGTTTAATTGCTGTTATTTCTATTTTAATTTGTTTGATTTTAACTATGATAATATCGGTGCTATTTAGCAATTTAATGCACTTGAGTGGAATGGGGGGCGAGGAAACACTTCTGTTAATGGGTAATGGCAAGACAATAATTGATTTTAGGGGATTATTCTTCATATCAATTCTAATCGGTGCCTTGGGGGTATTGGACGACGTTGTTTTGGGTCAAATTGAGGCAGTAGTACAAATTAAGATAGCAAATAATAAATTAAGCAATAATCAAGTTTTTAAAATGGCTGGTTCGGTTGGTAAGTCGCACTTGGGAGCAATGATTAATACCTTATTTTTGGCTTATGCTGGCGCTGCTTTACCCCTACTTTTATTGTTAAGTTTAAAACAACCACCATTTGTTAGTATGTTTTATGCGATTAATAGTGAGATTATCGCGGTAGAAATTGTTAGAGCATTGGTTGGTGGTGTGGGGCTGGCACTAGCGATTCCAATTTCAACTTATTTGGCGGTGCGGTTTATTAACAGAAAAAAACTTGCCTAAAACTGGTTTTTTTATTAAAATAAACATAAATTAAATAAAAAAAGTATTATGCCTAAAAAGAAAAAGAATGAGACCAGCCTTTTGGTTGGTATGTTTTATGGCTTGGGAGGGGCAGCAATCATAGTAGTGGTGGTTCTTGTCTTAATTTTTGCAGGGCCTTTTGGGAAAGATGATGCTGGGTCAGACTTAGACCTTGCTGATGGATCAGGGCCTGGTGGTTCGGTCCCGGATCAGCAATTGGATCCATCTAAGATTAGGATTACTGTAGTAACATCAGAAAACTGTGAAAAGTGTTTTGATATGAATATTTTATTAGATGCTTTTTTACAAAACAATGTTGAGGAAACTGGTAGAGAAATTGTTTATATCGAAGACGCTCAAATACAGCCTATTTTAGAGAAGTATAATATTACTAAGGTGCCGACAATATTGGTTGCTGGTGAATTAGATAAAGATCCAAATCTTCAGGGATTTTGGGATGGTCTTGGAAGAATCGTTGATGATGTATTTGTATTAGACGAAATATTACCTCCATATATCAGCGTAGAGACTGGCGAACTTAAGGGGCTAGTGAGCGGAACCTTAATAACTGACGAGTCTTGTGCCGAATGTTATGATGTTACTCTTCATAAGACTGCCTTGCTAAATCTTGGAGTAAACTTAGAAACTGAAAAGACGATTGATGTTTCAAGTGATGAGGGTAAGTCCTTGATTAAAAAATATAAGATTACTAAAGTCCCAACCATCTTGATCTATGGAGAGACGGAAGAATATAGAACTCTAAATGATATTTGGAATCAATATGGTATGGTAGCTGATGATGGAACATTGGTGTTTACTGGTATGGAAGTGATGGGTAGTTACTATGACCTGGAAGCTGATGAGTTAGTAGAAATTGCTTTACCTGATCCAGGTGCTCAAGCAGTTCCACAACAGTAGAATAAAACTAGTTTAAAATAAACACCTCGTTTTGGCGAGGTGTTTTCTGTATAAAAAAAGCCCCCAACTTTAGTAAGTAAGGGCTGAGAGCAAGGGTAAATTTAAGAGCCCCACTGTTGGGGGCTCGGAGTGAGTTGATGGCGCAGCGCAGAAGAGGGCTCAGTCGGGCAGGTCGGGCAGGTTGACCACCTTGCCAATCCCGAGACGATTCGCTTCTTCGCGTGCTTCCTTGAGCAGCTCTGGAGCGGTGTTGACGTCCTTGAGGAGACTGAATACGCGTTGTGTTCCTTCAGGGAGGGCGGGGACTTTCCCCACTTCGAAAGTGCAATAATGAGTTTCAAGTCTCGTATAGACAAGAAGTCCTACTTTCATGATACTCTCCTGTGTTGCGCTCGTTTTGGGCATGACTATTAGTGTAGCATCCGACTATTGGATAACCAAACTTTATCAAAATAAGTGATATTTGTCAATACCTAAAACAGAATTAATACCTAAGTTAAGCCAAATCTATAGTTTTAATATGAATAATAAAAGATCATATGATCGTATAGATGACAATAAGCTAATGAGTTTATTGTCATTTAAAAAGACAAGACACAAAAACAGCCATTGATATAGTATTGCACATTAATAATGTAGCTCTAAATTTAAGAGCCCCACTGTTGGGGGCTCGGTGTGAGTTGATGGCGTTGTGCCTAGTGAGGGGTTTCCTCTTCGTCTGTGGGTTCCTGTGTATCGGATTGCTCTTCAAGTTCACGGAGCCAGTAGACGCCATCGCTGCCGTCGTTGTGATGTACGATCCAGAGGTCGTCGGCGCCAGGAAGCTCACGTACCAAAATGCCCGTCGCGTCGACCTTTCGTGCTTGTTGATACCCTCCTGGCACTTCTACCATTGACGACGCGTCGAGATAGGCGACTCTTACTCTCATCCCTTCCTGAGCATTGCTTGATTTCATCTTGATCTCTCCTTCTGCCTTGTTTTTTGCTCGATATGAGTGTGACTATTATATGCAATACTTGTCTCTTGGAGATTAAAATATATCAAAATAAGTAATATTCGTCAATATATAAAATACAATAAATACCTAAATTAAATAAAACTTATAGTTTTAATATTAATAACAAAAGATCATACGGTCGCATAGACGACAATAAGTTAATGATCAATGCGAGTGATAGAATCTGAGGGGAGTGTTTCATGATGTTTATTTCCTTGGTGCATAGTTGATACTAAATGGATACTCGTGACAGTTAGCTTTGACCCAATCTTCTTTTTCTTGTGTCTTTTTGTGTTATTGTTAAGTATTTTGCTTGATTTTTCAGCTTAATATTGTTATTATTTAGCTATTATCTTGTTAATTATGTCCAAATTATATATAGTTTCAACGCCAATTGGTAATTTAAGCGATATTACCTTTCGGGCTGTAGAAACGCTAAAATCAGTTGATTTAATCGCCTGTGAAGACACTAGAACTTCTAAGAAGCTTTTGAATCGTTATGATATACAAACAAGATTAGTTTCATACCATCAACATAGTAAACAGCCAAAATTAGATTTTATTGTTGAAGAGTTGCGTGCTGGTAAGGATATCGCTGTAATTACCGATGCGGGTACACCTGGGATTTCTGATCCCGGTGGTAAATTAATAGAAGAGGTGGTTAAAAAAAATGGTAGTGAGGTTGAAGTTTTAACTATTCCTGGGCCGAGTGCAGTTATTGCCGCCTTGTCTATCTCTGGTTTTCCGGTTGATAAGTTTTTATTTTTGGGTTTTATGCCTCACAAAAAGGGGAGGGAGACATTTATTAAAAGAATTGTAGATAGTTCTGAGACGGTGGCTTTTTATGAGTCAACTCATCGAATAATGAAAACCTTAGATCAGATGAGGGATAAAATAGGAGCTAGAAATATAATGGTGGGAAGAGAACTGACTAAAAAATTCGAGAGTACCTATCGAGGAACAGTCGATGAAGTAATATCTCAACTCGAAGAGAGTAGTACTAAGGGAGAATTTGTAATAGTAATTAATAATAAATAAATATGGAAAAGAAATTTTATATAACTACACCAATTTATTATGTTAATGATATTCCGCATATTGGTCACGCCTATACGACAATTGCAGCTGATGTTTTAGCTAGGTATCATCGATTGATTGGTGATGATACATATTATTTGACTGGTACGGATGAGCATGGTACCAAAATTGCTGAGGCGGCAGAATGTGCGGGTAAAACCCCACAAGAGTTTTGTGATGAAAAGGCGGCAACTTTTGAGTTTCTTTGGGATCGGTTAGATATTTCCAATGATCAATTCATTCGAACCACTTCTAATGTTCACAAAAAGGGGGTGGAGAAGTTTTTGACCAAATTAAAAGAAGCCGATGCGATTTATGAGGGGCAGTATGAAGGACTTTATTGTACTGGTTGTGAAAAGTTTATGACTGAGAAAGAATTAGTTGATGGAAAGTGTCCGGATCATCAGAAAGAGCCAGAGGTAGTAAGAGAAAAGAATTATTTCTTTAAACTTAGTAAGTATTTACCGCAGGTAAAAGAGATGATTGATAAGGGTAAGATTAAAATCATTCCTGAGTCTAGAAAAAAGGAGGTATTGGGATTATTTAAACAAGGTTTGGATGATTTTTCTATCTCTCGTGAAAGTGTAAAGTGGGGAATACAGCTTCCCTTTGATAAATCTCAAGTTTCTTATGTTTGGGCAGAGGCATTACAGAATTATATTACAGCTATTGGTTACGAAGCAGATGATAAGCAGTTTAGTAAGCTTTGGCCAGCAGATATTCACCTAATGGCCAAAGATATTATTAAATTTCACGCCGTGTCTTGGCCGGCAATGCTACTTGCTGCTGGACTTGAAATGCCAAAGGTAATTTATGCTCATGGTTTTTTTACCGTTGACGGAAAAAAGATGAGTAAGTCATTAGGGAATGTAATTGACCCTAATGCATTAATTGATGAATTTGGTGCCGATGCCACAAGGTATTTGTTATTATCTCAGTTTCCGTTTGGTAATGATGGTGATGTTAAGGCTGGAGAATTTGCTATTCAATATAATGCTGATTTAGCCAATGGTATTGGTAATTTGGTTAGTCGAGTAACATCGATGACTGAAAAGTATTTTGATAGTAAAGTTCCAGAGACCGATACATATAACTTAGAGGCTGAAACTACTCAAGTTTGGGGTAAATATAAAGAGGCTATGAAGATTTTTCAGATTGATGGAGCGATTTCAGCGGTTAAAGAGTTAAATGGTATTTGTGATGCCTATATCGAACAAAATAAGCCATGGGAGCTAGCTAAGGACAGTGAAGATAAGCTGGCAGTGGTATTGTATAATCTACTAGAAGCAATTAGACACTTGGGATTGATGATTTATCCTATACTTCCTGAAACTGCAGAGAAGATTCAGGTGGCTTTGGGGCAATGCGAGTTTAATTCTCAGGATTTCAAAAAATTATCTAAGTGGGGAGGATTAAAATCCGGGATTGAAGTAAAAAAGGGCGAAGCGTTGTTCCCGAGACTGGAAGCTAAAGAGGATTAGAAGTTGAGTTCTAAAAGTGGTATAATTAAATTGTTCTAAATATTTAATTCTATTTATGACTTTTACGCTTGTCGATGTAATTTTAATTGTTTTGGTATTGATTTTTCTTATTGTGGGTTTTTTTATGGGTTTAATTCAGGGAGTCGGAGCATTAGTGGGAGTAGTAGTGGGTGCTTGGGCTGCGGGCCAGTTCTATGAGCCGCTTGCTGCTTGGCTTGATCCAGTACTTTTAGGCCAAACGACGACAGCTAATATAGTAGCGTTTATATTTTTATTTATCTTAATTAATCGAGTAATTGCGTTTGTCTTTTATCTGATTAATAAGATATTTAAGATAATATCAATTATCCCTTTCTTGGGGACCATTAACAAGTCTGCTGGAGCAATTTTGGGGTTAGTTGAGGGGGTATTAGTAGTTGGAACAATTGTGTATGTGATTGCGAAATTTGGTGCTAATGTTGGATGGTTAGTGAAGGTGCTTAACGAATCAATGGTAGCACATCAGTTAGTTAAAGCAACGAGTTTTGTGATTGCCCTCCTGCCGGAGGCGCTTAATGGAATAACATCAATATTTTAAAGTTTATATTGTAAAAACCACCTTTAATTAGGTGGTTTTTGTTTGCCTTTTTACTCCCAATAATGATAAGATTAGGGAATAATTATAAGATATGTTAATAGATTCACATGCTCACTTGAGCTTTTCTGCCTTCAATGATGACAGAGAAGAAGTAATTAAAAGATGTGAGCAAAAACAGATGAAAGTGATAAATATTGGGTCGCAACTCCCGACTTCTGTTGGGGCGATTAAAATTGCCCAGGAAAACGATAGTATGTCGGCAGTGATTGGAATTCATCCAATTCATATAGGGGATTGTGAAAAGGATCCGTTAGAAGCTAAAGAACACAAGGAGATTGATTTGGAAAACGATTTTAAGGAAATTGTTAAATTGGTTGATGATGATCAAGTGGTGGGAGTTGGTGAAACGGGGTTAGATTACTTCCGCTTAGAAGAAGGCGATATAGAGGAAACTAAAAAGCTGCAAAAAGAATATTTTATTAAGCATTTGGATTTGGCTCAAGAAAAGAACTTGCCTGTAGTTTTACATTGTCGAGGTGATAAAGAGAGCCCAGATAGCGCTTATTTGGAAATGCTAGATATTTTAAAGGGTAGAAAGTTAACGGGGGTGATTCATTGTTTTGGATCAACCTTAGATATTGCAAACAAGTTTATTGATCTTGGATTCTATATTGGTATTACTGGTATTGTTACTTTTGGGAAAAAGGCCGCAGAACTTGAAAGAGTGGCAACGAACATTCCATTAGAGAAACTATTAGTTGAAACAGATTGTCCTTATTTAACTCCTGACCCGCATCGCGGTGAGAGAAATGAACCGATTCATGTTGAGTTGGTGGCTAGTCACATTGCTAAATTAAGGGTAGTGACGGTTGAGGAAGTAATAAATCAAACTGGGAAAAATGCAATAATGTTGTTTAATTTAAAATGAATTAATTTATGACTTTTTTACTATCTATTCTAATTTATCTTAACTTTCAGTTTTTGGGTTGGCCAATTATTAGTGTTATTTTAGTTGGCGGGTGGCTATTTATGGTATCTAAAGTGTCAGGAGTAGTAATAACAAAGTTATTTGGTTTGAATAAAAAGTATCTTAAACCATTAAATTACTTCTTGACTATTTTTGTCTTTGGATTGGTGTTAAATATCTTTACCGCTTGGTTTATTTTCAACAACATCACGATTTTACTAGCATTGATAATTACCCCCCTTCTTTTATTGGGGGCTAAGAAGATACTAGCTAATGATAAAGGTAAAAAGATAAATATAACTAATAAGCCGATTTTTGGTAAAAATAAGTTTGCTTTGGAACTTGCTGGGATATTAGCAATTATTGGCTGGTTTTTAATCTATTTTTCTAAAACTGGTAACTATATTCAAAGCCCATGGGAAGTATTGCCTTGGGTATTTATAGTTGTTGCCCTCGTTTTGTTTTTGGTTATGTATTATTTGACTCTCTCTAAAGAAAAAACGAAAAAGATTATTTGGGTGATTATTCTAGTGTCATTAGTACTTCACTCATACACCCTGGTGTATCAGACAGGCTTTGGTGGAGATAAATGGCGCCATATTGGCTCCGAGTATCGACTACTTGAAGAAATAGAGTATCAGCCGACACTTCTAGCTGATGATGTGTGGCAACAGCAAGTATTGGGAGTTAATATTCCTCGAGCATTGGTGGACGGTCCTAAGCTTTCCTATGGCTTTAGCTGGTCAATTAGCGCGTTTACTAGTAAGACCACTGGGATTGATGTATATAGTTTGGATAAGTATTTAGGAATAATATTTTGGTCATTATTTTTGCCATTAATTGTTATTGTGGGAGCCTTGCAAATCTGGTCAAATAAACAATTTGCTCTCATAGCTGGAGCACTGACCAATATGTTTTTCATTTTTCAATATTACGGTAGTCAAACTTTACCAGCAGGATACGGTCTATTATTTTTTGCGTTCCTTTTGGCGGTGTGGCTGTCCTTGCTGCGCCACGGGAGTCGCAATAAGTTAATAATTATAATCGCTCTAACTGTCTTAGCTTACTTTAGTTATTCTTTAGCTTTTATTTTGGCAATTGGTCTCGGTGGATTATATTTTGTGATCAAACAACGTGGTTGGATCAAGGCTGTTGGTATTTTTGTGCTAGGTGGCTTAATGTTTTTGCTTGAATGGGTTGGGGGGTTTAATAGTTTTGGTTTTTCCGGTAATTTGATGGAGTCATTGGGAAGATTTATTCGGCAAAGTAATATACTTTATTCTGAAACTGGTCGGTGGATTCCATTGGTTAATAAGATTGATTTTTATCCGTGGCATTGGTCGTTTAGAATTTCGGAAATAATTGGTTTAGTCTTTGTAATCATTGTGGCCATCCTAGTTTGGAAGATTTTCAGAAGTCGTGATAACCAGCCCGCCAAGTTTGTTGCTGGTGGATTTCTCGCTTTAGTAATTGGGTATTTTCTGTCTTGGCACCTTTTAACCGGATTGCATATTTTAAGCAGACGGTTAGATGTGTTTATGGTTTTGTTTATTTTATTCATCTTTGCTTGGGGAGTGAAGTATTATCTGCCAAAAACCAAGACTTACGCCTATCTTTTGGTGATAACAATCAGTTTGGTTAGTATTTTGACGTATGTTTCTGGGCCAGTATTAAACGCAACGGTAACAGCTAATGAGGTAAGGGCTACTAAGTATGTTTGGAGTGAAATCGAATCTAACCCGAGTGAATATTGTGTATTGGCTAACACCTGGCCACTTTTGGCTCTAGAATCTTGGTCGGCAAAAGAGGTTGTAGCGGGCAATTTTCCAAGTGATCATGATCATCAGCAACCAGAGCGAGTAGAAATATTTGACGAAATAAACTTAGCGGCCAGTGAAAAGTTATTGGACGCGGCACAATTTGCTAGTGATAAGGTGAATTGCTATTTGATTTTGGATACAAAAAAAGCCAGTGAACCGGCCATTGAATATTTGAATTTGTTAATTGGTGAGCCAGAAAGGGTGTTTGGTGATAATATGGTTTGGTTATTTGATTAGTTCTACTACATTTTTCATTAAGACTGCTACTGTTAGGGGCCCAACCCCTCCCGGTACTGGTGATAAATAGCTAGCGACCTCTGAAACATTGGGGTCGACATCACCTAAGGTATTCTTGCCTAAAATACTGATGCCAACATCAATAATGATGGCATCTTTTTTAATCATCGATTTTTTGATTGAGTGAGGCTCGCCGATGGCTGAGATTACAACACTAAACTTCTTGAGGCTTTTTGGTAATTTTGATTCTAATTTAATTTTGCTGATTTTAGTAATGCCTTTTAGATATTTTTTTAGATTTTTGGTAAAGATATCGCTTTTTGCCAAGATGATTGCCTCTTTATCTTTTAAATCCTCATTAGTGCTCTTTAATAGTTCAATTATAGCACCAATGGTTGGCGGAATTAGCTTGTCATCACTTCTGATAAAGCCATCCACATCTTTGGAGGGTTTGACTGCTTTTAGGATCTTATCGGTATTAAACTTTTCTGGTAGGGGAAGTTGAACTAAGATACCATTAACGGCCTTATCTTTGTTTAAGAATTTAATCATTTCGATGATATCGTGTTCTGTGCTATCCTTGCAACATTTGTTATTACATATGTATTTATGAAAAGTAATGCCAATTTCTTTGGCAGCTTTTTCTTTTAGCTTGATATAGAGCTCGGAGGCTGGATCGTCGCCAATTAAAACAACGGCCAACCCAGGTTTAGTGGGTAGCTTTTCTACCTGATTAGCTAAGTCTAGTTTTATTTTTTTAGCTAAACCTTTTCCGTCTAGAATGATTGCTGGCATATTAGTAGATGGGGAATTTATCAGTTAGTTTGTGGACTTGAGATTTAATATATTTTCTTAGTTTTTTGTCATTTGGGTTTTTTAGAATATCTGAAATCCAACCAGCAATTATTTTCATTTCTTTTTCACCCATGCCCCTGGTAGACAGTGCTGGGGTACCCAATCTTATACCTGATGGATTAAATGGACTAGCGGGATCAAATGGAATCATATTAGCATTGGTATAGATTTCCGCTTCAGCTAAAATATCTGATCCATCTCGCCCAGAAATATTTAAATTACGACAATCTAATAGAACGATATGGTTTTCTGTACCATCGGCGACTAGATTGATGTTATGTTTTTTTAATTCTTTAGCTAGGGTTTGAGCATTTTTAACTGTTTGAATTTGAGTCTTTTTAAATTTTGGTTTTAGAGCCTCGGTTAAGGCGATTGCTTTGGCAGCGATAACATGTTCAAGCGGCCCACCTTGCATTCCAGGAAACACTGCTCGATCGATATATTTAGCTAATTTCTTTTTGCAAATTATTAAGGCGCCACGAGGCCCAGCTAATGTTTTGTGGGTAGTTGACGTTACAACATCAGCGTAGGGAAATGGAGAGGGATGAACACCGGCGATGATCAGTCCTATAATATGAGCAATGTCGGCTAGTAGATAAGCCTTATTCTTTTTGGCGATTTGGGCCATTTTGGTGAAATGAATCTTTTGGGTGTAGGCAGTATAGCCACAGATAATCATTTTTGGTTTTTCACGCTTAGCAATTCTAGCTAATTCGTTATAGTTTATCTTTCCGCTTTTTGGATTGACAGTATAGTAAGCAAATTTGTAGATTTGACTCGATAAATTAACTTTATGGCCATGACTTAGATGTCCGCCGGACCCAAGATCCATTGCTAGAATTTTATCCCCTGGTTTTAAGAGAGCAGAGAAGGCAGCGATGTTGGCTGATGATCCAGAATGAGGCTGAACATTAGCGTGCCACTTTTTGTTAGATAGTCCAAAAACTTTCAGAGATAGCTCTTGGCAGGCAGTTTCGATTTGGTCGATTATTTGGTTGCCGGTGTAGTATCTTTTTCCAGGATATCCTTCGGAATACTTATTAGATAGGGGGGTGCCCATAGGGCTTAAAACGTCCATTGAAGCATAGTTTTCAGATGGAATCATTACTAAGCCAGTCTGTTGTCTAACAGTTTCTTTTTGAATTAGTTTTTGAATTTGTTTTTTTAGCATACTCGTATAATAGCAATATTTTATATTTTTTTCAATGTATTCTTTTGGAATCAAAAAAGATGGGAGTCGTGACGTCTCACATCTTTTTTTGTGATATTTTGATACTACTCTAATTCTAAATACTTGTCGATTACAGGTTTAACATTGGGAGCACAATCATTTGGTAAATCGTTTATATCAAACCAATCCATTATTTCTGATTCACGGTTTCCATTTGGTTCGGCGGTAATTTCAGCTAGGTAATGAATGAGTATGATTGCTTCTGGTTTGCCGGCGTCGACTTCTGGTTTCTCATTCCACAGTACAAGTGGTTCAAGTGCTTTAATAATCTTAACTTCAATTCCGATTTCTTCCTTAGCCCTTCTAATGGCATTTTCTCTTAACCCCGTATCTTTAACAACTCGACCACCGCAAAACTTCCACTTTAGTTCAGTAATTGGCTTATCACCATGCTTAACTAAAAGGGTTTTTAGTTTTCCATCACGCTTTTGAATGATGACGGGACCGGAAGCAATCATGTTGCTGAAAATCCCGATTTCGTTTTTTTCAGTTTTATTGATGTTCATGTGGTTGACAGTTAATGATTATTATGATAGAATTATTTTTGTCGTTTGTCGTTTGATATTGATGTGAAGATAACACGGGAGAACACAGGGTGGAACCAGCTTACACATGTGTAGAATGCCTCAGAGAGCAACCAACCCTTATTGGGTCCGTTTGTATTTGCGGCCGCCATCGCTGTTGCTGTGAAAAGTGTGCGGCGGCCTATCGAGTTAGGATTGCCAATCGTCTTTCTGCGAAAAGACCAGCATCGGCCGCCTAGGTCGGCGACAATTCATTGTTATGACGAGCACCCACCGGGTGTGCTCGTCCTTTTTTTTGTTATTTTTTCAATCCTCTCAATTACACTATCGATGGTAGATTGAGGAGTGGATGCTCCAGCAGTTACTCCGATATTGTTACAACCATCAAACCATTCTTGTTTTAATTCATTTGAGTATTCAATATGATAGGCTTTAGTAAACTTTTCACAAACAGTTTTTAGTTTTTTGGTATTGGAGCTATTGTAACCACCAATTACAATTATTAGGTCAGACTTTTTGGCCAATTCTTCTGCATCTCTTTGGCGGTCTTTAGTAGCGGCACAAATTGTGTCTTTAACTATTATATTTGGAAATCTTTCTTTTAATTTTTGAGCAATATTGTTAAATGCTTTCGGCTCTCTGGTGGTTTGAGAAACTAGGCCATAATTATTTTCTGCTAGATCATTCAGATTATAAGAATCATCAATTATTATAGGATTATTTAAGTTACCAGCAATGCCCTTAACCTCAATGTGTTTATTGTCTCCAAAAATAATAACTTTTCTGCCAATGGACTCTAACCTTTTGGTTATCTGATGGACATTCTTAACTAGGAGGCAGGTAGTGTCTATAATATTAAGGCCTCGAGATTTGGCCAACTCAATAATGGAATCAGCTATTCCATGAGCAGAGATTACTACTGTCCCGGTGGCTATGTCATCAAGATGGTCGACAAATTTTACTCCTTGTTCTTTTAAATTATTAATTGCTTGAGGATTGTGAATTAGCTGTCCTAAAACGTATAAGTTGTTTTTATTAGAGATACTTTCGATTTTTTTAATGGCTCGTTTTACTCCAAGGCAAAAGCCACAGGTATCTGCCAATCTAATTTCCATTTTTGTTAGTTATTTTTTTTATCATATAGGTATTGGACTCTTGGTAGCCATTTTTTTTATAATAACTCCTTACTCCAATTCCAGAAATAACTGCTATTTTGTTTAGTTTATGTTTTTTACTTATTTTTTCTGCTTCTTGAAGTAGCCTTTTTCCTAGGCCTTTGTGTTGTATTTTTCCAGATTGACCTATGGGGGTCATTAGTCCATAGGTGTGCAGTTCACGTACCAGAGAGGAATTATTTAATTCGGGTATAATGTTATTTGTTAAATCATTGTTAATTCTTAGTCTTAAAAAAGCATAAAGAATCTTACTATCTTTTGACTCATAACTCAAAAAGTATTCTATGCCACCATTTGCTTCAAACTTTTCTATTTTTAACTTTCTACTTTTATCTTTTGATTCCAAACTGTGCCCTGCTTCTCGACACCTGATACACTTACACTTCCATCCATCTTTTTGTGCCTGGTTTTGGATTAACTGTCTGAGGTTTGTGATATGATTACCCGCTTTGATGCTTTCTTCTGGGATATCTCGAATTAGTCGAGTTATTCTTACCCATGGAGGGGTAATCTTTTTAATTTTAATTAATAAATTTAAAAGTTGTTTATCTGAATACGGTCTATACTTTTTCTTTTTCCATAGTTTATATAAATCTGAGTTTTTAGTAACCACACATGGATAGATTTTTATCATATCTGGCATCCAACTTTTGTGGGAATAAAGTTTTTTAAACATAGCTAGGTCTTTAGCCGGAGTGGATCCTGGTAAATTCAACATCATGTGGTAGTTGATCTTAAATCCGGCAGACTTTAGTAGTTCAATGGCCTCAACGCTAGTTTTAACCGTATGACCACGACGATTAAGGTTTAATATTTTATCATTAGTGTGTTGGATTCCTAGTTCAACGCGAGTACAGCCAAAGTTTCTCATTCTTATAATTTCTTTTTTGGTAATATAGTCTGGTCGAGTTTCTAATGTTAGCCCAACACAACGGTGTTTAGCCTTTTCATTTTGATTCTGAGCAGATTCTATGCTTTTAGCTCTTCTGCCGTTTAAGGCTTCAAAGCATCTTTTAATAAACCAGTTTTGGTATCTCGTCTTATGATATGACCAGGTACCACCCATTATAATAAGTTCAATCTTGTCCGTTCGGTGACCATTATTCTTTAGGGCAAGGAGCCTCATCTTAATTTGACGATAAGGATCAAAGTCGTTTATGATGGCTCGCATTACTGCCGGTTCGTTAGATAGATAACTTTTGGGCATATCGCTTTCGGTGGGACAGAATAGACAATCTCCTGGGCAGGGGTATGGTTTGGTTAAAACAGATATTACGGCTACGCCGGATAATGTTCTTACTCTTCTTTTGACTAAAAACTTCTCTAAGTTAGAACTTGGTTTTAGTTTTTTATTTTTGACTAATCTGTGGTATGCTTTAAGTAAATCAGCCTTTGGTGGTGGAGAACATTTGAATTTTCCAGCTGATTGTCTGACAATTAAAAGAAACTCGCCTTCGGTTTTTGGGCGCTTGTTTATTAGAGTAGTTACAATTTTATTAAGTATTTTTGAGGTCATGGGCAATAATATCGTTAAACGCATTCTACAACAAAATCGCGATCTTTACAATGGTGTGAGTAAGGACTTTTCTAGTACTCGTAATTATATTTGGCCAGGCCTGGATCGTTTTACTAAAATGGTAAATGATGATGGACGAGTATTGGACTTGGGTTGTGGTAATGGGCGCTTGGCTAATTTGTTTAAAGATAGAAGAGTCAAATATTTGGGGGTGGATTTTTCGGAAAATCTGATCAAAGTAGCTCAAGATAACTTTAAGGGAGTTGGTAATGTTAAATTTGAAGTAGGAGATCTATTAACCTATAAAAGCAAAGATAAGTTTGACTTAATTTTGGCAATTGCCTCATTACATCATATTCCCACCAAGAAGGAACAGCTTCGGGTTCTCAAAAATATTTTTCATAATCTCAACAATGATGGAGTGGTGGTTTTGACTAACTGGAATTTGTTACAGGCAAAGTGGCGTCCATATCTTTTTAAGCGTTCTAAGGAGTTTGGATGTGGGATTTTCAATTGGCGTGATGCTTTTATTCCATGGAAGAGTGATCCAAATAAAGAACAGTTTAGATTTGTTCATTCATTTGGTAAGAATGAGTTAAAAAGAATGTTGAAGAGCGTGGGATTTAAAATTAAAGAAATATATTTTGAAGCTAATGGAAAAGAGGCAGGTGTATTTGATGGTAAAAACTTAGTGGTAGTTGCTTACAAAAAGTAGTATAATGTAGATAACCTACTAAATAGTTAAATTACATAGTATGAAAAAGATAATAGTCTTGGTGGCGGTCTTTGCCCTATTGTTAGCTGTCCCATTGGCAGTTTCAGCGGGTAATATCTCTCCTCAGAAGAGTGTTTTTATTGCTCAAGATGAGGTAATAAATCACAACATTTTTAGGGCTGGTAATGCAGTAACCATTGAAGGAACAATAAATGGTGATGTATTTGTGGCTGGTAGTATAATTAATATTAAGGGCACAGTTACTGGTAGTATTTTTGCAGCAGGGAGTTCTGTGATTATTTCCGGACAGGTTGATGGTGATGTATTTGCAGCAGGGAGTTCTGTGACCATCTCTGGTGATATATCTGGTAGTACTCGAGTGGCAGGTAGCGATGTCACTGTTAGTGCAAAAGTGGCCCAAAGTGCTTATATGGTAGGCGCTAATCTTAGCTTAACTGGTGATGCAGAGGTTGGTCGAGATGTAGCAGTGTCTGGAGCCAACATTAATTTAGCTGGCACAATTAGTAGAAATGCTGATGCTTATGGAGAAAATGTTACAATTAGCGGCCCAGTTGGTAATAATTTGAATCTAAGGGTTGATAGTACTGGCATTGCTAGTATTGCTGGCGGAGTGAAGGTGGCTGGTAATGTAAGCTATATGGCAGGATCAGAAGACCAATTAATAGTTGATGACTCGGCAGAAGTCAGTGGGGCGACAACTTTTAGTACTTTTAGCCGTTCAGATAAAAAGCTTAAAAAGAAAGCAATAATGCCTTCATTCTTGTTTAAGGTGGTTTGGTTTTTTTCGATGTTAGTTGTTGGTTTTGTTTTGGTAGTATTAATGCCCAAACCTCTTAAGAGTGTTTCAGAAAAGATGATTAAGCGTCCGGCTGTTAGTATGGGCTGGGGGCTAGTGTATTTGATTTTGACTCCAATTGTTTCTGTTTTACTTTTAATAACTGTAATCGGTATTCCGCTAGCTATTATTGTAATGGTTGTTTATATTATTGCACTTTATTTGATGAAAATATTGGCGGCGATTGTTTTGGGCGCATTGATCATTAGTGCTATAAGAAAGCAAAAAGAACCAGGACTAAGCTGGTCTTTGGTTATTGGAGCGATTGTTTTTATACTTCTAACTAGCATTCCGGTTATAGGTTGGATTATAAACTTCCTAGCAGTTATTTGGGCTCTGGGTGCTGCAGTTGAGGCAAAAAAGGAAATGTTAAAGAAGATTAATAGTTAAAATGACAAAGAGCATTTTTAAAGAGTACGATATTCGAGGGAGGTATCCTAAGGAAATCGATAAAAGTACGGCCTACGAGTTAGGTCGTGCTTTTGTGGTCATGACTAACGCGAAGAAGGTTGCTATTGGTCGTGATCGGAGGCCGGAGTCCAAGTTACTTATGCCCGAGTTTATACGAGGAGTGAATGATGAGGGGTGTGATGTTTATCAGATGGGGATTGCTTCTACCCCAGCAGTTTCTTTTGCGGTTGGTCACTTTAAGCTTGATGGTGGAGTAATTATCACTGCTTCGCATAATCCCAAGGGTTGGGCTGGTTTTAAAATGATGGCCGAAAATGGTGTACCAATTGGAATGAAAACTGGGTTAAAGACAATTATTAATTTAATGAGCAGGGGTGTCAACTCAGTTAAAAAGAAATCAGGAACAGTGAGGTCACTAAGTTATTTACATAGCTATTATCAGTTTGTGCGAGGATTTATTGATTTAGATATGATCAAAGGCTTTAAAGTAGCGCTTGATGTGAGTGGTGGTTCTGGTGATGGCTTAGTAGATTATGTTTTTAATCGTTTGTCTCTTAAAGACTATAAGATAAATTTTAGGTCAGGGGATCAATATCCAGATCATGGTCCTAATCCGCTACTTTTGAAAAATCAGCAAGTAATTAAAAATGTGATAATCAAGCGACGAGCGGATTTGGGAGTGATTTGGGATGGTGATGCTGATCGTGCGGTTTTTATCGACGAACAGGGAACCTTTGTTCATCCATATTATATTAATTGTCTTTTAGGAAAAGTGCTCTCTGAAAAGAAATCTGATTTGGCGATGGTGGTTGATGCGCGAATGCCGGTAGGGATCAGCGAGGTGATTAAGAAATATGGTGGAAAGCCAATAGTGTCCAGGTCGGGCACTGCAAATATTATTGATTTGATGAATCGGAATAAGTATTTGTTTGGCTGTGAAAACTCTGGTCATTATTTTTTCAATTTCAAATTAGCCGATGGTCGTAATAACAATCATATCTTTAGCGGAACAATTATTCCAGTTTTGTTGATTTTGGAATACCTGAAGATTAATGATTTAAAAATGTCCGAGGCGGTTAGTGAGTTTTCTAATAGTTATCATATCTCCGGAGAAAAAAACTTTAAGATTGATAATTTTGAAAAACTAAAGAAAAAGATACTTAATAAGTATAATGGATTTAAAACCAAGCAGATTGATGGTCTGTCGGTTTATGGCGACGGGTGGTTTTTTAATGTTAGGTCGTCACATACCGAACCGCTGATCAGATTAAATGTCGAAGCTATAAGTAGAAATAATATGCTTAAAATAAAGAAAGATTTATTAACTTTAATAAAATAATAATGTCAGAAAATAAAAAGAGTTTTACAACAGAAGAGGCTAAGGAGGTTGGCGAGCGAATTGGAATCGACTGGACAAAATTTGATGTCGAGCAGTTTAAAATGGGAATGGATGTGGAATTAGAGCATGGGAAGGTTGATCCTAGTACTAATGTTACAAATGACAGTCCGATAACAACTGGTAAAATTGCTCTAGCTCACTTGAATGAACTTTCAGATTATTATACTAGACTAGCTAAGATGGAGGAGGGGGAATAGGATTAGAATAAAACATTGTTTTAGGAGATAAGGAAGACGGCCAACCCAGTGTTAGGGTTGGCCGCTTTGTATCGCCGCAGTTATTCGTCAGTGGCCATCGCCATGGTGGCTACATGGACAATCACCATGATCGGTGGTGTCGTCTGATCGTTTGGCTGGGGGAGTAGGCATTTCGGGGACATCGCCGGACGACACTGTTTCGGCCAGGACTGCATCCAGTTGGAGTCCGCGTTCCTCCAGCATCGGAATTAAATCTTTGTCAGGGAGTAAATAATGGGTCTTATTGTTTATGCAGCCCCTCGGGCCGGTTACGATATTTTCCCCCTTGGTATTGAGTGCTTTGGCGATTATCTCCCTCTCGCTGGCGGAAAATGAATAGTCCATGTTAATCTCCTTGGCGCTTAGGTGCATGATATGAAACCGTTATTTATAGTTTTATCATACTGGTTGGTTTTTGTCAATCCTATGTAATAAAATAAACGCCTCATCTGAACTGGGCCCCGTAAAGTAGACACGGGTAAAAAACACCCTATCCAGCTAAAAGATGGCTCCTGTACTGAACAGGAGTCATCTTTTTTATTCCCCATTGATATCTCTCATTATTGTAATAATCCAT
>Ga0233429_1001114_pt1 | contig 35105 bp, 21 predicted proteins | sample SI_118_April2016_3_FD_179879 | JGI IMG/M metagenome (GOLD analysis project Ga0233429, IMG submission 179879) | Seawater microbial communities from Saanich Inlet, British Columbia, Canada - SI_118_April2016_135_MG | ecosystem: Environmental > Aquatic > Marine > Inlet | place: Canada: British...
TCATCAGAAGTTCCCTTGATTGCTGGCAGATAGTCGTCTCGCCATTCCCGTGCCACGAATTGCAGTTGGCCATCGGGCAAGAGCATCAGACTGGCTTCGTCAAGGTGGTGTGGGGGCCATGCACCGATATCGGCCAGCGCCTCCCACGTTGTACCCTGGTCCGTCGATTTCCAGATCTTGATGTGAAGTGGTTGCGTCGCGATCACGGTCCCTGGCCGCAGTTCAAACCAATGGGTCGCCAACCGCCATGAGCCGTCCGGCATGACGACGACCTCAGAAGGTTGCATCAGATCCCCGGGCGTCCTCGAGGGGCTGATCGCTCTCATCCATCGCTGGTTAACCCAGGTCCTGCCGCAATCGTGGCTGTCGAAAAGCACCACATCCAGAAATTTCTCACCGCCGCGGTTCTGGATGCAGTGTGTCAGCAACAGCAGCGAACCATCCTCGAGCCTCTGGAGACGAGCACTGCCACCTCCGTCGACAATGGCCGCCGGCTCTCCCCAGGTGAGGCCCAGATCCCTGCTGATCTGCACGAACAAGGTATCGGAGCCCCCATGGCCAATGCCATCGGAATAAGCACATATCAACGAATGATCCATCGCTTGAACGACCGCCGGGAACCCATACCAGCGGTCCGTGTTTCGCTGAATCGTCACGTGGCGGCCAATCTTACCCCACACCGATCTCATAGACTGAAACCGAAAGCCTCTGCCAGGGGCCACCGTGCGATCCTTCTTGGCCAGCGGGTGTGGCAGAACCGCATCGGCTGTCGCCGTGGGTGACTCACCAACTGTCAGGTCGGTGATACCGGCTGCGCCCGGATACTGTTCAACCTGCACGTGATTGATCACATCCACGTCGGCCTGTATGACCGCATCTTCGACAAGATAGTACCAATCACAGTCCCCACGGCCGCTTACCCAAGCGGTCAGTCGCTTCGTCTTCAGATCAGCTTTGATGTTGAAGTCGTAGGGTGTGTTGGGCCGACAGTAGAGGCTGTAGTAGTCGAGCCCACCGGTATTGACCCACGGCGTGATGTAGGCGGTTCCCTTCTCGGCACGCCCGTCATCGACGAGACCGAATCGAACAACCACTTCGAAGTCGTCACCGTTCTTGCGACCCAGGGAGAGAGTCTGCAGCAACCTGGCGGGTCTGAATGGCTCTTCGTCTCCATATAAAGGTTGAGACACCTTCTGCTGGGTTTGCTCGTGTGCTTCATCAAAGTTCGTGGGACTGCCAGTCTTGGCCTCGGTGTTGCGTTGCATGGCCGACCGCACGAAATCGGGCAATCCGTCCCTGTATGGAATCGGGTTGACGGAGCACATCTGGAACGTACAGTGCACATGTATTGAGCCAGAGATCGTCGCTACATCCACCGCGTGCGATCGCGATCCCGACTCACCCTTCGTGCCATGTTCGTATTCAAACGACAGCAAATTCATCTCTCCCATTCAGTAATCCGAACTACAGTCGAACGATCAGCTCCACCAGAGCGGCACGTCCTGACCCTCGAAGATCGGATTCGGCTTGCAATACGACCCTGCCACGAAGGGGAATCTTTCTTCGAGGTCGTCAATGAGTTCGACGCCATAGCCCGGTCTGTCGGGAATTGTCAGCACCCCGTTCTCGATCGGATAGGGATCCTTGAAGATCTCCCACTTCAGCGGGTTGTAGGTCTGATTCAGCTCGCACATATGGCCGCAGGGCACGCCGGCCACCAGATGGATGTTGGCGATCGTCGTCAGACCGCCGACCCAGTTGTGCGGGCAATACATCTGGCCGTGCTCGTGGATGGTCCGGCCGATTTGCCACCCCTCTGTGATCCCCGACAGGTTGGCATCCGTCTGGATAATGTTCATCGCCCCTGCCGCCACGAAGGGCCCCACTTGGTAGCGGTTCCACCAGCTCTCACCGCCTGAGACCATGACCGAAGGCATGGCCTCGTTGATCGCCAGGTGCTGTTCGAGCGCCACGGGGCCCGTGTGTTCTACGGGCTCCTCGAACCAGTAGAACCTGAGTGCTTCCAGGACCGGGCACAGTTCCTTGAGGATCTGCTCGTAAGGCCAGGGAAATTTCTCGAGCACCAGTTTGAACTCAGGCCCTACCGCTTCGCGCAGGCGTTCGAGGACCACGATGTATTGCTCCATCGTCATCCCCGAGTGTTTCCAACTCGTACCATTGCGGAACTTGAACGTGTCATAGCCGGCTGCCTTGTAGCGCAGGGCCTCTTCGATCAGTTCCTCTTCGCCCTTGTCATACCAGGCGTGACAGACGCCCCCACTGGCATAGATCCGCACCTGATTCGAGGGTGATACTTCGTCGGACAGCAGTTTGTACACGGGCTGATCGACGGCCTTGCCGATGGCATCCCACAGCGCATTGTTCACCCCCGCCCAGGCGCCCTCGGCAACACTGTTGTGACCCTGGTTGTTGGTCAGCAGGTCCACGTCGAAGATGTTCGCCCCGAGCAACAGTGGCCTGATGTAGCGATCGGTGTATTGTTTGAGTCGATCGGGTCCGCGGTAGGGACTGCCCTCCGCAATGCCCACCACGCCCTGGTCGGTGAAGACCTGTACGAGGGCCGCGTCCGCCTTCCACACATAGAGACCACCGCAACGCCACAGGTATTCCCCGTCGTGGGTGTAGGAGAGCGGTGTCACCTGGATGTCCGTGATCTTGATGTCCTGGCGTTGCAATCCTTGCGCCGGGTGCTGTCGTGCCTCCCTCATCATCCCTTCCTCCTCCACGCGTCTATGGTCATCTATCACCTCACTTTGCTTCCATTTCCCGGAGAGCATCCACATTGCGTTCGACTTTGTGGACGATTGATGCCAGTCTCTCCATGTCTTTTCTGGCGGGACGTATGAAGTTGTTGGTACTCATCTCCATTGACCGGTCACACTTGTAGCGGCAGTTGGGGATTTGTGTCTTGCTGTAGTCCGTCTTGGCCCGCTTGAGATTCTCCATCCACATGGTTTTGGGTCCCTTGTAGCCCCGCCACTGCAGACGAGGCCAGTCCGGAATAGGCGCCGGCACATAAGGACCCCAGGACAGACCTTCGGCTCTCAGGGCCCGAACGAAGGTGTCGCGTGTGATGCCCGCTTCGTCGGCGCGGAAGTTCGCCGTCAGCATATGCCAGGAGGGGAGTGCTTGTTTGCCGTATTTGGGCAACTCGATGAACTGCGATTCGTCCAGACAGCTGCGCAGATGGCCCACATTTGCTCGCCGCACGGCCAGTTCCTTGTCCAGCTTCTTGAATTGCTCCGCCATCAGCACGGCCATGACCGTACTGATTCGATAGGTGTACAGCAGCGAGTCGACGGTGGGTAGATACTCGGGAGGAAAACCGGGTTCCGGCGAGCGGCCCATGTGCTGCGTCGAGAGGCAGGCCCGCCAGCGAATATCCGGATCTCCGGTCACCAGATAACCACCTTCGCCGGTTGCCAGGATCTTGCCACCCATGCAGGAGAAACCGGCCACATCGCCCCAGTTGCCCACGCTCTTGTTTTTCCAGCGAGCCCCATGCGCCTGGCTGCCGTCTTCGATGACAGCAAGGCCATGTTTCTTCGCGATCTTGCAGATCGCTGTCATGTTGGCCGGTTGTCCGTACAGGTGGACGACCAGGATCGCTCGGGTGCGTTGGGTGATGCAGGCCTCGATGCTGGCCGGATCCATCAGTCCCGTCAGGCGATCGACGTCGGCAAAGACGGGAATCGCTGACTGGTGCAGGATGCAGGAGACGGAGGCCCCCCACGTATAAGGCGTGGTGATCACTTCGTCACCAGGCCCCACGTCGACACCCATCAAGGCCATGTGCAGAGCTGCATGACCGGAACTCACGGCCAGTGCATGACGCGAGTCGTGGTAGGACGAGATGGCGTCCTCAGCCGCACTGATCGCCGGATGCCGATTGTCGAGGCCGACCATCTGGCCCCCTTCCAATACCTTGACCACGCGGTTGATCGCCGTCCTGGTGAAGACGGGAAATTTGGGTGCTGTTGGGAGGCCGATGGGCTTGCCCCCGAGCAGGGCGAGTTTGTCTGTAGAGGGTGCCATGCTTCGCTCCTTGTAGTGGACCATAGTTCCAGGTCATCAGGGTGTACTGCCGGAAGGTTGGGGGTGATCCGATAAATCCTGGCTGAGGGCGATCATCTCGTCCCGCAGCTCATCATGTATCCTGGCATACGCCAGCGAGGCGCCCATGAGTGGAACCTGTTGCTGAGCGTAACCACCCCTGGCTGCCGTATCACGATCTGTCGCATATCCCATGGCATCGTTGGTCAGCCCCGCAACGAGTGTCACGGAGTGCTCGGAGGCTGACACGATGTCATTATTTATGGCCTGAAATACCTCAAAGCCACTGCCCAGCAGGGCGACGGGACCCAGCTTGAGACCCTGGATCTGTGTCGCCGGGCGCAGCGTACCGCCTTCGCCCAGGGTGCGCAGCATCCGCTCAAGGCCGCCGATCAGGACCATTTCCAGCCGCAGTTCGTGACTACCCTCCTGGGCAGCTAGCGCCTCGACCCGTGTCTGCTTCTCCTGCAGCAGTTCGCGCAGCTTCTGTTCATCCCAGTCGATGCGCGAGAAGACTGGCTCTCGGGCGACATGGCGGATCGTGTCGACGTCGATGGGCTCCGCCGCGGCGATGCCCTGCCGCAGGCTGGTGGCGAAGCGATCGGCGATGATGGCCAGCGACTTCATGGAGACGTCGGGCGACTCGTGGGCGATGCAGGAATTGACGTCGCCCTGGGCACCTTGCACGAAGAGCCCGATGCAGTCGTTTTCTCTCGCCACAGCATTGCTGGCAAGGCCGACAAAATCTCCATGAATCAGCGTGTTTGCCTCACAGCACACGACCGGGTGGCAACTGAAGTGGCTGAAGAAGCCGATCAGGCCTCGGTCGGAATGAGCGGTGACCACGTGGCAGGTCGTGTCCGTCAATTCTGGCTTGTCCGGTGTCCAGTCCGGGACCAGCGCCTCGTCCGGGGGGACACAATGACGGTCGTATTCCCGGTTGATGGCGATTCCGGTGCAGGGCACGGCGGCCAGTCTGAAGCTGGCTTCCTCGCGCCGTTCCCATGCTTCGATGGCGGCTCGGGCGATGCGCCCCGGCAACGTGCGCAGATAGGGCGGATCAGGATCACCCCAACCCTCGTAGTGGTAAGTCGTCGGACCGCTGTGGGTGTGGGAGCAGCAGATCATGAGTGCCTCTGGCGAGATCCCGATCTGCCCGGCTACGCGAATGCGGATGTCCTGCGTCATGGCCAGCGGGATGGCGACGATGTCGCAGGCGACCAGGATGAAGCCCGTCGTGCCGTCATCAATGGCCATGGCCTTGGCCATGAGAGGGTCATGGACGCCGGTGCTGTGGCGGTTCAGAAAAGGGCCAAAACCACATAGCTCAACCCCTACACGCGGCGTGATGTCACTGCAGGCGAAGCCGATTTTCATGGAAGACTTTCGGTTTGGAACGGGTCGGGATGAGCGGCGTGTCGCCACGGAGGATAAGGCGGATGCCCATTCCTGTCACAGCAGGCTGCGCTCCTCCTTCGACCAGGGATGTTTCAAACTCAGGGAAGCCGAGCGGAGAGCCAGTCGCTTGATGGATCTCTCCACTTTCCTTCCATACTGCATATCCCCAACAACCTGATGTCTGATGTTGACCGGAGTGGCCCGATTCGGGGATGTTCACATGGGTGAGGTGCGGATCCAGCCGACCGCGAGGTCAGGTGGATTCCTACCTGAGAAGGACAGATCATGAAGCGTAGAGACTTCCTCAAGACCGCTGGGGTCGTCGGCACTACGTCCCTCGTCAGACCAAACTTGATCTTTGCCGACCCGCGTCAGACGGCAGCCTATTTTCAACTCCATCCTTTCGTCACCGCCCACCCGGAGGCCGTCTTCATCAGGCGGACCTCCGTCCCGGACAAGACCGCTGTAGAGGAAAAACGACACAGCGGCTTGTCGCTGGCGCAGGAACTGTTCTTCACCAGCGATACTGAGGGCATTGCCACTACAAGCAAGATTGCCATCAAGCCGAACCTCACCTGCCTGGGTGGTGACTTCAATACGGCGCGCATGGGTATTCTCACTGACGCCGATTTCGTCGAAGGGCTGATCGAAGGCATGAAGGGCAGCCTGGGCCTCGACGGCAGTCAGTTCTATCTGCGCGAAGGCAATCTGCTCGGCGATGGTTACTGTCCGCAAAACGAGGCACTGGATTGGTATGGTCCGATGGCACAGCGCGTTGGCGCCCATCTGACCGACTTCGACAGCGGCCGCTTGCTGGCGCAGGCGGCACTCGGCAATCTGGAAGAAGGCGCAGAGGTCATCTGGAGGGATGTGCCAGACGGGGTCATCTTCGATCGAATCGGCTACGTGGCACCGATCAACGCGCCCGATGCTTTCAACATCAACATCGCCAAGTTCAAGGCCCACGGCATGGGCATCACCCTGACCTCGAAGAACTGGCAGGGCACAAATATCCATCCCTACGTGCACTATTGCGAAAGTCTGAGCCGTCTGACCCGGGGCAAGCCCGCATCGTTTGTCGCCGACGTACACTCCGATTTCTCTGACAGTGTCACCGCTCTCCACGCGCAGCACCGGGAGGCCGACGTGCCTCGCTGGGACCGGCCCGGCGATTCCTGGAACAGTGGCTGGGGTATGGAAGGCTGGGCGCAGAAGACGCTCGACAACCTGTCCGCGTCCCGCATGGACCTGGCCATGATCGAGGGAATCTACGGTCGGGACGGGAACTGGATGGATGGCCCCCACGGGGGCAGTGCCGAGGACTTCATGACCAATGTCGTCATCTTCGGCCGCAATCCGATCAACGTGGATATCGTCGGCCACTGGCTGGCAGGGCACGAGCCTGGAAACTTCGGTCTCTTCCACGCCGCCATCACTCGCGGTCTCAGCGACACGGTGAACCCGGAAGAAATTCCCGTATACGATTGGGCTGCGGGACAACCCGTGCGCCGCGACCTGGCGACCTTCGACCGCACGCCGCTGATGACCTACTACCTGCAGCGCGACTACGACGGACAGAACGAGGCCCATTGGCACATGGTGGACGAGACCTACCAGTACCCCGTCACCACCGCGATACTGGGCAACTCGCAGGTCACCCCACAGAGCCACCTGCTGGCTCAGAACTACCCGAATCCCTTCAACGCATCGACGCTGATCGAGTATCGCCTGCCGCAATCAGGGCATGCCCGCATCGAGATCTTGAACGCCCGCGGCCAGCTGGTGGAGGTCCTCAAGGACGGCTGGCACGCAGGCGGTGCGCACGTGGTCAGCTGGGACTCGGGGAGGCGGGCGACGGGCACCTACTTCTACCGCTTCGTCACCAGCGGATTCCGCGAGTCACGCAAGATGCTACTGGTACGATAAACGGCAAGCCAAGGGAGGGGATGAGGTCATGAGACTCAGATATCTGCTCACAACGCTGATTTCGGTCGGCATCGCCGGCGCCCAGAGTCTGCCGAACTACACGTGCGTGCACACAGCGACACCACCAGTGATCGATGGCATGGATGACGACGAGGCCTGGGAGCGAGTGCCGATCTCTCGCCTCATCGACGTCAGCGATCTGACAGGCCAGATCGAACACTCGCAGCCGACGCAGTTCTGCATGACGTGGGATCAGCACGGACTCTACGTACTGGTCGTGGCGACCGACGACGACGTCTGGTCCGTTCTTGAGGACCATGACGCGCACCTATGGAACGATGAGGTCATCGAGCTGTTCGCCGATCCGGACGGCGACGAGAGGAACTATCTGGAGATCGAGATCAACCCCCTCAACACCGTCCTCGATCTGCTCAAGCCCAGCACCGGTGAGGCCGCCGACTGGGACTGGAATGCTGAGATCGAAACGGCGGTGCACGTTGAAGGCACACTCAACGACTCGGGGGACGAGGATCGCTACTGGCGTGTCGAGATGGCCCTGCCCTGGTCGGTGTTTCAACCGAGCCAGCTGGACGTCATCGGCGACCGTTCGGTACCTCCCGAGCCCGGCGACAAGTGGCGTCTCAACATCTATCGCTACGAGCGCCTGCGAACTGACGGGCAGGAGACGCAGATCGAGTACAGCGCCTGGTCCCCCACGGGGGAGATCAACTTCCACCGGCCAGACCGATTCGGCATCGTGACCTTCGCCGCGGACCGCACGGCCGTGCCGGAAATCACCTGGGGAATGGTGAAGGTGGCACCCAAGTGAGGCGGTCCTTGAGTGGCTCCGTGGTCTTGTTGCTTGCGGCGGCACTGTGGGCGACGGGCACGAACATCGCGCCCGATGCGGTGACCCGGGCGACGCAGGGTTTCAACACCTACTCAGGCGAACTCACCTATCTCACCGACGGTCTGACGCCAGACAACAGCGAACAGCCGGGTGTATTCGCGTGGCCGACGAAGGGAAACCTGGTCTTCCAGTTCGAGGATCCTCGCTTGGTCGCCGGCGTGCGCTTGCGGATCGGCACGGATGCCGGCTCCTATGCGGCGATCGCCTACCTTGGGGCCGTGTTCGACAGCAGTGGCCAGACGGAGACAACGGCGGGCTCTTTTGTGGCCGACGTGTACGACACTGACTTCCAGGCCGATCACTGGGTGGAGCTCATGTTCCCTGACGAGACGTTGACCGACTACATCGAACTGATGACGGAGTCTGGCGCCGAGATCTACGAGGTCGAGATCCTGTCTGTCGGTCAGGTGCCATCGGCTATTCCGGCTGTGTCGTGGGGAGCGGTGAAAATCAAATAGAAGGGCAGGGGCACCTCCTACACGCACTTCCTACACGCACCAACGGGGCGCGATCTGATCCGTCTCATCAGCGGTGATGAGCCAGTCGAGCAGGGCATCACGCAGCTGACGTACGACCGGCTGATGGCCAGGATCTGCCGCCAGATTCCGTGTCTCACCCGGGTCGTCAATGATGTCGTAGAGTTCGTCGGCGTGGCCAACGTAGTAGCTGTATTTCCAGCGATCCGTGCGCACCATCTTCGCGTCAGGATGACGGATGCCACCGACACCGCGACCGGGAACGTAGTCCATGTCGAAGGTTCGATTGGTGATGACTTCCGGAATGATGTTCTCACAGAAGACATGCTGACGTGGCTCGTACGGCTGATCTCTGGGTGTAATCAGACCCGCGACACTCCGGCCCTGTGCCTTGACCGGTATCGGCACATCGGCCAGGTCGAAGAGGGTCGGCAGCAGGTCCGTCGTCTCCATCAGGTCCGGATAGGTGCCCGGGGAGATCACACTCGGCTGGCGGATCATCATTGGCACATGGATGCTGCCTTCGTAAAAGGCATTCTTGCCGTGAATACCATGTTCCAGCAGCTGGTCACCGTGGTCGGAGCAGAAGATGACGATCGTGTTGTGAGCGACGTCGAGTTCTTCGAGTAGATCCAAGGTCAGCCCCACCTCTCGATCCAGATGACTGACCGCAGCATAGTAGGATCGGTAGCGCCACATGAGGGTCTCGTCATCAACACGATGATCCGGTGGATCGCTGCGCAGGGCCAGGCGCTGCACGGGCAGGGGCAAGGACTCGATGTGATCACGTGATCTTGTGGTTGGCAGATCGAACACCACGTCGTCATACATCGACGCCCAAGGTTCGGGCACCTCGAAAGGTGCGTGCGGCTTCCAGTAGGATGAGAAGAGGAAGAACGGTGGGTCACCAGCTGCCATCTCACGCAGCATTGCACGCGACTGCTCGCCGCACCAGGTGGTCTCGTGCAGTTCGTCGGGTATGCGTGAAGTGAAGGGATTGCGACCGGCGGCGGGTGGCGCACAGTCGCGGAAGTTATCCGCTGTGAAGGAGGATCTCTCCTCCAGCCAGGTGACATAGTCTGAATATTCATTCACCGGACCGGCATCGTGAATGAGACCACAATCGAATCCGGTACTCAGAGCAAAGTCTCGTGTGGGTGGCCAGTAGTGGAGTTTACCGATGACACCAGTCGCGTAGCCGGCATCCTGCAGATAGGACTGCATCAGGATCTCAGACGGATCCATCGGTGTGTAGTTGACGCGATTACGGTGCGAGTGCGGGTAGCGACCGGTGAAGAAAGTCTGGCGTGATGGCGTGCAGACCGGTGCCTGGACGAAGCAGGAGGAGAAGTTCGCTGAGCCCGCAGCAAGACGATCCAGATTCGGTGTCCTGATGACGTCATTGCCATTGGCACCGACGCAGTCGAAGCGCTGCTGGTCCGTCATGATGAAAAGGATGTTGGGTCGCGCTGCCGTCATGGCGAGGAAGATCGCCAAAAGGGCGCGCCGACGGCAACCCGCCGGGGTCGGTGAGGCAGAGGAAGTCCACCGGACCTGGTGTGCGTCACCACTTGGTGCGCGTCACCAAACTTGGTGCGCGTCACCAGACGTCGTAGCGTTCTTCTGGCGTCGATCCTCGTCCCCCCTGAGAACGCGTATGCCCTCGATCCTGCTGAACCTGCCTCTTGAAAGGAGCCCGATGCACGACTCGGAGCAACCACTCGATCGTCATCAGATGTATTCGTTCCGCAGCATCGCATCCGCACTGTGCTTGGCCGTTTTCTCTGTGTGTGCCCTCGCAGCCAGTGCCGATTCACAACCCAACCCGGTCCGCGACACAGTCTCAGGAGATATCGTGACGAACCCCAAGCCATCCGAATCCCTGGGCAACGGCTACTATGACCATGGTGTAGCCACGCCCATCAGCAACCATAGAGGCACGGTCGCCACCGTCGATGGTGATGGCCGCAACGTCGTCCTGCTGTGGCTGTACGATCACCGGGGATGCTACGGCCTGTTGATGATCGACGCAGAAACAGGGAACACAGAGCAATTCGACACGCCCTATGACTGGCGTGGCGATGGCCCCTTCGCCTCGGTCCTGTCCAGCCGCAATCGGTTCTACACACACTTCGGCAGCCATTTCCTCGAATTCGATCCGGTCAAACGCGCCTTCACTTTCCATCACGAGACTGTGCCGCAGATGGCGATGAGTATGACCGAGGCCGATGACGGCGTCATCTGGTCCGGCACCTATCCCAACAGCGCGGTGGCCTCCTACAACCCCGAAACCGGCGAGTTCCGTGACTACGGCAATCTCTACAGCCAGAACTGGCGTCAGTACCCCCGCAGCATCGCGACGGATGACAAGGGCTGGGTTTACTTCGGCATCGGCAGCACGGCTGGCCAGATCATCGTCCTGAATCCAGAGACTGGTGAAGCCACGCCCGTTGTACCGGAATCGGAGCGCGGTAAGGGCCACTCTCCTGTATACCGAGACATGAACGGCAAAGTCTATGGCCAGAACGTGCCGGGAGAGCAAGGCGACTGGTATGAATTCTACGAAGGAGAATGGAAGAAGCTTGACGCCGAACCCGAACTCGACGCCAAACCCATCATCGCCAGCAGCCAGGGCCTGTTCCACAGAGAATTTCCTGATGGCAAACGGCTGATTGACGCAGACCTCGTGGAGCGCAAGATCGTCATCGAGGATCCAGCTACCGGCGAGAGGACAGTCAGAACCTTCGACTACACCAGCGAAGGTGCCCACATCATGGGCGTGGCGACAGCGCCGAACAACACGATCTCAGGCGGCACGGCCTTCCCGATGCGGTTCTTCAGCTATGATCCCGAGCAGGACAACTGGACCCGCCACAACGCCCTGGGTCAGTGGAACACCGTTGTGCGACAGAACGACAGGTTTTTCGTAGGGGCGTACACGCAGGGTCTGCTGCAGGAGTGGGACCCGGCGCAGGAGTGGGTCCTCACGGAGCGCGACAAGGAAGGGACGAACCCTGAACTGCTTTTCGAGGCCGGCGCAGTCATCAACCGGCCGCATGCCCTGCTGGCCCATCCGGATGGGAAAACAATCGTGATGGCTGGCACACCCGGATACGGCCACACCGGCGGCGGACTGCTCTTCTGGGACAGGCAGACGCGCGAATCCGTGCTTCTGGAACACACCGAGATCCTGCCACAACACTCAACGATGAGCCTTGCGGCGCTCCCCGATGGCCGGTTGCTCGGCGGCTCGACCACCGCCGCCGGCACGGGCGGCGAAAAGAAGGCCGAGGAGGCCGAACTCTACATCATGGAGCTGGCCAGTAAGAAGGTCGAGTGGCACGACGTCGTGTTCCCCGGCGTCCAGGGCTACACGGACATGTGCCCCGGGCCGGATGGCCTCATCTACGGCTTTGCTGATCGGCGGATCTTCTTCGTTTTCGATCCCGCCACGCGAAAAGTCGTCCACCAGAAAGACTACCACCACGTGCATGGCAGCACGACGTCGCAGCAAGGCCCGAGGGTCTTTGTCACCAGCCCCGAGGGCGTGATCTACGTGCTGTTCAACAAGGGCATCGCGCAGATCGACCCGTCCACCCACGAGATCACCATGATCTCCGAGTCCCCCCTGTCGATCAGCGGCGGTGGTGACTACCTGGATGGACGCGTCTACTTCTACCACGGCTCGCACCTCTACAGCTACCAGATTCCAGACTAGGGCAAGCGCCAGAAACGTTCATCCTTCATCAGCCAGCAGAGCGAGATCTCCATGACTGTGCAAATCGGTGTTGCCCGAGCCGACATTACGCCTCCCATCGGTATCGAGATGATCGGCTTCGCCGGTCGTGATCCATCTTTCGAAATCCACGATGCCCTGCACGCGACAGCCATGGCAGTCAGCGAGGGTCAGAGTCGCAGTCTGCTCTTCACATTGGACCTGCTGCAATTGTCGGCTGCTACCGTGGCCCGGCTTCGCCAACGCATCGCCATCGCCAGCGGTGTCCCGGCGTCACAGATCACCCTCGCCTGCACCCACAACCACTATGGACCCGCAGTCGAGGATGACACATCAGATCTCGTCGCCGCCTACCGCGAACACCTCGGTCACGTGCTGGCCGGCATTGGCGGGCAGGCGATCGCTGCATTGCAGCCGGCTCGCCTGGGCCTTGGCTGGGGCCAGTCAGACATCGGCATCAACCGCCGCGAGTGGCATGATGGCCGCATCGTGCTCGGCAACAACCCGGAGGGTCCCGTCGACCACAGCGTCGGCCTGGTGCGCATCGAAACCACCGACCGCCGCCCCCTTGCAACCTTGCTGAACTACGCCTGCCACCCTGTCAGTCAACGCGGGCAGATGGCGGCGATCTCCGCCGATTTCCCGGGCCGGGCAACAGCCCTCGTGGCCCAGCTGACCGGTGCGCCCTGCCTGTATCTGCAGGGCGCCTGCGGTGATGTGAATCCTGTTCGCATGGAGTCCAGCTATGAACCGGCTCGATCTCAGGGCGTGAGGTTGGGTTGTGAAGCCGTCCGGTTGTGGGAAACCATCGAGACGGAGGAAGTAGAGGGGCTGGCGTCGAAATCGCAGGTCGTCGAGTTGCCCGCGTATCGCTATGGCAGTGCGGCAGCGGCTGCACAGCTGGTCGACGAGTTGCGTCAGGATATCAGTGATCGCACACAGACAGGAGACACGGATTCCGGCCCCCTATGGTGGGCACAACATCGCCTCGAGAAGAGTCTTGCCGCTGTTGAGAGCTGGCGATCGGGGAGCACCTTGCCCTGCGTCGAGGCCGAAGTATCTGCCATCCAGTTCGGGCCACTGGCCCTGGCGACTGCGCCTGGCGAGATCTTTACCGAGGATGGCCAGACCGTGAAACAGAGCTCCGTCTCTCAGCACACCTTCTTTCTCGGCTATACCAATGGCAGTATCGGCTATGTGCCCACGCGCGCCGCCTATGCAGAAGGAGGCTACGAGGTCACCCATGCGTGTCGCGTCGACCCGGAAGCGGGTGAGATGATCACAGACGCGTGTAGGCAGTTGCTCTCAACGATCGCCGCAGGCCAGTAGCAGGAAGGTGGATTCCTCGGCCACGTCGTTCTTGCCAGGCCGACACCAAACTCACCATTGTGCCTCTTGACGAGCCGAGCCTTGTGATGCTACCGATCCTCCGAGACCAGCGCCCAAGATTGCTGCTGCCAGCCGACGACGCGCGAGCCAACTTCACGGCACCCACAGACGGCACACGCAAGAGGATCCTGGCCAACATCCTCGCCGACTGCGAACTCTATTCCGGCATCCGTCCGTGGCCGCGAATTCCACGACGACCCGACAGTCCTCACCCGTATCACCAGCTTTATTTGACCTTTTACACCGGCATGCAGGCCACCGCTCTGCTCGAGCACTACGCCTTCGCCTTCCGGATGACCGGCGACCGCCGCTGGCTGCAGCAGGCCCGCATCTGGCTACACGCGGCGGCCACCTACGATCACGACGACCAGGTGGAAGAGCACTTCTATACGGCCAATCGCTATATGCAGGCCATCGCCATGGCTCTGGACCTGCTCCACGCTGAACTGACCGCTGACGAGACTCGTCACGCCCGAGACTGCCTCATACACCTCCTGATTCGCTGGTGGCCGGACGTCGAGCGTCAGCGACACTCTGCGGAGGGCGGCCATCATGCCGTCGTCGACAACGGACACTTCGGCGTTGCCGCACTGCATCTGTTGGGCGAATACCCACAGGCTGAATCCTGGGTGCAGGCCGTGATCGACCGCTTCCGCGCCGCCATCATGCCCCACGGTTGCGGACGTATCGGTGAGCCAGTCGATGGGCCCACCTTCTGGCCGTGGGAAAACCTGTGGATGCTGCAGTTCGTCGATGCCCTGCGCAACGTGACAGGAATCGATCTGATTCGCGAGTTTCCGGCTCGTCTGCAACGGCCCCTCACATGGTTTCGCGACCACCTGGCAGCACCTCGACGAATCGCTGATCAGCTCTACACACCGGCCAACGCCAACGTTCTGCTCGGCAGCCAACTCGACGCCTGCTCCCCGGCACTGCTGAGACTCGCCCAGGAATCCGGCGACACCGTCTTGCGCGATGCCGCCCTGAGTGATCCGCGCCTTGGCCGACTCTTCCGCTTCGGCGCCGGCGTGAAGGGGTCCACGGCGGAGTGCATGATCGCCTATGGACCCTACGCCTACTGCTACTTTGACCCCGGGTTCAAGACACACTCCTCAACCAAGCCTCTGCCACTGGCCCGCAAGTACAGCGCCCGCTACGGTCGCTCTGCCATCCTGCGTAGCGATCGGAGCCCCGACGCAACCATCCTCTGCGTTAGCGGCTACGACGGCGGCACCGCCCATGGCTTCATGAATCTCCACCTGCAGTGGGCAGGCCATCCCGTGCTGCGCTCCATCTCGGCAGCCGAGGCGCAACCCGTCGCCTGTGGGAGTCTGCCCTGCGTTGGTGGTCAGAACGAAGTCGTCGCCCTTCCAGGTAAGCTTGAGACAACACGCCGGTGGCAGCGATTGCGGGTGCGCTCGCAACGCACCGACCACGAGTACTGGTTGCTCCCGGGCACGCACCCCCTGGTGCTGGTGGGGCTGCGGCGACGGCGGCGACGGGCCCGCATCGTCGCCGACCCGGCACCGCTTTTTCGTCTCAATGGCGAGGCCTTGCAGGTGCCGTCCTCCCCCTGGTTTTCACCAAACAGCGGCCAGCTCCACCTGCGCTTCCGCCTGCGTGGCCCCGTGAGCGGGCCTTGCGTGCTGTTCAATACGGGACTGGGTGTCGGTGGCGTAGGCGGGGCGGGCGTCAACACATTCGCCCTCGTCGTCGACGAAGATCGCAACCTTCGCTTCACCATTGAAAGTCAGCGCGGCCATGACGTCACGTTGCGTGGGGGCCGCATTCGCCCCGACCGGTGGCACGACGTCACCGTCAGTTGGCGTGGCTTCAACGGACGTGGCGCACAGCCTCAATTGCAGATAGAACTCGGCGGTGCCACTCGGACTCTCGACGACCCTGACGCCTTCGGGGAGATCGGCGCCGATTCCATCGGCCTCGCCTCGCGTGCGACACCCCGCACGTTCTACGTGCGACCGCATACGCATCTGGCCTTTGGTGGTTCGGTGCAAACACCGGGGGTATCGGGATCATGCGACCTGGCCCTCGTCGACCTGCGTTGTCCGGGCCGACGTCGACTGACACTGGATCCTGCCGACGGCTGGGGACCGGAGACCGGCGGTGGCGAACTCGCCTTCAAACTCAACCCTGTGATGCTACGATCCCTCTCACGACAGCACGCGCGACTGCTGGCCGGACCCCGTAGCGTGGAATGTCGGATCGCCTATGGAAGTGGTGCCAACCTCGTTTCTGAAGAGGTGCCCTTTGCACCGGCCGGACTCGCCGCCGGCAGCCTCAAGAGCTTCAGCTCCGAGAAAACGACAGCATCGACCAGGATCGTCGCCGCCACTGAGCAGGATGACGTCCTGGTCCTCGCCTTTGGAAGACCACGCATGCGAATTGAGCCGAGAGACGAGGGATTCCTCGTACACCACGATGGCAGCGACCTGAGATTCGACGTCGCCCATAACGGCAAAGAGATCCTCTGCCCGCGCTGATGCGCCTCTATAAAGCAGAGTACGTCTTCGGATGAGCTCTGACTTACCGTTGCCCCACGCGAATCACTGTCCCATCCGTCACAGCACACGTGACCCGCAGAACCCCAGGCCGAACAAGCTCTGCTACCAGCACCTGACCATCCACATCCACCCGTGGATCGCGACACCAGGCCGCCGGCACGGTCATCTCGAAACTCAACGTGCGGTCGGGCACCTGTTCTGGCAGGCCCGTAAGGCCGATCTTGTAGCACCTTTCGCCATCGGCACCACCAACCGTTTCGATTCGAGCGGTCCGCCGCATCAGGTGGTAACTGAGGGCCTCCTCCGGCACCGCACACCACACATCGTCACCCCCTTCTGCCAACACCGTCTCGAAACGCTGCCGCAGCTGCGCCTGAGTGCAGTCCTTGTTGGGATGGATCGCCGTCTCCAGCGGACAGTGGCAGTAATCGATGAGCCAACCCTGCACGGCCTGTGCCTGGCGGATATTGCGGAACGGATCGTAGGCGCTGAAGAAGGGCGCATAGTATTGCTCGTGCAGCGCGGTACGATTGATCCAGAACAACTCATCCTCCGGGCGATTGAGGGCATCGGTCAGACTCATCGCCCCCAGATAACCATAGGACCGGCACGCTGCCAGCACGTGGTCGGCCATGTTCGTGTTGTCCCCCGGCGAGCAGTAGAAGATGATCGGCTCGCCGATTGCCTCCTCCAGCACCTGCTTGGCCCGACCGATCTCCTCCTCCACCATCTCCGGCGTGATGACCTGGTGCGACCACGAGTGGTTGCCCACGCCCCAACCGCGGGCGAGTAGATCACGCAGTTCCTGAGCATTCATGTGTCGCATGCCATTGTAGCTGGAGTTGCCCGTCTCCCGGATCTCTCCCATCTGTCCCACCAGCAATTCCACGTGACCGGGAATCGCGAATTCCTCGTGCAGGGGAACGGCGAAGCGATGCAGATCAGCCAGCGCCTCATCGTAGGTGATCGAATAGACCCATCGCTTGCCGTATTTCCACGGACAGATACGGATGTCCTGTCCTGTGTCTGGGCTCATGACGACGCTCCCGGATTCATGTCCTGACCTTCCTTTTCGATCTGAGCCATTGCGGCCCGATACTGGGCGAAGCTTGTGCCGTGACCGAGACTCCACTCGAAAATGTGGATCCCGTAGCGCGTCGCCAGACGTTGCGGGAAAGACTCAGGCGTCTCTACGCCGACCGTTCCATCGCGCATGAGGATGCAGCGGTAACCGCGGGCCACCATCGCCCGTGCCCCCCCGTCGGCGGCGAGAATGCACATGTCCGCCATGAATCCGGTGTAGATGAGCGTGTCGATACCGCGACTCTGCAAATACTCATCGAAGGGGTCGGTGTAGAAGAAGAGGGGCTCCTCTCCCTGCGGTGACGCCACCTCAGCCCGTCGCATGTGGGCCAGCGGCGAACGCGTCATGTAGTCGATACCGTGGGCGCGCTCCAGCATCGCCTGCTGGTGTGGGTGCAGCGTCGCCGGTTCCGTCGATCGTGTCGACGGTACCTGGGGATACTGCGCATCCATCCAGTCTGATTCTACATGACACACCTGCAGGCCGCTGCGCCGGGCAAGATCCATGGATGGGCGTATGACCTCGGTCATGATACGCGCCGCCTCCTGCGTGGACTGGGGCCACCCCGCCCCGACACAGAAATCGACATCCACAGCCGGCCCATCCGGGCAACCGATGTTCCAGCAGTGCATGCCCACCAGCGCCGTCGACGCCAACGACAGGGACAGTGTCTCTTCTTCGTAACCCGGGTCGTCGATCGGCAGGGCTCGGTAGTAACGGGTCTCCAGTGCCATTGTCGAGCCAGGCTCGCCCGGCTCCTGTGGGGTCGAGGGCTCATGGGCGCTACGTGAGTACCGTGGCTGACTCATCGTCGTACCTCCTCGGCTACTGACCGCACAATGTGGGCCGCCTGTTCGCAGTGTTCCGGCTCGTAGCGCTCACAGAACGTGCTCCAACGGACGTAGCGTTCCAGCAACGCGTGAGCCTGTGGGCAGCTGTCGGCGCCATAGTGGTAGGTGTACGACGCCGGCGGTTGCGAATAGGGATAGGTCTGCTTCTGGGCCGACTCGGTCAGATACGGGAGCGCCGCCGGCAGCAGGTAGTAGCGCGCCTGGCTCGCCCCGGGGATTCCCGCTGCTGCCACGCGCTCACCGAAACTCTCGGTGTCGCAGGTGAATTGGGCCGGATCGATCAGGAACCCCGCCATCCAGCAGGAGTAGACGTCCACATCCTCCGGGATCGGCAGAGCTGCGATTCCGGGGATATCGTCCAGCAACCTGTGCAGCAGGCGGATCATCTTGTCGATGTGGGCAACCTGCGGTTCGATGATCTCGAGTTGCGCCAGACTGATCGCCGCCGTCGACTGTGTCATGCGATGGGCGAAGCCATTGATGGCGTGGATACGGCCGAAGTGTTCGACCATCTCCCCACCGCGACTGTGGCCAACGAATCGCGCCCGCTCAGCCAGTTCGTCGTCGTCGGTGAGGATACAGCCCCCCACGTCGGATCCCATGGTCTTCTCCGAATCGAAGGAGAAAGCACCCGCCCTCGACAGCGTGCCGGCCAATCGTGTCTTGTAGCGCCCGAAGACAGCCTGACAAGCGTCCTCGTAGACAACGAGCCCATGACGCTCGGCCACTTCGTTGATGCCATCCATATCACAGATAAGCCCCGTCATGTGCACGACCAGGACCGCCCGGGTGCGATCCGATACGCAGGCTTCAACCGTGGCGGGACTGATGTTGATTGCACCGGGTGTTGTGTCGGCGAACACAGGGATGAGGCCGGCGTGGATGAGTCCCTGTACTGTGCCGAAGTCCGAGATCGAACTGACGATGATCTCGTCCCCCGGCGACAGACCGAAAGCCGCCGCCAACACTGCCAGCGCTGGGGTGCACCCGGGCGTCGCAATGCAGTGGGCCACACCGTGGGCGCGGGCAAAAGCCGTCTCAAAACGCCCCACCATGTCACACGTGAGTCCAGAATCAACCACCTCGGCCAGATATCCCATCGCCTGGGGTCCCATCTGGCGGGGAAAGGGCTGTGGTAGAGCGCCGGTGAATCCGTCCTGCGACTTGGCGCCGTATCTCGCCCGTTCGCGTCCGGACGGTGTTGTGCTGGCTGTCATGAGCTGTCCCTTCAAGTCGGTAGTGTGCCCAATCCCTTTGGCGTCGTAGAATACGATTCGATGTCCGGCTCCGACACCTCCTGCCACGTAAGGTGAGGTGCTGCTCGAGATCGAAACATTGGCCCAGCGCTCGGCCATATCGATGAGCAGGTCATCGTCGCCGCCCTGGCGATGGGCTTTACAGCGGCGCACCGTTGAATTAGCGTGTCGCCGACTATCAAAAAGCGCTCCCGCAGTGTCCACTCTCGGGAGGACGATGATGGCGAACCAGGATAGTGAATTAGGCGGTGTGTCTTGTCGTGGTTTCTTCAAAGGCGTCGGTGGCGGCCGCACATTACCGGCCTGAGGCCGCGATGTTCGGGCGCTGCCTCGCTTTGGTTGGCCGCGTAGCTCGGTATGACAGAAAGTTTCCTTGGTGTTCACGACATAACCAGTAGGGAAGACCATGAAGAGATCACATATCCTCACACTGTGCCTGATGCTTTTGCCAACTTCGGTTCTTGCACTGCAGATACACGGGAAGGTCTCTGATGCCGCTACGGGTGACGCGCTTGTGGGGGCGACCGTCGTCGTAGAGGGCACGAGGCTGGGTGCAGTCACCGACCTGAGTGGCTCCTACTCAATCGAGGGTCTTCAAGCTGGTCAGCACACGGTGGTTGCATCCTATATCGGCTATGACTCTGAAAGCCAGGCCGTCACCGTCACCGAAAGCGGTGCAACTGCTGATTTCTCTCTGACGAACTCTCCCGTAGCGATTGAATCCGTCACGATCGTCGGGTCGCGTTTCCGACCACGAACACAGATCACCTCAGCGGTACCGATCGATAATCTGCAGGCCAGGGAGTTGATATCGACTGGCCAGGTTAGTCTCGATCACATGCTGGCCTACAAAGTGCCTTCCTACAACGTGTCCCAACAGACGATCTCCGATGCCACTGCCCACTTCGACCCTGCCGAATTGAGAGGCCTGGGTCCGAGTCGGACCTTGGTACTCATCAATGGCAAACGCAGGCATGCAAGTTCGCTGGTCTACATCAACGACACCCCGGGTAAGGGTGAGGTGGGTGTCGACATGCGGAGCATTCCCACGGCTGCCATTGAACGGGTCGAGGTGCTGCGAGATGGTGCATCTGCGCAATATGGCTCTGATGCCATCGCCGGTGTTGTGAACATCATTATGAAAGAAGAAACCGATTACACAGAAATTAACCTCTCCGCCGGTCAGACCGCGGGCGGCCACAGAAATGCAGGTGATGGCGACAACAAGAGTGTCGATATCAACCATGGCATGAACCTTGGCGAAAAGGGCTATCTGAGCGTTACGGCATCTTACCACGATCAGGACGAAACCAGACGTACAGGAGAGCCAGGCGGTGATGGCCTTTTTGGTTTCCTCTACGATATCGGCGCGATACCGATTCAGGCGGCTGGCGGCTTTGAGGCAACGCCAGGCGTCGTTGCTACAGGCGCGCAAATTCGCTCAGGCGACACGGATTGGCAGCGCGAGAATCCGGACTTGGGAACCCGTATCGGGACACCCAATATGACAACGGCCGATGTGTTTCTGAACGGTTCATACGATCTGAATGAGCAGACCGAGTTGTATGCTTTCACCGGGTTCACGCAACGAGAAGGATTGAGCTACGCACTCTACCGAGCCCCCTATTGGCCCGGCGTCTCTGATTGCTGCGGTCTCATTCCGGGGGCCAGTGCAAATGGCTTCCAGCCGACATTCGAAACCGATATCACCGACAATTCGTTCACGGCCGGAGTTCGAGGCAGGAAGATGGATTGGGATTTTGATGCCAGCCTCAGTTCAGGAAGGAATACGGTCGATTACACGGTAGACAACTCTCTGAACATGGATCTGGGTGCGGACAGTCCGACCACGTTCGAGCCGGGGGGATATGAGTTTGGTCACGCAGTCGTCAATCTCGATGTCGCGAATACGTTCGATCAGTTATCTCTCGGTTTGGGCACGGAAATTCGCATTGAGAATTTCGTGGCCACCACCGGAGATGAGGCGTCCTATACCGGTGGCGGTGCGCAATCATTCCCGGGAATCCAGCCGCAAAACGCCGTCGATGAGGACCGATCAAACGTCGGATTCTACGCCGATGCCGGTTATGACCTGAATGACGATGTGCTCATAGGCTTGGCCGCGAGATTTGAGAACTACAGTGATTTCGGCACAAGTGTGACGTGGGGTGCCAACGGTCGATACAAGATGTTGGATGATAATTTCTCTGTACGGTCGTCGCTGTCGACGGGTTTTCGTGCGCCATCCCTGCACCAGATCTATTTGAGTAATGTGCAGACACTATTGTCGGCTGGTACGATCTCAAATCAGGGCACCTACAATAATGAGAGCGAGATCGTCAGATCACTTGGCGTAGGCGAACTCAAGCAGGAAACGTCAACCAACTTCATGCTGGGCGTGGCATTCAAGCCCCGGCCCGGCTGGTATGCTTCTGTGGATTATTACAACATCGCCGTGGATGATCGGATCGTGTATTCGAGCAGCATTGCATCCAGCGATGAGACAACACAGGTCTTTCAGATTCTCAGTGACGCGAATATCACCAGTCTGAAATTCTTCTCGAATGCCGTCGACACGAAGACAACCGGTGTCGATATCGTCGTGGACATTCCCGGTCTGGAGTTGGGTCCTGGTGGACTGGACATCAATGTCGCCGCAAATATCAGTTCCACCGAAATAGTCGGCGCTATTGCCACACCCGGACCGATCGCTGCGGCGGGGGTGACCTTGTTCGACCGCAAGGAGCAGTCTCGCATCGAGACAGCCCGGCCATCGGAGAAGATCGCACTTGCCCTCACCTATCGCGTTGGCAATCTGTCGGCTGCACTCAACAACACGAGATTTGGCGAAGTCACCTGGCGGCATGCTGGCGGCGACGCGACGAAGGACTACGACGACACGACGGACCAGACCTTCGCCGCCAAAGTGCTGACAGATCTGATTCTCAACTATCGGGTCAACGAGATGTTTGGGATTAACCTGGCGGTGAATAATCTTCTCGACGTGTATCCGGACAAGCTGGACTCGAAGGGAGATTTTGAGGCCGACCTGGGCGGCCGATTCGAGTATCCGTGGGAGGTAAACCAGTTTGGCTTTACGGGGATGACGATCCGGAGCGGTCTGTCGGTTCGGTTCTAGATAGCCCTGCGCAATGCATGGGTGTCCTCGGCTGGGTAGTCGAGGACACCCTCGGCCAGATTGTCCGTGCCGGTGGCTGCTGGTACGCCGGTTATCGATGGCGATCATGACAGCCACCTGTTGGGTACTGCCGCAGAGGGCCGTCACTGTCGACCAAGGCGAAACTTGGGTATCGTTTCTGGAGAGGGAGGCAGAGTCTATGGGCGGCTGCGATTTCTCCATTTGAAACCCACTTCATCGCCTCAGGGGGTGCAATGTGAGAGCTGTCATGCTGTTGGGATGGCGGGTGGTCCTCGTCGTGGCCACAATGACTACGACCTCCCAGGCACAATTCCAGCTCGGTGCGCAGGACTACGATAGTTCGGCCATCGTCATTGCCGCACCGGCACATGATATCCAGCGTTTCGCCGCTGCCGAGCTCCAGGGCCATCTCACCCGGGTCACGGGTCACACCATCCAGATACTGGTGGGCGAGTCATCCTGCGCCCGCTGCTTCCACATCGGCATGCCGGCCCCCGGCGACGATACCCCGTTGGCCCCAGAGGAAGCGCGCTACGCGATCACGCCGCAGGCGATCTATCTGTATGGCAGCGACCGCATCCGTGTGAGTGGAGACAAACCGGCGCGGAGCATCCTCGGTTCAGGGGCGATGCAGCACAACCAGGTGGGGACCCTGTTCGCGGTTTATCTGTTCCTCGAGGAACAACTGGGTGTCCGTTGGCTGGAACCGGGTGAGGCGGGCATTGTCGCCCCGCCGCGATCAGAGCTGCGGTTTCCCATTACAACACAAAGCTGGCAGTCTCCATTCACCTATCAGCGCAATCTGCGCTCCTATGCATGGCGCGGCGCCGATGAGCCGGCCGTGTATCTGCCGGATGCCTTCGTGCTCAGTACGGACGAGGCCCTCAGTCGCCGGGCAGAACTTGATCTCTGGTTGCGTCGGATGCGGATGGGCGCGCGCGATCACCTGAACTTCGGTCACGCCTTCCACGACTGGTGGGAGCCCCACGGTGAGGAGCATCCGGAATACTTCGCGCTCAATGGCAATGGGGTCCGCGGCCCTCTGAGCCGCGACCGGCCCGATCGGGTGAAGATGTGCGTGTCCCAACCGGGTGTCGTGAAGCAAGCCCTTGATGACTGGTCGGTAGAGCGGGAGGCCAGTCTGTGGTCACCGGCGCTGGGCGTGGGGGTCAACGATGGCGGCGGTGGTGGGTCAGCGGAATACTGTCATTGCGACGCCTGTCTGGCCCTTGATGTACCGAAGGAGGGTGAACCCTTCGGCGACCACCTGTCCGATCGCTACATGTATCTGGCCAATCAGGCCCTGCGTGCGGCTCGACAGCAGGTGCCCGATGCGCAGGTCACGGCGTATGCCTATGCCGTCACCGAGCAGCCGCCACGACGTGAGCGACTGGAGGATGGGGTCGTCCTGCAGTTCGTCACGACCATGGCCGACCCCTTTGACGATGTGCGGGGCATCTACGATGGCTGGCAGGAGATGGGGGCGACGCAATTCATGTTCCGGCCCAATGATCTGTGTGTCGAGCTCGGATTGCCCCTTGGGCTGGAGAAACGCATCTGGGCGCATCAGCAGATCGCCGTGAATCGAGGCGCGAAGGGCACCGACCATGACGCCGTCTACGGCCTCTGGACGGGCATGTCCGGCCTCACCTACTACGTGCTGGCTCGATCTCATATCGATCCCTCGCGGCCCTTTGAGGACTGGGTAATGGAATACACGGCCACTTTCGGCGCCGCCCAGCCCGAGGTCGATGCGTGGTTCACGCACTGGCGTCGCAAGTTCGACGAAGTCATCCTGCCGGCCAACGGGAATACTCGGTCCGACGGCGGCCGCGGTTTCCTGCGCTGGAATGGGCTCGGTGGCATCAGCACGCGCATCCGTGAGTTCTACGACGAGTCTGATTTTGATAAGACGGACAGTCTTCTGGCAGCCGCCGCACGGCGCGATCTGAGTGACGAGCAGCGACGGAATGTGCAGCGATTGCAGCTCGGCAACCGCCACAATCGCCTCACCTTCGAGGCCATGGAGGCGGTGAATCGCGCGGACACGGCAGACAGCCGCTCGACGGCCGAGGCCCTGCTGGCGTTCCGTGAGTCCATGCGGGACAGCCTGCGGGTGAACTGGCGTGTGCTGTTTAGTACGCAGCATCAGATGGGAGATGCCACGGGGATCACGGCCCTGCTCGTCGAGCCGCGCATCATCGAACGTCGGGCCTTCGATGTTCCTGCTGCGTCTCAGGCGCCGGCGATCGATGGGCTCCTTGACGAGAGGATCTGGTCGACCGGGCGCAGGACGGCGGAGATGGTCGACAATGCCACGGCCGGTGAGCCAGAAGCAGCGACGGATGTGTATCTGGCCTGGGATGGTGAGGGGCTCTACGTAGGGCTGAGTTGTTCAGAGCCACTGCTCGATGACGTCATCGAGCAGACGGCCGAGCGCGATGGGCCCGCCTGGCTCGACAATGCGGTGGAGATCTTCATCGATGGCCGCAGCAGTCGCCGCGACTTCCACCAGTTCATCGTCACCAGTGGCGGCGCGCTGCTAGATGGGCGCAAGGAGAATGGTGTCTTCAGCTCTGACTGGGACGCCGAACTGGGAGAGGAACTGGAATACGCGGTGACGCGGACGGCGGATGGTTGGTCGGCGGAGATGAGGGTCTCGTGGGCGGCGGTGGAGATGGAGTCACCAGAAGTAGGTGATCAGTTCCGCTTCAATATCACTCGCGACCGCAATGTCAGTGTTGCTGGCCGGAGTGAGGCCTCGGCGTTGTCGCCGACCTTTGGCGGGTTCCATGCGCCGGCTCGGTTCACGACGGTAACGTTGAGGTAGGCTGCGTCACGAGCGAGCTCCTTGTCTGAAGTGGCGGCCACCCTCAATTCGTGCGGATCGTGCGATGGGGACGTGCCGCCTGGTGGTGCTGTGGCCTGCACTGGGAGGTACGCGCCTGATGCGATCCAACTTCCTGGCGGCTCCTTCGGTTCATCAGACGCCAGACTTGGGGCGTTCTGAAGGTTGGATGGACGGGGGGGGGATGCTCTGTACTCGTGTTCAGGTACAGTTGGTCCGCCCCTGTTGGACAGCAACTGCCCGGACGGCTTCGAGCTCTTCGTGAAAGGGTGACCTCTCGATGGCGACACCAGATAAGTGAAGTCACCTGAGCCAGCTTCAGATGGTGCCGTGAGGGACGTGAGGCGGGCTGACTCGATGATGGATTGCGCCCCGCTTATACGGTCTGTCGAGAGAAACCCTCGCGCTGACGCGGCCACCCTACCAGCCTTTCAAGAGAGATAGGTCCGGCAGAATGGATACCCCCAATCGTGCGCAAATGGAAAGGCCGGCCTGGGCGCCCCCGCCAGATGAAGGACGCCAGTCAGGGCCGGTCATTTGTCGACGGACTCGCGCTTTGGGTATCGTGTCTGGAAAGAGTACCAGGGCCTGCCTGCCGGTGGGTGGTGCATAGCTGTACACGCGCACAGGCGCAGGATCGAGGGGATGGGAATGTCTGGTAGTGATTTGTGCTCAGGTCTCGCAGTAGCGGATGAGGCAAGCTGTACGCTGCGGATGCAGGTGATGAAGACCAGGCGATCATGAAGACCCTGCCCGCGATCGTTCTTGGGAGCCTGCTCGTCTGCCTCTGCCAGCCAGCCACTGCCACAGGGGACACCACCGAGGCTGGACGGGACGGGCGCCCCAGACTGTCCGTGCCGATGGTGGCTGGCGAGCCGACCATCGATGGCGATCTGAGCGATCCCTTCTGGCATCGGGCGGCACGCACCAGTGGCTTCACCAAGTACGATCAGGAGGAACTGGCGCCTGAGCAGCCGATGTTACTGTGCGCGGCGACAGCGACGGGATTGTGGTTGGCGATCGAAGCCCCTCTGCCGGATGGCGCCGTAGCCCGTGCGCTTCTCACCGAACATGATGCGGCAATCTACACGGAAGACACATTCGAGATCTTCCTGCAGCCACCCGGTGTGTCCGAAGGCACGTTCTACCAGTTCATGGTCAGCGCCCGCGGGACCCGTCTGGATGCGAAGTATACCGAGGGCAGCACCGATATCGGCGGCTACTCCCCGCCGTGGCGTGCGGCAGGTGCCATCAGGCCAGAATCCTGGACTGCGGAAGCGCATATCACCTACGAAGCGCTGGGATTGTCGGGGCCACCGGTCGTGGGCGAAGTGTGGCGAGCGAACTTCTGTCGCGACAGCTCGGCCGGGTTCAGCAATGCCATCACCTGGGCCTATACAGGGGGATCCTTCACGCAACCTGCTGTTTTCGGTGAACTGGTCTTCACCGGCAGCGCCCGAACCTTGCGTCAGGACAGACTCGCTGGTTTCGAGGGGGGCGAACCGGCTGTGTCCTTCTCGCTGATCGGTGACTTTCAGCCCATCATCACGGTCACGGGAGAGCTGTTCGATGAAGCTGGTGCCCGCATCTACCGGAATGAGATGCGACTGCGGGACACCAAGTCGGTCGATCTCGTGCCACCGGCGCTGACGACCGGGTCGTATCTGCTGACCCTCAACGGCGTCGATGAGGACGACCAGCGCGTGTTCTGGCAGCAGCTCAGGTTCCAAACGGCCAAGGCCTTCGACCTGAGGGTGAGCAGCTATCCCCACGCCGGTTATTGCAGTGTTGCCGTCGATGTGCGTGGGATCAAGGAACCGATCGATCGGGTGGAGATCCGACTCGAGACCCGTGAGGGTCACCGGGTGCTTCAGCAGCCGCTCGTCGATTTGGCGGGGGGAACCGGTGCCACCCGTATCAACCATCACGACCTGACACCGGGAAGATATCACATCGATGCGTGGGTGCTGGCCGCGGACGGCACGGTGCTGGACACGGCAAGTCAGTCGCTGGAGATCTTCCCACGACCGGCCTGGTGGGCGAATGATCTCGGGATCGACCACTCCGTACCGCCGCCCTTTGAGTCGGTCGAAATCGACGATGGGTCAATCTCGGTCTGGGGGCGGGACTATGAGTTCGGCGGCGCCGCCTTCCCGCGGCAGATCCGCAGCCAGGGGCAGCCGCTGTTGGTCGGCGATCCTGAATTTCGCCTTTCGGTGGGTGGTCACACGATCGATCTGGTCAGTCTGGCGGGGCGACCAGGGACGACCTTCCCCGATGCTGCGAGTCGGATTGCATCGACATCATTGGACGAAGGCGGATCACTGTCTCTGACGACGACGGTGGAATTTGATGGGTTCGTCCGTGTCGATCTGACGCTTTATCCGGCAGAGCTGCTGACAAGACCGCTGATTGTCAACGAATTGAGTCTCGCTCTGCCCCTTGCACCTGAACTGGTTCAATTTCTGATGACGTCCAATGGGGCGACGTCGAACATTGTCCCTGTGCAGGAGGGATTCGCCGCCGCGTTTCTTCCGTACGTCTGGCTCGGCAACGACAGGATGGGGCTGGCGTGGACGGCGGAGCGGGATCAATTATGGCGACCGGAGCCCGACCGGGCGCTGACCCTCGAGATGGCGGAGGATGAGTCGATATTCCGCATTAACCTGATCGCCGAAGCCGACACGTTGACCGGTCCGGCGACGTTCTCCTTCGCCCTGATGGCGACGCCGGTGCGACCGATCCCGAAGAATGACCCTTTCGCATATCCGGCCTATGAAGCTTTCGGACCTGTCACATTTTCAGAGTTCCTGACGTATTCGGTTCCGCCCGGGCTCTCGTCGGCTCAGGACTCGTCTGGGCAGGGCACGATTGAATTCTGGACACGGCGGACGGAGCAGGCGGCTGCGGGCCCGACCGCCCTGTTCAGCATCGGACCGGTGAACGAAGGGATCACCGCCTTCCTTGGGACACCCGACGACCCAAGCGCCATCCGTCTACAGTCGGCAGTTCCTGGCGCGGCGCCTCTGCTGGTCGCCGGGGCTGAGGTCGTCACGGACCGGTTCACCCATCTGGCTTTGTCCTGGGATGCCGAGGGCATTCGCCTGCACGCAGACGGCGTGCCGGTGGGCATGGTCACCGGTGCGGCAGCCGACGCGTGGCGCGGCATGATCACCGCGCCCGGTTCGCAGATCCGTTTCGGCTGCAATAACACGTACCACGGGTACACGGGTATTGTCGTGGATGAGATCCGCGTCTCTGCCGTGCCTCGTTACGGTGCCGCGACGGCCGATCTCATCGCGGCCCCCTTCGTCGACGATGAGGCGACGCTTCTGCTGGACCACCTGGATGACAACTTTCGACCGGATGGACAAGATGCTCGGACCGTGGCCGGCGGCGTCCCAAGTATCGGGTCACGATTCGTGTCGGCTCGATTCGACGGGGGCGTCCAGTTGGAGGTCGGGCCGGCCAGACCCGGGTTCGAGGTGCTCGAAGATTATGGTGTTCGATTATTCTCCCACTGGGGGTGGCAGCACGAAATGGCCGCCTTCTATGGCCAGCCTGTGCTGCACGAGGTTGATCGCGTTGTGCCCGGCCTGCGGGAGCAACTGGTCGAGGCACATCGCCATGGGATCCAATCGATTCCCTACATGGCCTATCCAGCGATCTCTTCGACCTCTGATCTGATCGAACAGTTTGGCGATGAGTGGCGGATCCTGCCCGAGTCGACGACGCCCTGGCAGATGGCCGGCTCGCCCGAGGGGTATTACTTGCTCAACAGCTGCCCGAATGCTCGATCCTACAGGGACTACCTCGTCTCCGGCGCGGTGTGGGTGATGGAGGAGTATGGCTTCGATGGCTTCTACTCCGACGGGCTGACGAATGTGGTCGCGTGTCAGAACGAAGCGCACGGGTGCGGCTACCGAGACGGCGAGGGCCGTCTGCATGCCACGTGGCCGGTCTACAGTGTTCGCGAAACCCTCAAGCGCATGTATCGCGTCGTCAAAGAGCGGGATCCTCAGGGGCTGGTCGCCAACCACGCTTCCTTCAATCTGCTCATCCCGATCCTGTCCTTCTCCGATGTGGTCTACACGGGTGAACACGAGGACTACGAGAATCTTCAGACCGGCCGCATTCGCTTCAACAGCGAACCATGGGGGGTGTATGTGACCCTATTGGGGAGCAGCGAGCATAGCTATTCTCCCCTTCACGCCATGGCGCCTCTGTTGAGTGGTTCATCGGTCTGGGGCACGGGCATGGTTGCCCGCAACGACCAGGGACGCAAGGATGCGGCCATCCGGCGTGTTTACCACGATTTTGACACGGTGTCGGCGACCTGGATGCCGTGGTGGCGTGCTGAAACGGCGGCCTGCCGTCCAACCGACCCCGAGGTCAAGGCCAGCCTCTATGCTCACCCCGGCAAGGGCCTGCTGATCCTGGCCGCAAATTTTAACCCCGATCGGCGTCAGGTAGCGATCGCTCTCGATCTGGCCGCCTTCGGGTTGGCGGACAGGACTCTGGGCGCGAGGAATGCACTCACCAACCAGGTCATTGGCTTGTCTCGAGATGGTGTGCTGCGGCCGACGATCGCCGGCAAGAGTTTCGTCCTCGTGCAGATTGACTGAGCACCCACTCGTTAAGAGGAGCCCTACAGTAGTTCCAACAGGGCCTGCTCCTTTTGCACCGCCTTCTCGAAGTCGGGGCGAAGATCATCCAGTGAATCCGCAGTGAGGCCGATGCCAGCCAGCGCTCCCGGATTGGGTAGGGATGTATCGTCGTCACCGGCTCGCCCGACGCCGAGTCTCCTACAGGCAGCGTCTGCGACGTGCACAAGTTGAACCAAGCGCACGTGATCGTCGCGTTCAGGAGCCAAGCTGTGGTGTGCGCCTACGACATCGACGAGCCGTGCGGGCAAGCCCCAGCTCCCCACCAGATACCTGCCGACGGTTTCGTGAGTTATGGGCAACAGCTCAGTCTCGGCACTCAGAAATGGAATGTGTTCGGCATCCGCCTTCTCCAGGGCTTCTCGAAACAGGTCAGGAAAGAAGCTGTCCATGATGACCTTCCCCACATCGTGCAACACGCCGGCCACCAGCGCCTGGTTCGCATCGAGACCGCAGCCTTTGGCCAACACGCCGGCGATGGCGCCGGTGCCAATGGAGTGCTTCCAGAACAACAGGCGATCGAAGTGCGGAGACTGGGGCACACGCCCCATAGCATCGAAGGTGCCTACCGCTTGCACGATGGCGGCCACCTTCTTCATCCCGATCATCGTTACCGCTTCCTTGACGGAAGCGATGCGCCGCTGCAGTCCGAACTCGGCCGAGTTGGCCAGCTTCAGAATGCGGGCGGCGATGGAAGGATCAAGCTGGATCACATCGGCTACGGCATCGGCGGTGACATCGGCGCTGGCCAGCATGTTCTCAAGGCGATTACAGACGGGCGAGATGGTCGGTAGATCGATGATCTCGGTCAGGGTCTGCTGGATGGCGGCATCCATCTCGGCTTCCGGCATGTCACCCCAGTCGCCCAGAACCCGCTGCACTCGGCTTTTCAAGTCTTCCGGATCGTAGGGATAGACGATGTAGTCGATGACACCAAGGCGCATTCCATTGCGGATGACCGCGCCGTCGCGCAGGGGTGACACGATCATTACCGGTGGGGGTGCGGCGACCATACGGCGCAATAAGATCATCTGCACCAGCCGGATGCCGTCCTTTTCCTTGTCGACGGCCGTGTTCGTGATCACGAGGGAGAAGTGGGTCATCTTGAGGCGTTTCACAGCCTCTTTCATGGTCGTCACGTGCTCGACGGTGAGCGAACTTCCCTGACCCAGGAGACTGGCCATGGCCGCACCTTGCTGCGGATCACGTTCAGCGATCAGGATGCGGATTCCTTCGTCTTTTCGAGTGGCTGGCACCTTCGTCTCCTGTGTCGGTTGCTGCAATGTCCTGCCACGCCGCGCTGCCGTCAACGAGCGCGGGGGTAGCGCATTGGGAGAATTCCTTAGAGGTTTCAGCCCGTCAGTTCGGTCGTCGCAGGCACGCCGAAAAATTCATTCTGTGCTTATCGGCGTGCAGGCCCTGCTTGGAATCGCGAAGCTCATTGTGCTGTTTCGCCTCGGCCAGCACCTGCTTCACTGCTTCCTGGCGAGACTCGCTGTGACCGGCCAGCTTGTCGATTTCCTCCTCATCGAAGGACTCCAGACCGCTTGTAGACAACAGCCGCGCGAGCATGTCCTCCGCTGTCCTGATCGCGCTGCGAATCTCCTGCAGGTGGGAAAGCTGTGTCGGCTCCAGACCCGCGTTCAGCTTGGTACCACTGTTACCCTCAGAGCCAACATTGCATACACGAATACTGTCCTTGGCCCATGTCTCTCCGCCGACGATGCCGCCGCCACCTGAGCCCTCTACCTGTACACTGCCACCTGCCACGACGAAGGCACTATGGAGGTAGCTTGCGATGTTTACGTCTCCGGCGCTTTCAAGTCGTGCATCCTGGGCATACTTGGAATTCAAGACCGCGCCGGCCTTGACGGATGTCTCCTGCCCGACGATGCCCTGCTCCACGGTCACAGATCCGCCAGCGGAAATCTCACTACCGGCTTCAACACTCCCCTTAATGATGATATCACCCGATGCTTTCACACGGAAACCGGCTTCGACAGACCCGGCGACGATGACATTCCCATGGAATCTCTGGGATCGTCGTCGTTGGATAGACGACGGGTACCATCGCCGCAAAATGGTCTTCGCTGAACTCCAGGCTGAGCTCAACATCTGCCGGTGCCGTGCCCTGGTCGTCACACTCTGCCTCTTCGCCCTCGACTGACGAAGAAACCGGGTTGTTTTCTTGATTCACCATTGCCGCGTGCCCCCATGTCCGGCAATATACACGACTGCGCTGCACATGGAGAGTCGCTTGCTCCTGCCAGCCCAGGCCCTTGTCGCGCCTTTAGGAACCGGCCGGTGGGTGTCGGCTTGTTCAGTTCACCAAGTATCGCGTGTCCACCCCCGGTCGCAGCTGCGTGTACGTCTCGCTGTGGGTGAAGAAGCGCTCCCGCGATGCTTCGCACGGCTGCGCTCGCCAATCGTTGTAGGCATCGAGCATCTGATCGAGGGCGAATTCCTCAATTTTCGGCAATGCCCCCTCGTGGGCCTGGCGTTCCAGATGAAAGGTCTCACCCCTCGACAGACGCGGCAGCAGCCCGAGGTGGTTGGCTGCCATATGCCGTAGTGCTTCGCGATAGATGTCGAAGTGGTCGGCGAGTTTCTCGAAGGTTACCCCCAAGGCTTGGTATCGAGAAGGGAGGCGGGCCACGAAGAGCGCTGCCCAGGCATAGAACTGCTGCGCATCCTCCAGCTCCGCTCCGTCCGGCGTCACGGCCCGGCGGAAGGTTCCGACGTGTTCACCCCAGCCGGCAAACAATCCGAACGCCAGGAATCGGTGGTCCGCGTTCGTTCGATAGATGCCAGCCTTCTGACGATCACTCTCACTGGCATCCGCCATTTCGCAGACGTCAGTAGCAGAGATGGCCAGGTGGTCAGCATTGTCAGAGTAGAATTTCCCGGTCACGACGGACTCTAGCAGTCCGGCGACGTAGACGTTGACTTCCTCATCTCCGTCGGACTCGTGATCGGTGTCGATGCGCGATTGTAGATACGCATTAAGCAGGTAAAAGAACACAGGCTCACGTGAGCCATTCTCCAGATCCAGATACTTGGTCGATTCCATACCGACAGTCTCCTGTGTCATCAGGGAGGCACTGAGCACCATATCCACCCAAGTACAATTTGATCGGCGGCAAGGTGGATCCGTACCAGCCCTTTTTTCAGGGACCGTCAGTGCAGGACGATCTGCACATCATGTCGTGGGAGGTTCCACAACCACTTCGCGCACCAGCACTGCCTTGCGCAGGCGCCCCGTGGCGTCACGGTGGCCGTAATCTGTGTAGGCGATCATGAATCGATCTGACCCCAGGACCACATCACTGCTGTTGGCACAGGTATCGGCGTCCGCAGCGACGAGAGTGACATCGTTCCCCCATTGTTTGCCTGTACCATCGGCACAGAAGGTGACGAACTGTCCCGGTCTGCCGTACATGCGATACGCGACACCATTGGCCAGTAGGCCCCCAGCAGGATTGGTACTGCTGGCGCGGACCGCCACAGGCGAGGTCCAACGCTGTCCTTCGTCATTGGAGGTCGACATCAGCAACGGTGAATCGGCCGTTGTGCCCACCGTGTTCCACGTGCGCGCCACGGCGAGCCAGTTACCTGCAGGCATGTTGGGTGTGATGTGCACCTGGGCGATGGCATACTCGCCGACCTGCGCGAAAGGAAAGGTGGAATCGTGCCGCCAGACGAGTCCTTCGCTGGAACTGCGGAAGACGTGACAGTGTGTGCGTTTCGTACCAGGCGCCTTCTGTTCAGCCAGGCGCAGACGCGTCCCAAAAGCCGAAACGATCAGGTCACCTGATTCGAGTTCCATGATCGGCTGATAGCCTATGTCGTGGAGTCGGACCGCGGACGGCGTGGGAATTCGAAGACGCAGCGCGACATCATGCTGCGGATTCTGCAGATCGTCGGGTGTGGCCCACGTGGCCCCTCGGTGTACCCAGATTCCAGGATTCGGCAGGCGCTGGTCGCCCACGTGCTGCACCCATTTTCGTAAACGTGTGGCGATGTGGCCGTGAGTCAGTTGGTCGATGGGGTCTTCATCGACGACGGTCTCCTTGAAAGCCGGCAGGAGAATATCCGGATCCATCGTCGCTTCATGAGTGGTCCATTCGTCAACGGTGGGTCCACGCTCGACCAGGGTTACAGTGCGTAGCTCCCTGGGTAGATCACCCAGCCGATAGAGCAATTCGATTCCACGCATGAATCCAGACTCGGCTTCCGGATTCAGCGGATATGGCTTGCAATCGATCAGATCGAGACTGACCAACTTCGGTTGATAGTAGATCTGCCGACCACTTGGAAGACAGAAGCGCTCCCGTAGCAGCGACTCCGCTTCGGCAAGATCCATCACCGTGTGCGTCCAGTGCCGCCCCTCATCGTCAGAGATGTACCAGAGATAGTGGTAGTCCATCTCCGTCGGCATGTGATCGCCACCAAGGGTGACTGAGCAGACCAGTCTGCCGTCACGCAGGCGCCAGATCGATGGAAACATGAAGAATCCCCAACGGTCATCACCCTCGGGCGCCAGCATCACGGAGATCGGTTCACCAAGTCGCACTTTGACGCCCACATCTGGCGCATCCTGTGATTGGACGATATCTGTTGGAGGCACTTGATCGGTTACCATCAGACCTCGCGGATGATGTCAGGCCAGCGATGACGATCGGGACTCAGCAGGCGCGACGGTGCGAAATAGGCCTCAGGATAGTCGTCCCGGTCGTCTTCTATACGCAGAACGCGTGTCACCACATGACGCGCGCCGTTGAAGGAAACGGCCGTACCAGAGCCGCCCATGC
>Ga0233429_1001137_pt1 | contig 34611 bp, 33 predicted proteins | sample SI_118_April2016_3_FD_179879 | JGI IMG/M metagenome (GOLD analysis project Ga0233429, IMG submission 179879) | Seawater microbial communities from Saanich Inlet, British Columbia, Canada - SI_118_April2016_135_MG | ecosystem: Environmental > Aquatic > Marine > Inlet | place: Canada: British...
TGCGCAGTTCTACGGGCAGTGGAATTCCCGACGGGGGTCGTATCGCTGGCAAAGCCTGGAGAATGCCCGCGCTCAATGTCGCCTGCAAACCCCCAACAGCCACCGCGCTTTGGATGATACGCGTCTGGCGCGTGAAGTGCTGCTCTATATGGCCGCCGCACGGGCCTGACCTTGATGATATAATCACCAAAATATCATCATAAGGTTTTCGCCGTCGCGAATGAGAAATTCGAAAAATAGGGGGTATAGGGCGCTACGCGCCCTATACCCCCTATTTTTCGGCAGTTATTTAGGGCGTGTTGAAAACACCAGGAAGATAATTCTTTACTACACACGAAAGGATAAACCAATGCAATGGAAACAACCCCCGGCAATGGAAATTGACGCCGAAAAAAACTACCAGCTCGCCATGCAAACCAGCCGCGGCCTGATCGAGATTGAATTGTATGCTCAACACGCCCCGAAGACGGTGAATAACTTTGTCTTCCTTGCCCGCCAGGGATTTTATGATGGCATCAAATTCCATCGCGTGATCAACAATTTTATGATCCAGGGCGGTGACCCCACCGGCAGTGGCCGCGGCGGCCCCGGCTACAAATTTGAAGATGAAACCGCGGGCAACCCGCTGAAACATGAAACTGGCGTACTCTCGATGGCCAATGCTGGCCCGAATACCAATGGCAGCCAGTTTTTTATCACCCATTCGCCGCAGCCGCATCTGAATGGCAAACACACCGTTTTCGGCAAAGTCACCAGCGGCATGGATGTGGTTAACGCCATTCGCCAGGGCGATGTGATGGAAAGCGTCGCTGTCAGCGAAGCGTAGTAGAAACAAGCTAACCACAGAGTACACAGAGATATTTCTCTGTGTACTCTGTGGCTTATTCTTTGTTCAAACGAAAAATGCCTAAATTAAAAATCATCGTCAATCCAAATTCGGGACGCGGCGAGGGCTTACGCTCAATCCCGCAAATTGAAGCCTGTTTACAGGCCCACGCGCTGGACTATGATCTGGTGCAAACTGAGCGACCCTGGCACGCAGCGGAACTGGCCCAGCAGGCTGTCTTGGACGGCTTTGATATTGTTGTGGCCGCAGGCGGCGATGGCACGGCCAACGAAGTGCTCAACGGCCTGATGCAGGCAAAACATGCCGGATCGCAAGCCGCAATGGGCGTGCTGCCCGTGGGGCAGGGCAACGATTTCGCCTTTGGCATGGGCATCCCGCAGGATTTGGAATCCGCCTGCCAGGTGTTGGCCGATCAGCAGCGCCGCACCATTGATGTTGGCCGCGTCAGCGGGGCGTTGTATCCGCAGGGGCGCTACTTTGGCAACGGTATTGGCGTGGGTTTTGACGCCGTGGTTGGTTTTGAAGCTCTCAAACTCACTCGCCTGCACGGTTTTCCGGCCTATCTGGTTGCCGCGCTGAAAACTATTTTTCTGTATTTTCAGGCCCCCAAAGTTCGGCTTGATCTCGACGGCGAAAGCCTTACCGTTTCGGCGTTGATGGTCTCGGTGATGAATGGCCGTCGTATGGGTGGCGGGTTCATGATGGCCCCGGATGGCGACCCGGAAGATGGGCTGTTTACCCTGTGCATTGCCCAGGAAGTCAGCAAGTTGGGGATTTTAAAATTGATCCCGCGGTTCTTGGCTGGGACGCAGGCCGAAGATCCGGCGGTATTATTCAGGGATTCGGCGCGGGTGCAGGTGACCGCCCTCGAGGGGGTACTGCCCACCCACGCGGATGGGGAGACGGTCAGCACTGAGGGGCGGGAACTGCTGATTGAACTGTTGCCAGCCTCGCTGGAGGTTTTGACTCCCCGATGAGCGGGTTTTCCCCTTCGTTGAAATTTAAAGTAGTAACGGCTGCCGTCCACGGTTGGACGAATCTGGTCTGCCGGGTGGATGATGCGGAAATGGCGCGAATTCCCGCCGAGGGGCCGCTGATTATCATCAGCAACCACATTAATTTTCTCGAAGCTCCGGTGCTGTATACGCGCTTGCGTCCGCGCCCCACGACTGGTTTTGCCAAAATCGAGAGTTGGGAGAAGTCGCTGTTGGCCTGGCTGTTCAACACCTGGGGCATTATTCCCATTCGGCGCGGCGAGGCCGATATGAAGGCCCTGCGCCGCGGGGTGGCCGCGTTGAAAGAAGGCTATTTCTTGGCGGTGGCTCCCGAAGGCACACGCAGTTACGACGGGTGTTTGGGCAAAGCCCACGCCGGTGCGGTAACACTGGCCCTATTGAGCGGCGCGCCGTTGCTGCCAATTGCGCATTATGGCGCCGAAAATTTTAGCGCCAATATTTCGCGGCTGCGGCGCACCGATTTCAATATTCGGGTGGGGCGCCCCTTTATGCTCGATGCTGGTGAGGCGCGGGTAAACCGTGAAGTCCGCCAGCAGATGACCGCTGAGATAATGTATCAGTTGGCCGCGTTAATGCCCGCTGAATATCGCGGCGAGTATGCCGATATGACGCAGGCAACGCAAGATTATTTGAGATTCAGCATATAATGGAACGCGGATACTCTAAAGGGCACACGCGGCGCGAATTGGGCAAATTTATGTGGATCAAAAAAAGATTCCATTGCAAAGAATTCGCGAAAATTGGTCAAATTGTAGTGGTCAGAATGATATAGAACACTTGCTTTTGTCATTCTCCCGAAGGACATCGGGACGATGTGAGGAGCAAAGCGACGAAGAATCCCTGGCATAGTGTGTCATTTATGTCTGTGCAGGCTTATTGTTACTGATCTCTGCAGGGATTCTTCGCTCCGCTCAGAATGACATCCTTGTTCGTTATCCTTTTGATTCGAACAAAAAATCGGTTAAATCCGCGTTTCATGTACACAGTTATATGACCGGAAAATGATATTTGAACCTGGGAAGATTGAAAGGATTTTAAATGGCTCTGATCTCCAATCGCCAGGAGGCGACTACCTGGCAGAAAAAGTACGATGCTCACGCGCCGCGAGTAGGGGATTTTGCGCCAGATTTTGAACTGCTGGATAATAACGGTGAAAATTTGGTGCGCCTTTCCAATTTTCGCGGAGAAAAGCCTGTTGCGCTGATATTTGGCAGTTTCACCTGACCGCCCTTTGTCAATGGGACCGTGGGTCTCCAGGATTTATACGCCAAATATCATCAAGAAGTGCAATTTCTATCGATCTACATTCGTGAAGCACATCCAGTAGATGGTTGGTGGTTTGGCAAAGGCCCGATGAGCCTGCTGCTGAAACTTTCGCGCTCAAAGGTGGCCACCGATATTTACGATCCGGTGAGCTTGGACGAGCGGCGCGCTGTGGCCGGGCAATGCCAGGATGCGCTGCAATATGGCATTCGCACCTATGTAGATGATATGGATGATTCGGTCAATAAGGCATATGCAGCCTGGCCGACGCGTTTATATTTAATTGGTGTGGATGGGCGTGTGGAATATGCTGCCGGTTTAGGCCCCTGGGATTTTAGCCCGGCGAAGCTGGAGCGGGCTATCGAAGTTTATCTGAAGGAAATAACGGTATAAAAACTGAATCACTAAGGATACGAAGGGAGACAAAATTTATTCGTGAGTCTTCGTGTCCTTAGCGGTTAAAAATCCCTGTTTCTCAAAAAACTCGTTTGTATAAATCGCTTTGCAGCAAATTTTGGGGGTCGTAGCAGCTTTTCAACACTTTGAATTTTGCCAATGTTTCAGCGCCCAAAAATTGTGCGGTATCTCCCAAAGTTAGTGTGCTATCTTTGGCGAAATAAAAGCGTCCGTTGGCTGCGAGTACGATCTGGTTGAGTTCGCTCGCCATACGCTGCAATCCGGCGCGGTTGTTGCGAGTGACTTTGAAATCGAAGGCCAGCGAGTAGCCATCCACGGCATGGGAGAGCAGAAAATCATCAGGGCGGTGGCGTTTGAGTACCACCAGATACGAAGGCAGGCCGCGTTTATGAGTCAGGCGCAGCATTTCGCTGAAGGCAGCCGCGGCGTTTTCGGTGGGGATAATGCTCTGGTATTGAATCAAGCCCTGGGGGCCATAGGATTGAATCCAGTTTGGGATATAGTCGAGCAAAAAATGGAAGGCAGCGTGTGGCTGTCGGATGGTTTTATGATCTCCCAGGCGCGAGGCGTAGTATTTTCCGGCGTTGATCAGGCGCGTGCCGGGGTTGTTCATCCACGGGGACATGAGCCGCCACAAAATTGAAGACGGCACTACACCCATGAGCGTATCGGGGAGAGTCTGATACTCGAGGCGCAACGTCTGCTGGGGGGCAGGATCAACTCCCGGGTCCAGATAGTTGGCGGCATGAATCTGGCCGCGTCCCAGAGCCGTGCTGTTCGCTAATCCATCAATCCAACTGACAATATAATCATCCGTATCTTTACGGGCTTCCAGATCGTTAATTTGCTGGGCCAGATCGCGGGGCGCCCAGGCTTCTACCGATAGATTGCCGGAATAAATGCGCTTGAGTTGCAATGTGATCGATGTGAACACTCCCAGCACGCCCAGACTGCCGATCATGCTGTAAAACAAATCGGCATTTTCACCCGGCGTAACGGTGACGCTCTCGCCGTTGGACAGTAGCGCTGTGAATTCAAGCACATGGTCTCCGAAGGTTCCGGCGCGGTAGTTGTTTTTGCCGTGTACATTCATCGCCAGGCAGCCGCCAATAGTGGGAGCCATTGTGCCAGGTACCACGGCAGGCCACCAGCCATCTTCGATGGTGTATTGCCAAAGTTGCTGGATGGTCACACCCGGCTCAATGCGGATAATCCCGGTTTCGGGATTCCATGCCAGAATGCGGTTCATGCGCTGCATGTCGAGCACAATCTGACCGCTGTTGAGGGCTGCGTCGCCATAGCTGCGCCCCGCGCCGCGCAGGCCAATACTCAAGCCGTTCTGACGCGCCAGAGCAAAAATTTCGTTAATTTGTTCAACGTGGGTGGGTCGGTAGAGATAGCCCAGGCTGCCGTGAGCGCGCCCGAAACCGGTCAGTTTTTGTAAGCGGTTGAGTTCAAGCATGAGTTTTGATGTGGGTGAACCAGAAGGATTTAATCTGGATGGGCGGAAAAAAACTTTAACCACAAAGGCACGAAGACACTAAGAAAAATAACAAGGCAATTCTTCGAGTTTTTGAGCTTTGTGGTGATTTTTAGAATGATAAGCGCCGGAAAATGACCGAGGGAATATGCTGTAAAATCAGCCCCACCAGCCGCCAACGCGCCGGGGTAAATATGACCTGCTTGCGTTTGCGGATCGCCTTCCAGATGTCGTCGGCAGCCTGTTCAGGCGAAATCACCCAAAAATTGGCCCCGCCTGCGGCTTGCAGCAATTCGGTATCCACATAGCCGGGTTTGACCGTCAGCACATGCACGCCCTTGCGCGTCAGGCGGTTGCGCAGTGACTCGAGATAGGTATTCATTCCAGCCTTGGAAGTGTGATAGGGTGGGTTTCCCACGCGCCCGCGCTCTCCGGCAATCGAGGAAATGCCCACAATTTGCCCGCTGCCCGTGGTATCAAACAACGTAGCCGCCTGATCCAACCAGGCCATCGCGCCCAGCAGGTTGACTTCAATCATCTGACGGTCTTTCTCAAAATTGTATTCGGCAATATCCACGCCGGGCATGGTTGCCGATGCGTAGACCAGCAAATCAAGTTGACCGAGATCGGCGATGATTTTTTGGAAGAGGGGCGCAATTTGATCGAATTGGGATGCGTCGTGAACATAGGCCTGGGCGATATTCTGACCAAGCTCCTGGTGGATCGCTGCGCACAGGGCATTTAATTTATCTTCGCGGCGGGCGAGCAGCGCAAGGGTATAGCCCTCACGCGCCAATTTGTACGCCAGTGCTGCGCCAATACCCGAAGAAGCCCCAACGATGATGGCGCGGGGGCGGGTGAGCAGGGGGTGTTCGGTTTGTGTCATGTGTTTCTTTCTTGGTTGTGGGTTAAAAGTTGAAGGTTGAAAATTGCTTGAACCTTCAACATTCAACTTTCAATTTTTAACCGTCAATGCCACCCAATCTTCAATCTGGCGTTGGGCAACGATCTCGAGTTGGTGTTTTTGAAGGGCGGCCAGCATATTGGGCATCTGTTCTTCGAGAATGCCCGAGAGCAGCAATTTCCCACCGGGAGCAATCAAGTCGGCCATGCCTGAATCTAAGAGTTGAATGAGGATATGCGCCAGAATATTGGCAATCACCAGTGGAGCTTGTGTCACCGGGAAGACGCCTTGCTGGATGGCTTCCACCGAGCCGCGGGCGAAGTGAGCGTATTCGCCAACTTCGTTGATGCGGGCATTTTCCTCGGCTGTGGTAATTGCATCGGTGTCAGTATCCACACCGAAGGCGCACGCCGCGCCTAATTTTAGGGCGGCAATCGAGAGTATCCCCGATCCGCAGCCAATATCGAATATCTCCAGCCCTCGGATGCTTTCGGAAAACTCTGAGGTTTCTAAAAACTCCAAACAAAGCTGGGTGGTGGGGTGGGTGCCGGTGCCAAAGGCCATGCCCGGATCAATGCGGATGGGAATACGGCTTTCATGGGGGGCATCGAGCCAGCCAGGGATAATTAGCAAGCGCTCGCCGATATTGACCGGGTGGAAATTTTCTTTCCAGGCTTCGGCCCAGTTGATTTCTGCAATTTGGGTGAATTGTGCTTCGGGCAAGGCTTGAATGCGCCCCAAGAAATAGAGTGATTCCTCGATGCGCTGGCGAGTTTCTTCAAGTTGAGCGTCAATGGGGAGATAGCCGCAGACTTTCAGCGGGCCAATCGGGTAGCCCGGACCTTCGAGATCGGGGGCAATGCCCGTGCTTTCAACGACCACGCCACCGGGTACAAAACGCGCCAAAACATCGGCAACCGCTTCGGCTAATTCGCCGTCCACGGTAAGCGAAACTTCAAGCCAACTCATCCGCCAATGACGTCTTTCAAGCGGTCGAAGAAGCCGCGTTCCTGGGGTGTCACTTCGGTGCCCAGGCTGTTGGCTAATTGCTCGAAGATCACGCGCTGTTCTTCGCTAAGCGTGCGGGGAATATCAATATTAATCACTACTAGCTGATCGCCGCGGTGGTTGTTGCGTAAATGGGGAACCCCTTTGCCCCGCATGCGGATAATTTTGCCGGGCTGCGTTCCACTGGGAATTTTCAGCAGTGTGTCGCCATCGACTGTGGGTACCTGTACTTCATCGCCGAGGGTAGCTTGGGCAATATTGACATTCAGATCGAGCAGGATGTCGTTATCGCGGCGGCGGAAGTATCTGTGTTTGTTAACCTGGATCACGAGGTAGAGATTGCCGGGAGGGCCGTTATTGGCTCCGGGCTGGCCTTCACCGCTCAGACGGATCTGCGTTCCTGTGTCAACCCCCGCCGGGATGTTGACAAGTTTCTTACGGGTTTGGCGCACCAGGCCTTGCCCGCGGCAGGTTTCGCAAGGTGCGACAATCACTTCGCCTTTGCCGCCACAGGTGGGGCAGGTGGTCACTTGCACCATCGAGCCGAGAATGGTTTGGCGCGACTGGCGAACTTCGCCCTGACCATTACAGGTGGAGCAGCGTGTGGGGGTGGTGCCGGGCTTGGCGCCACTGCCGCTGCATGTATCGCAGTTTTCGTTGCGACTGATCTCAATCTCTTTTTCGATCCCGAAAACAGCTTCTTCAAAACTAAGTTGCACGCGATATTGTAAATCGGCGCCGCGTCGGGGCGCATTGCGCGAACGCGATGATGAGCGTCCGCCAAAGCCGCCGAAACCAAAACCGAAGAGTTCTTCAAAAATGTCGCTAAAATCGACACTGGTCCAGTCGGGGACACCGCCAGCACCCTGTACGCCGGCGTGACCATAGCGGTCATACGCGGCGCGTTTTTCCTGATCGGAAAGCACAGCATAGGCTTCATTGATTTCTTTGAAGCGTTCCTCGGCATCCGGTTCTTTGCTAACATCAGGATGATATTGGCGCGCCAAACCTCGGAAGGCCGATTTTAACTCGTCTGCCGAAGAACCTTTGGGTACGCCTAGAATTTCGTAATAGTCTCGTGGCATAATTTAAGTTAAAAATTTAAGGTTGAAAGTTGAAGGTTGGAAATTGCCGGGCAACTTTCAACCTTCAACCTGCTAACCTTAAACTGTGCTTACGCGCTGCGGAATTCGCCGTCAACGATATCTTCATCGCCATTATCCGGGCCTGACTGATCGCCAGGAGGGGGGTCTTGGGGATCAAAGCCCTCGGCTCCGGGCATTGGGCCAGCCGCGTCGGGGTCTTGCTGATAGGCGGCTGCGCCAATTTGTTGCACAATCTGACCCAGCTCGTCGGCAACACGGTTGAGTTCATCAGCTTCGGCGTTTTCGTTCTCAAGCACTTTACGCACCTCCGCTACTTTTTCTTCAACTTGTGCCTTTACTTCAGCCGGGACTTTATCACCCAGGTCGGTGAGCGCCTTTTCGGCGGTGTAGGCCATGTTGTCGGCTTTGTTGTGGGCCTCGACCCGCTCTTTGAATTTGAGGTCTTCCTCGGCGTGCCGTTCGGCTTCCTGGCGCATTTTATCAATTTCGGCATCGCTCAAGCCGGAAGATGCCGTGATGGTGATATTCTGGCTGCGGCCAGTGGCTTTGTCTTGCGCGGTGACCTTGAGTATACCATTGGCATCAATATCGAAAGTGACTTCAATCTGGGGAACACCGCGTGGTGACGGGGGAATGCCGTCCAGAATAAAGCGTCCCAGCGATTTATTGCCAGCAGCCATTGGGCGTTCGCCTTGGAGCACATGAATTTCGACCTGAGGCTGGTTTGCAGCCGCAGTGGAGAAAATCTGGCTCTTGCGCGCCGGGATGGTGGTATTGCGCTCGATCAACGGGGTGGCAACATTGCCCAATGTTTCAACCGAAAGCGATAGTGGGGTAACATCGAGTAAGAGAATGTCGGTGACATCGCCACCCAACACGCCAGCCTGGATCGCCGCGCCCAGGGCTACAACTTCATCGGGATTGACGCCCTTGTGGGGTTCGCGCCCAAAGAATTTCTTGACCGCTTCTTGCACGGCAGGCATACGCGTCATACCGCCAACCAGCACGACTTCACTCACATCGGAAGGTTTCATCCCGGCATCGTTGAGGGCCTGTTTCACGGGAGTAATGGAACGCTCAATCAAATCAGCGGTGATCTGCTCGAGTTTGGCGCGCGTCAGGTTGAGCACCAGATGTTTGGGGCCGCTGGCATCGGCGGTGATGTAGGGCAGATTGATCTCGGTCTGTTGCAGAGTCGAGAGTTCAATTTTCGCTTTTTCAGCCGCTTCTTTGAGACGCTGTAAGGCCTGACGATCGAGACGCAAGTCAATACTATTGCTCTGCTTGAATTCGTCGGCCAAAAATTCAATGATGCGCTGGTCAAAATCATCGCCGCCCAGGAAAGTATCGCCGCTGGTGGATTTGACTTCGAAGACGCCCTCGCCTACTTCCAGAATGGAAATATCGAAGGTGCCGCCGCCCAGGTCGTAGACGGCCAGCATTTCGTTGGATTTTTTATCCAGGCCATAAGCCAGAGATGAAGCAGTCGGCTCATTGATGATGCGCAGCACTTCAAGGCCAGCGATTTTACCGGCATCTTTGGTGGCGTTACGCTGGGCATCGTTGAAGTATGCTGGAACGGTGATGACGGCCTGGGTAACCGCTTCGCCCAAATAGGCTTCAGCATCGGCTTTGATTTTTGCCAAAATCATCGCCGAAACTTCAGGGGGCGAGTAGTCTTTTTCGTCGAGTTTGACGCGCACATCCCCGTTGGGGGCTTTGTTCACGTTGTAAGGCACCATTTTAATGGCGCGCTGCACTTCAACGTCGTCATATTTGCGCCCCATAAAGCGTTTGATCGAGAAAATCGTATTCTCCGGGTTGACGACGGCCTGGTTACGCGCCGGACGACCCGTAATACGTTCGTGATTTTTATTGACAGCCACAACCGACGGCACCAGGCGTTCGCCCTCTGCCGAAGGGATCACTACAGGTTCTCCGCCTTCAACGACCGCGGCGACTGAGTTGGTTGTACCTAAGTCAATTCCGATAATTTTTGCCATGATATTCCTCCGAATGATTTGTACTATTCGTTTTATTAGTTAATTATTTGTCAATCTGATTACGCCGCCACAACAACCGTCGCCGGGCGCAGCACGCGCTCGCCAATTCGATAACCTTGTTGCAGCACTTCGATAATGTGTTCAGTCTCGTGCTCATCGCTGGGGATCTTCATTACCGCTTCGTGCAGATGAGGGTCAAATATGCTGCCCTCGGCCTCGATGGGGGCGATACCTTCGGCTTCCAGGATCGACAGTAGTTTGCGATAGATTAGCTCAATTCCTTCGGCCCAGTCGGCGCCTTCGCCTTCAGCGGGGCGGTTTTTCAGTGCGCGTTCCATATCGTCCATCACGGGTAAAAAGCGCTTGATGACGCCGCCAGCCGCGTTTTTATAGGTGGTTTCGCGCTCGCGATCGACGCGTTTTTTGTAGTTGGCGAACTCGGCGCGCTCGCGCTGCCAGCCAGCAAGGTATTCGTCGGCTTTGGACTGGATTTCTTCGAGGGGAGATTTCTCAGCCTCGGAGGCAGAATCCACCTCGGGGGAGTCTGCTTCATCCTGCACGGGCGCAGCGGACTCGCTCTGGGCTGGTTCCTGTTCTTCGGGCTGGATTTCGTCCTCGATAATTTCTTCTGCGATGTCTTTCTTTTTCTTCTTGCTCATTTTTTATTCTTCATACCTTTCATTGGACAGCGTATCACCGACCAGTTCGCTGAGTAAATTGGCAACAAACTGCACAGTGGAGATGGTGTGGGCGTAGGTCATGCGGGCGGGGCCGAGAACGCCGATGGCGCCGGTTGCCACGCCGGGAACGCCATAACGAGAGAGCACCACGGCGCAGTCGCTCAGGTCTTCCCAGGTGCCGTCACCGCCGATCAGCACATGGATGCCGCTGGTTTCGGGGGAGAGCACGGTTTGCGAGAGCAGATCTTCGAGTTGGGAACGTTCTTCCCAGAAGCGCAACGCGCGGTGGGCGACGCCCGGTTCGAGGAATTCGGGTTCGGCGAGCACGTTAGCCAGCCCGTCGCGGTAAATATCACCGGCCAGCACATTGTCAGAGCGCTGCATTTCATCCACGGTAAGTTGTAAAATATCGCTCTTGAGATCGTCCTGTGTTTGAGATAGCAAAGCGATGATTTCGTGAGCGTCTTTTTTCTGCAAAACTTCATTGATCCAGCGCGCCGTGGCGCTGAGCTTATCCTGGGCGACGGGTTCGGCTAGTTTGAGCATTTGTTGGCGGATTTCGCCGCCATCGAGTACCAATACCATCAAAACCTGTCGGCCACGCGTGGCGATGAGTTCGATGTGTTTCAGGCGGGCGTGTTCCGGGTGCAAAGAAGTTACCAGCGCCGCGCCGCGCGATTGTCGCGCCAATACTGAGGCAGCCAGGCGCATCCATTGGTCAATATCACTCCGCGCCTGGTAGAACTGATGCTGGATGGTATGGCGCGTATCCGAGGGTAATGTCGCTCGCCCCATGAGTTGGCTGACAAAATAGCGGTAGCCTTCCTCGGTAGGGATGCTGCCAGCCATCTTGTGGGGCTTGTCGAGATAGCCTTGCTCCGTCAGGGCGGCCATTTCGTTGCGCACCGTGGCCGAACTGACATTGAGAGCATAATCTTCTACCAGCCGCTCAGAGCCAATCGGGTTGACTTTCTCAACATATTCCCGAATGACCAGCGCCAGGATGAGTTTTTGACGTTCAGATAGGTTGCCCATAAATTTGTTTGACTCACAGGGAAAGCCCTGTTTGCTCTATTTTAGCAGTCGAAGCTTTCGGTTGCTAAGACAACGCTATGAATCATAACATTTGGGCGCATCTCCGTCAAGAAATGGCCTTGTTGAGGGGAATCTTCTTATATGAAATTAACAAAAAGGGGGGGTAAAAAAGAATGACCGGCAAAGCCGGTCATTCTTTTTTGTGTATCGGTTATACCGTGGTTATTTTCGCTTCGCCGCGGCGCACACCCCACATTAGGATTAGCGCGCCGATCATAAAGAGCGGAGCCACCAGCATGACGCTGTTGTAGTTTTCATTGCTTAATTGGATGATCCAGCCATTGATATTTGGCCCGGCGATGGCCGCCATTGTGGAGAACAGATAATACAAACCGGTAAAGGTACCGATGCGGGCATCTTCAACCATATCGACCACCATGGGCAGCGAGTTGATATTAATCAGCGCCCAGGCAATGCCGCTGCCCATCAGCAACAGGCTGATCACGCGTACGGTTCCCAGTACGGGCAATTTTGTCAGCGGGGTAGCCAGCAGGCCGGGAGGCAGCACAAACATTACCCCAATGAGCGCGGCCAGCATAATTAGCCCGGCAGAAATCGTCACCCGGCGGCCTATGCGTCCACCGATAAAGCCGGAGATCAGGGCAAAAGCCACAAAGAGCAGCGAAAGATGCCCCAACATTCCTGCTCCATCGCCTGCGGTCAGGCCGAGATGGTTGACGGAGTATAGCGTGAAGAAGGCCTCAATGGCATTGTAGCCCACAAACCAAAAGAAGATCGCCAAAAACAGGCGCATGGCGCTTTTATCATTGTCTTGCCAGACTTCCTTGAGGCTGGCAAACATATTGGGCTGTTTTTCGGCGGCCTCAAAATCTTTGGGTTCTTTGACAAAAATGAAAACCAATAGCGCCGAAAGTATTACCAGCACTGATCCCATCCAGAATGGATAGGCCGGATTTATGGCGTAGAGTTGGCCGCCGATGAGAAAGGCGATAATTGCGCCGATGCCGCCCATGAAATTGATGATGCCGTTGGCCTGGGAGCGCTTATTGGAGGGGGTGATATCGGGCATCAGGGCGACGACGGGGGTGCGCCACAGCGCCATACTCAACAGCAGGGTGGTGGTGCCTGCCACGAAAAGGGGCAATACTGCCGCCACAGGGATAATGCCAAAGGCTAACGCCGAAATCGGCGCGCCGATGAGAATAAACGGCATACGCCTGCCGATGGGCGAGCGTAATTTATCAGACCAGGCGCCCACCGGGGGCTGGATGAACAGGGCGGCGAGATTGTCGAGTGTCATAAAGAAGCCAATCCATGCCGGAGCCAGGCCAAAACGGTCGGCCAGGAAGATGGGCACAAAGGCATTGTAGACGCTCCACAAAACGCTGACGCCAAAAAAGCCAAAGCCGAGCAAGAAGATTTTGCCATAATTGAATTTCATTGTTTACCTCCGGTAGGGTTAAAGGGTACAGTTGAAGGTTGAAAATAACCTGTAACCTTTAATTTTCAACCTTTAACTGATTAAGAAATTTTCGATCTTCGTCCGTTAATATTGCACTTTCGAGCATATCGGGTCTGCGTTCAAGGGTACGCAGCAGCGATTGTTCGCGTCGCCAGCGGTCAATACGGGCATGGTCGCCGGAGCGCAGTATATCGGGCACACCCCAGCCGCGGAATTCTGCCGGGCGGGTGTAATGCGGATGTTCGAGCAAGCCCTTGGCGTGGGAATCTTTTTGCGGCGCTTTGGGGTCACCGAGTACATCGGGGAGCAGGCGCGTGATGGCATCGATGAGTACCAGGGCAGGCAATTCTCCGCCCGTTAGCACGTAATCGCCAATCGAGATTTCATCGGTGACGAGATGCTGGCGCACGCGTTCATCGAGGCCTTCGTAGCGTCCGGCGATGAGCGCGATGCGGGGATGTGCTGCTAATTCGTGGGCGACAGCCTGCGAGAACAGGCGTCCCTGGGGGGTGAGGAGCACCACCGGGCAAGTTGGCGGTGTGCCGGTCACTTCTTCAACGGCATTAAACATTGGATCAGGTTTCATCACCATGCCGCCGCCTCCGCCATAGGGAATATCGTCGGTGACATGATGCTTGTCGGTGGCCCAATCGCGGATATTGTGCAGGTGAAATTCCACCAGATTGCGCTCGGCGGCGCGTTTGAGGATGCTGCTGTTGAGATAGGGTTCAAGCGATTCGGGGATCAGGGTAAAAACGTCAAAACGCATGGTGTGATTATAGCCGATGTGGGCGAATAGGGACTTCCGACTTGGGGGTCTGCTCGGTGGCGATTTGGTCTTTTCCGTTTTGCTTGGCCTGATATAGCGCTTTGTCGGCAATTGCCATCAAGCTGTCGGCGGAATCTTGTTGCTTACAGGAACACGCGGCCACGCCGATGCTGACTGTGCGCTGAAAACTGTGGTGATTGGATTGGATGATGTGTGCCCGGATGGATGCGCACAGTCGCCGGGCAACGTGCGAGGCTAATTCGAGATCGGTTTGGGGCAGGTAGATGGCAAATTCATCACCGCCATAGCGGCTCATCACATCGTATGCGCGCAGATGCTGTTGGCAAAGCTGAACGGTTTCGATGAGCACCTGGTCGCCGGCGGCATGGCCGTATTGGTCGTTGATGGCTTTGAAATCATCAATATCGAACATCATCACCGCCAATGGGGAATGTTGGCGCCGGGCGCGTTCTAATTCTTGCTGAAGCAGGCTAAAAAAGTGACGGCGGTTGTAGATGCCAGTCAACGGATCGGAAATTGCCAGTTGTTTGGTTTTTTGAAGCAGTTCGTATTGCGCCGTAATATCGCGGAGCGTGAGTACCAGACCAACAGTGGCTTTGTTCTTGCGCTTGATGGGGGTTAGCAGCGCTTCATAATGTTGCTGTCCGCCTTGCTCTTTCGTAATCGCGATGGGCTGAATATCTTCTATGTGGGGGTCCAGCTCGTCCCAAAACCACACGGCATCCTCGGCCAATTGCCCAATGGCCTGATTGACAGGAATTTGGAGAACGGCGCTGGCGCTGCGGTTTAGCTCAATGATCCGATTTTTTACATCCAGCACAATCATGCTCTCGGCCAGATTCTCGATGATAATACTATGCGCCAATGGCACCAGATCAAATAGTTGATAGCGAAACAACGCCCAGGCAATTAACATCCCCGAAATGCTAAAAGCGGCAGGGGCAAAGTTGAAGTTGGGGATTGGCGTAATCCCTAACACATAAAGCAAATCGACCACTAGCGGGATGAGAAGGCTAACAAATAACGCGATGGTCTGGCTTTGATAGGTTTTTTTTGAGCCACGAAAATTGCGAAACAAAAGCACCAGAATAATGATATGCCCAAGATAGGATAATGGCGCCAGAATATAATAGAACCAGAGGGCATAATCATTCACCAGCACAGGGAATGGCCCTGCAATCAAATCGATATAGGGTTGTCCGCGGAACCAGTGGTGAAAGTTATCGGTCCAGATGATGATATTGGAAATCACAGCGAGCAGGATCAGAGCGTACAGAATCGGACGAATGCTGCGCTCATGCCCCGAAAAGCGGGCGACGAGCATTAGAAAAAAGATCGGGATGGCAGTAATACCAATGAATTGAATATTGGCCCAAAAGATTTTTGTGCTGAGTTCTACCCCCAATATTTCGATGATAAAGCTCACCGACCAAATTAGCAAGGCCAGCAATAAGCCTAAAAACAAACGCGCAGATACCTCATGTCGATGGCGTATGGTAGCCATCACTAACACCATGAGAATACTCGATGAGACGACAATCGGCCAGATGTGAGGCGTGAATGCGAAGGTCATATTGACTTTCATTGTACCTGAATTTTGTGCCAGGCGTGTATTTTCAGCGGTTGGACAACGCAAACGGAGGGTGGTAAGATGATTTTATGTATCTGCAAGGAAGTAATTGGTCAATGCGGCGTAAACGCCGTAAGCGCGCCAATCCCTGGCGCGTGATTATGTTACTGCTGTTGATCACAGCAGTGCTTTATGTTAACAAGATCGTGGTGCCAACTACCCCACCGTTATTTATCTCTACCCCTACCGCAACCATCAGCCCGGAATCATTTGCGAACCAGGCCGAATCGTTGTACACCGAAGGCAAGCTTAACCAGGCGATTGACGCATACGAGAAAGCTATCCTCTCCGATCCGGAGAATTCATCCTATTATGTTGCCCTGTCGCGAGTGCAGATTTTGGCAGGACGCTACGACGAAGGCCTGGAAAACGCCGAACTGGCCCTGTTGCGTAACTCGGATAATCCCGTAGCTCACGCCATGCGCGCCTGGGCAATGGATTTTAAGGGCAACATACTTGAGGCCGAAGCCGCAGTCAAGCGGGCAATTGAGTTGGATGCGAACAGCGCCCTTGCTCATGCTGTGTATGCTGAAATTCTGGTAGATAAAGGCGATTTCGACGGCGCGGCAGAAGAATCGCGGTTGGCATTAGATTTAAACCCCAACTTGATGGAAGCCCGCCGGGCGCGTGGCTACGTGCTTTATTGGACCAGCAACTATGATTTGGCGATCGAAGAATATCAGGCTGCGCTGGCGATTAACAATCGCATTCCCAACCTGCACATGATGCTGGGATACACGTATGCTGCCATTGGCGAGTACGATAGTTCTGTAGAGAGCTTCAATCAGGCCAATGCGCTGAACCCCGATGATCCCGCTCCCGATTATGAGGCCTCACGCGTTTATTTTACGATTGGTGAATTTGCCCAGGCTGTACAATATGCCGAACAGGCCGTCGCTGATGATCCTGGTAATGCCAGCCTGCAAGGCAACCTGGGGATCATGTATGCCAAGAATAACGAGCTAAACCGAGCCATTACCCATTTAACCCTGGCTGTGCAGGGCGGCGTTACTGAAGATGGCGCTGTTGTTGAGGGCATCACGATTTCATACCAACTGCGCGCGGTCGAATTATATTCAATTTACGGACTCACATTGGCACGGCTAAACCGCTGCGGTGAAGCTATCCCTGTTTTTCAGACTATGCTTGCCACGGTAGCTGATAACGATATTGCCGTATTCAACGCCGAAGCGGGGCTGGAAATCTGCCAGGTGGGGGCCGCCGAACCAACGCCTACATTAGAAGGGCCGCCCGATTCTTAATCGGATCAAATCGAGACGAGAGAAAACTACCATAAAGACACCCGGCCTTTGTGTTTTGGTAGTGAAATCACTTCGTATCAGCTAATTATTATGGATCGTCACCTTACCGGAAAAGGACTCAACTTCCGTCCCCCTGGGCCACAAATCAATTTCACTCGCATGCTGATCTGGCTTGGGATGATCGGTGTTGGTATCTGGGGTATCTCGCAAATTGGGATTGGCCCCGAATTTCGCATTCAGCCCATGTTTTTGCCCACGCCGACGGCCACACGCACGGCAAATTCCTACCTGATGGCTGCTGAGGCCTATTTTAGCGCCGGGAAGATTGATGATCCGAATGCCATTGATGCGATTGACGCCTATCGATTGGGATTGGAACTAGACCCGGAGAACCCCCAGGCGCGGGCTGAACTGGCGCGGTTATTAACATACTCGACGCGGCTGCTCTCAACCAATGCAGCCCAGTTGGCACGTCTGGAAGAAGCGTTGGTCGAAAGTTCCCGGGCAGTGGAATTAGCACCCGATGATAGTACAGTTCAAGCCATCCATGCCCTGGTGCTGGATTGGAACGCCTCTTACGCCAACACCGCCGACGAGCGCCGCGACCTGCTCACCAGAGCCGAGCAAACCGCCAGCTTTGCCTATAATCTTGACCCCAATAATGTTCTGGCATTGGCCTATTATGCCGAGGTATTGCTCGATCAGGGCAAATTAGCCCAGGCGCAGCAACACGCCCAGGAGGCTGTTACGCTGGGGCCGGAGTTGATGGATACACACCGGGTTTACGCCACCGTGCTAGAGACCTTTGGGCAATATCGCGTGGCGATTGAGGAATATGAAAAAGCAGCCGCGATTAATCCCAATCTGACTTTTTTGTATATTCAAATTGGGGTCATCTACCGCGAGCTTCAAGTCTACGATGTGGCGCTGGAGCAATTCGACAAGGCCATTGCTATTAACGAGGCCAACGGAGTGCAAGATCCGCTGCCCTATATTGCGATTGCCAAAACCTATTCGCGCATGGGCGAATTCTTTGTCGCTGCGCTGAACGGAGAGAAGGCGCTCAGTTTCAATCCAACTGACCCAAATACCTACGGTCAACTGGGGGATATTTATGTGCGCTCGCGCAACTACGAGGGGGCCATGCCCGTGCTGAAGTGCGCTGTTTTGGGCTGCGCTGCCGACGAAAATGAAGTCGGCGGGGTGGATGTGGTGGGGCTGGAACTCACCAACCTGGAAGTAGGCTTCTACTATGCGCGCTATGCCTCTGTGCTGGCCGCGTTGAGCCGCCCAGGGCAAAACTATTGTCCGCAGGTGCAGCCCGTACTGGACGAGTTGCGCCGCGCTTTTCCGGATAGCCCCCCTCTGATGGGGATTGTGGAAGAGAATGAAGCCATCTGTCGTTTGATCGCGACAACCCCGCAGCCTTAGGGGATTCCCCCACCCCTGCTTTTTTACAGATTCGTTCAGCACGCCACACTGGGCCGCGTCCGCTGTTCCTGTTTTTGTCAGAATTTTGTAAGAATCACAGCCACAATTCCCCCTTCTGCTTGACTTTCAAATCAAATATCGTTATGATTCAGGCCGCTTAGCAATCCGTGCTATCGGGTGCTAAAATCTGAAAATCCATTGATCAATCAATTTTGCAGGAGGCTTTTGTATGGCTATATCCCTAAAACCCTTAGGCGACCGCGTTGTGTTGGAAGCCGTTGAGCAAGAAGCTACGACCGCCAGCGGTCTGGTTCTGCCCGATACGGCGAAAGAAAAATCACAGCAAGGTAAAGTTTTGGCTGTTGGTCCCGACATCGAGGGAGAAATCTCTGTTGATGATGTTGTGCTCTACGCCAAGTATGCTGGTACCGAAGTAAAAATCGAAGGTAACGCAGTCCTCATCCTGAGTGAAGCGGACATTCTGGCCCTGGTTAAATAACCAGACCACAAGGAGAAATTTTCTATGGCAAAGCAATTAGTTTTTTCTGAAGAAGCTCGCCGCAAACTTCAGAAGGGTGTTGACGTTCTGGCGAGTGCAGTAATTACCACGTTAGGCCCCAAGGGCCGCAACGTTGCGTTGGATCGAAAGTTCGGCAGCCCCACCATCACCCACGACGGTGTGACTGTTGCAAAAGAGATCGAGCTGGAAGACCCCTTTGAGAATATGGGCGCCCAGTTGCTCAAAGAAGCAGCTACCAAAACCAATGACATCGCCGGTGACGGCACCACCACCTCCACCGTTTTGGCGCACGCCATTGTGACCGAAGGTATGAAGAATATGGCCGCCGGTGCCAACCCCATGCTGCTCAAGCTGGGTATTGAAGCCGCCGCCAAAGCCGTTTCGGAAGAGATCAGCAAGCAGGCTCACGAAGTGACCACTCGCGAAGAGATTGGTAACGTGGCTTCGATTTCTGCTCAGGATCGCTCGATTGGCGAGTTGATTGCGGATGTGATGGACAAAGTCGGCAAAGACGGCGTTATCACGGTTGAAGAGTCCAAAGGTTTGCAGTTTGAGACCGAATATGTTGAAGGTATGCAGTTTGACCGTGGCTACCTTTCGCCTTATTTTGTCACCGACCCCGAAACAATGGAATCCAAGATCGAAGAACCGTATTTGTTGATCCACGATAAGAAAATCTCTGTTGCACAGGACATGCTCCCCGTGCTGGAGAAACTGGTACAGTTGGGCAAACGCGAGTTGGTTATTATCGCCGAAGATATTGACGGCGAAGCCCTGGCGACCCTGGTACTGAATAAATTGCGCGGTATGCTCAATGTATTGGCTATCAAAGCCCCCGGATTTGGCGACCGCCGCAAAGCCATGTTGCAGGATATTGCAATCCTCACTGGCGGCACTGTGATTACCGAAGAAATGGGCCGCAAGCTGGAAAGCGTAACCCTCGAAGATTTGGGTCGTGCTGAAATTGTTGTTTCAACCAAAGACGACACCACGATTGTTAGCGGCAAGGGCGATGCTGGCGCGATCAAGGGCCGCATCGATCAGATCCGTGTCGAAATCGACAAGAGCAGCAGCGACTACGACCGCGAAAAACTGCAAGAACGCTTGGCGAAACTTTCCGGCGGCGTAGCCATCATTCGTGTTGGCGCCGCTACCGAGACCGAATTGAAAGAAAAGAAACACCGTGTTGAAGATGCTCTCTCTGCGACCCGCGCGGCCGTTGAAGATGGTATCGTCCCCGGTGGTGGCGTAGCGCTGATCAATGCCACGAAAGCTCTTGAAGACCTGAAAATGGATTACACCGACGCTCAGATTGGTGTCACGATTGTAAAAGCTGCTCTGTCCGTTCCGATGCGCAAAATCGCTGCCAATGCTGGCAAAGACGGCTCTGTAATTATCGAGAACGTCCGCCGTATGCAGGCCGAAAAGAAAGACATCAATATTGGCTACAATGTGCTCTCTGAAGAGTATGTCAATATGGTCAAAGCCGGTGTGATTGATCCCGCAAAAGTCACCCGCGGTGCGCTCGAAAATGCGGCTTCGATTGCCGCGATGATCCTGACCACCGAAGCCCTGATCACCGACATCCCTGAAGCTGAACCGGCTATGCCCGGTGGCGCTGGCGGCATGGGTGGTATGGGCGGCATGGGCGGCATGATGTAGTGCCCGAAAATTAAACAAAAAAGAGCTTGGCGAAGCCAAGCTCTTTTTTGTTTAATTTTCGGTTTAATCGGCAGCCAGCGCCATTTGGTGCAATTCCATCGGGCGGAATTTATACCCGTATATTGGATTTATACCGCGCTGAGCTTGTGACTGTGATGACGTAAAAACGGATTATTCTTCACCCTCCCTGTCCTGATACGCTATCTCAATCGCCATTTCACTAATACGCTGATACGGGCTCTTCAAAAGCGACTCAATCCCCGGCTTGGGTACAAAACTTGCCTCCCCTAGCCGTTTGAGCAGGGGCATATCAATTGTCGGCGGGCGAATCGAAACCGAGAAACCTTCGAGTGGGGCGGAGAAATCCCAAAACTGGTCGATCTGCTCATCCAGCGGGATGACAACTTCAGGCTCTTCCTCTTCTTCATCAAATTCAACATCCCCCGCACGCCGTTCACGCAGCGCCGCCATGACCTCTTCCTGTGTGCGTCCACGCAAGCGGAAGATCAGGAAAGGGTCTTCGTCGAAGCGTTCGCCCAAGATATAATGCGCCGCCGCGACATGCTTGCAGGGGTTTGCATAATCGGGACAGGAGCAATCCGTCATCAGGTCGCCGCGTCTTGACGGAAACAGGCTGACTTTCGCCGCTTCAAAAGCCGACTCGATCTCCTGCGGCATCTCGCCTGCCAACAGTTGGGCGGTGAAAATCGCCTGCTCCGAAAGCGCATCGAAAACCTTCTCCCATTCAGCGTCTTGCAGTGGGTTAATCTGGATTTTCACCTTATACGGTGTTTTGCGCGATCCCTGCACCTTTGCCTGAACGCCATCTTTCGTCTCGTCTATTGAAATGACCTGCCCCTTGCGGGCATAGGTGCGCCCGCGTGAGAGCCGCCCCGAATCAACCAGTCGCTCCAGCGCCGCGATCCAACGCTGCGCCCACCAATTTTGGGCAAACGCGCCACGCTTACTGCGGGCTTTAATCCCATCCTTAACTTCCTTCGCTTTGGTCGGTTTGAAATAGTAGTAAGACATAGATACCTCTATACGGTATACAGTAGACGGTAGATAGGGATTTTTTATCTACTTTTGTTGATCGCTTCAATCAAGCGATAGAACATCTTGCTGATGATTTCAGCTTCATCCATTACCTGCCCGTTATCATCAATGTACCCTAAATCTTTGGACAAGATGAAAAAATATTTGAGTTCTTCCAGCGAAGCCTCGCCAATATTATAAAAACGCACTTTTTCGCCTTTTCCCCTTCTCTTGAAGCCCTCTGCAATATTGGCAGGAACAGATACCGCAGCACGGCGCATTTGTGACACCAGCCCGTAGCGCTCATCAGATGGAAAATCTTTCGTCATCCGATAAACAGCCAAAACCAATTGATGTGCTCTTTGCCAGACTTCCAGGTCACGAAAACTTCTTATCTGGTCCATGTTTTTCTCCTGTTACCGTCTACTATCTACTGTCTACGCAGTGAAATGACGTTCCGCAGTTCATCCGTGCTCATTTCTGTCAGCCAATTTTCACCAGACCCCACTACTGCTTGCGCCAGCCCCTTTTTCGATTCAATCATGTCGTCGATCATCTCCTCCAGCGTACCGGTGGTCACAAATTTGTGTACCTGCACATTACGCTTTTGCCCAATACGAAAAGCGCGGTCGGTTGCTTGGTCTTCGACGGCGGGATTCCACCAGCGGTCAAAGTGGAAAACATGGTTGGCGCGTGTCAGGTTCAAACCGGTCCCGCCAGCCTTCAGCGACAGGATAAAGATTGGCGGAGCCTGTTCATCCTCCTGAAAACGTTTCACCATTTGGTCACGCTTCTTTGCGGGCGTACCGCCGTGCAAAAACTGTGTCGCCGCGCCAAACGTCCTCGGCAGGTGATCCGCCAGCATCTCCCCCATCTCCGAAAATTGGGTAAAGATCAATGTTCGGTCGCCCTCTGCCAAAATCTCCTCCAGCAACTCGCCCAAACGCTCCAGCTTACCGCTGCGCCCGTCCAGCGAAAAATCCGTCCCAGCCTGATGCAAATACTGCACGGGATGGTTGCAAATCTGCTTCAACTGCATCAACATGCTCAACACCAGCCCGCGCCGCTTGACCCCCTCTTCGCTCTCGATCTCCTGCATCACATCCTGCACCACCGCCTCGTAAAGCGTCGCCTGCTCATCGGTCAGCGTGCAGTAAACCTTCGTCTCCACCTTCTCCGGCAGGTCCGAGATCACGCGTGGGTCGGTCTTGACGCGCCGCAAAATAAAGGGCGTCGTCAGCGCTTTTAGTTCTTCCAGCGCAGCCTGATCCTGATAGCGCTCAATCGGGATGGCAAAATTTTCCCGAAAAGCCTTGCGCGCGCCCAAATAGCCGGGGTTCAAAAACTGCATGATCGACCACAATTCCGAAAGGCGATTTTCGACCGGCGTCCCCGTCAGCGCGATCCGAAAATCGGCATCCAGTTTGCGGATGACCTGCGTCTGTTTGGCATCGGGATTTTTGATATTCTGCGCCTCATCCAAAATCACCGCTTTCCATTGGATAGGTTGGATGGATTCTGCGTCCCGCCGCGCTACCGGATAACTGGTCAGTACCACATCCTTATCCTGGATCGCCTCCCGAAACGCCCTTGCCCTGAGCCTGTCTGCCCCCCGATGAACATAAGTCTGCAACCCGGGCGCAAACTTGCCAATCTCCCGCTCCCAGTTGGTCACCACCGATGTCGGCGCAATCAATAACGTAGGGGCAGACCTATGTGTCTGCCCATGTGTCTGCCCTTCTTTTTCAAGCAACAACAGCGAAATGGTTTGGATGGTTTTCCCCAAACCCATATCGTCTGCCAGACAAGCGCCCAAGCCCCAGCGGCGCAAAAATACCAGCCACGAATAGCCATATTGTTGATACGGGCGCAATTGACCATCCAACCCTGCGGGCTGGGGCAGTTCTTCCAGCTTTTCGGATTGCGAAAAATTCTCCAACCACGCTGAAAGCCAACCATCCGTCTCCACGCCGTCAATCGGCAGCCCGCTTGCGGATGTCTCGCCGCCCAAGCCCATGCGCAGCGCTTCAAGCAGGCTCATCTCACCCTGAAGTTTTTGCTTCTCCCAGAATTTGATTGCGGCGTCAATCTGTTCGGCATCCAGCGAAACCCACTGACCGCGAATTTGCACTAACGGTGACTTCAACTTCGCCAAGGCACGGAATTCTTCTTCGCTCAATTCCGTTTCGCCGACCGAGAGCTGCCAGCGATAGCTGATCAAATTCTCCATCGACATCCGTCCCGGCGCAACTTTATCCTTTTGCGACTGCATCTTGACCTTGACGCCAAGCCGCGCTCCCTTCTTGTTCCACCAAGGCGGGACGAGAATGCCAAAGCCCGCGCCCTCCAAAATCGGCGCAGTCTCGCGCAGGAAGGTGTATGCGCCGCTGGCATCCACTGCCAATTCGCTGGGACGTTTACTTTTCAGACTGTCGGTAATCGGGGTAAATAGGCGAGCGGCGTACCCCAATCCTGCTAGCAATTTCTCTTGCGGCTGCTCAAAACGATGCCCAAGATGCGTCAAAGCGCCTCTGGTTTTCTTCCAGACTTCGTCAGCGGGGATCAACAGGCTGGGATCATCTTTGGCTTGGATCAGGTAATGCAATTGCCAGCGCTCTTCTTGCAGGGCAGGCGCTTCCAACCGAAATGTGACCCGAAAGGCGGCATCCCCGGCGACGTGCAAATTACGCATCCAGGCTTTGTAGCTGGAGGCAAGACTGCGCAAGGGGTTGGTCGAAAGTTTGATTTCAGGATTTTCGGTGAATAGGGCTTCGAGCCAGCGGTGGACATTTTCATCATCGCTTTTGTGGAATTTGGGTGCGGCATCCTGCCCCCATTCGCGCGCGAGGGCATCACAAAAGATGTTGATGAAGGTTGTCAGCAGGATGCGGGGCGAAATATCTTCGCTTTTGCCCTCACCCCTAGCCCCTCTCCCAGCGAGAGAGGGGAACTCAGCGCGGCAGATGGGCGGCATGGCAGCTTTGAGCTGGCTTAACCTTTGGGCATCACGGGGACTATCCAAAACGGGCAGCCAGCGCGCATCTTCGCCGTCGATGATCGGAACGAGTTTCTGCGCGGCGAGCGTTTCCAATGCCAGGGCTGCGACTTTGTTCCAATAACGGAAGCAGGCTCCGGTCAGGGGCGTTGCGACTGCACCTGATCGGGGCGTGGTATAGGTCAGGAGAACGGTCAGCGCTTCGGCGGGCGGCAGCCAAATCCCATCCACAAAAAAAGGGGCTAAAACGGGGTTTTCTGTGTCAATATCCCAATTGTGGCTTAGGCTTAGTGAGGGCAGCGGAACGCCGCGCACGGCTGGCAGGCGCAGAGAAAAAGTGCGTTTTTCGCCGTCCAGATCAGGCGGCGCGCTGAAAGGATGCGCTTTGGCTTTGGGGTTTTGGGCGATGCGTCCGCGTTGCCTGGCAGGCTGGGGCGCGTCGGATATTTCTTCCCAAAAAATGACCCCGGGCGGCTGGAAATGGGCATGGAGAATATTCATAGGCTGGTTTCAATTCTTTCGTTTATACTGTAGAAAAGTTTATCATCAAAGGAAAAAATGAGCGAATATCAATATTATGAATGGCAAACCCATGAGCGCCCGCTGACCGCAGCAGAACAAAATGCGGTGGATGCCTTGTCCAGCCATATTGACGTCACCGCCAGCCAGGCAATCGTGACCTACAATTGGGGCGATTTTAAGCATGATCCGCTTGATGTATTGGCAAAATATTTCGACGCCTATCTTTATCTTGCCAACTGGGGCACGCGCCATCTGGCATTTCGTTTCCCAAAAGGCTTGCTGGATGCCGCCGCTATTGACGCCACCTATTGCGATGAAGAATTTCTACACATCAAAACCATAGGCGACGTCCATATTCTGGAATTTGAAATGAATGAGGATGAGGGCTTCGATGAATGGCTCGAAGAGCGCGGCTTGCTTTCAACGCTGGCGCGCCTGCGGGATGACATTCTCCAAGGCGATTATCGCGCCTTGTACATCGGCTGGCTTAAGGCGATGAGCGAGCGCTCAGAATACGATGATGAAGACGAAGATGACCCGGAGAACTTTTTCAATGATCCCGAACCGCCTCAGCCGGCAGGATTGAAAAAACTGACTCCGCCATTAGAGGCTTTGATCGACTTCCTTGAGATCGACCCGTTTCTGGTCGCAGCCGCAGCCGAACGTAGCCCAAACTTGCTGCCGTTAAAAGAGCAGGATTTCGCCCCGCTCATCTCCCGTCTCACCCGTCAGGAATGTGACGACTTCCTACTCAAAATCGTTCATGCCGAGCCGGGCGCGGTTGCTGCCTTGCGCAAAAGATTGCTCTCCGTTGAGCAGCCAAAACCAACAGCACAAACCGCTCCGCGTACCATTGGGGAGTTGCTGGAAATTGCTGAGAACTTGGGAGAGGCTGAAGCACATCGCCAGATAGAGGAAAACCGGAAACGGCACATCGCAGCCATGCAGGAATTGGCAAAGCGCGAAACGCAAATCTGGCAGGACGTGGAAAGAACGCTGGCAAGCGGCTATTCCGCTGCAAACTATGATCACGCAACAGATTTACTGAATCAACTTCATCAGTTGGCAGAATTTCAGGGAACACCTGCCAAATTTGATACCAAGTTGGGAGCGTTGGTAGAAAAATACAAATCACGTTCCGCACTGGGTAGTGCTCAAGAAGGAAGTGATAGCCTGGAGATGTCATAGCGGACAATAAACAAACGAGTAACCAGATCGTGATATTCATCCTTCTTGGAGAAAGATAGGGTCTTGCGGGTATAGCGAGCATTCCATTGACGCAAGGTGTTATTCCATCGTTCCATGTGGCAGGTTTGTCCGCTGCCTTTGCCAACACTTTGATGGGTCTCTTTCGGAAAGACCTTGGCATAGGCATCCCAGAGATCGCTATAAGTCAGACAGTGCTTGTAGGTATCAGGGATAGCCTGCCATAGTTTTCGACAGGTATCTTCGCTGCGATCTCCAATGGCATAAGCCACGATCTGCCGGGTTCGGCGACAAATGGCTGTCCACAGCCAGCGTTTGTTGTCCTTTTTGAGTACAAATGACCAGACTTCATCCAATTCCAAGACATCGTCTGCTTGAGCGGGCATAAGCGTCTCTTCTATAGATGGATTTTGTCGGTCTTTTTTTTCAACCAGTTGGCTAACGTCTGCGGACTGACACCAAAGATGCGTTGGATACCCCGCATACTGGGACGCTCATGGTAGGCTGCTATGATTTGCTCTTTCTCCGCTTCCGTGTAACCTTGTTTTGGATCCAGTACAAAGCGTTTGTTACAATCCTTGCACCATACTTGTTGGCTCCCGCTTTTATTGTGCCCGTTTTTTACCATGTTTTCACTGCCACAATGGCGACATTGACGTGTGCTTATTGTTTGAATCATCTCCTTAGTTTATCACTAATCACTTACCTTGCAACACTACTGTTTTTCTTTGTGTGCTTTGTGTCTCTGTGATAAAAAGCCTTTAAAAATCTTTGGCCCATTGGAGTGTTGTGTCATTTGCGACTGCTTCACCCAGTTCGAAACTTTGCGCCCCCAGATAGGTGAAGAAATCGTTCAATGCGGTTTTTAACGCAAGTTGAATATGAGTGTTGGGCTGTATGCCGTTTTCCCACCACCAGTTTTGCAGTGTGAAATGCCTGCTCTTTTTATCAAAAGCAAAATCGCTGCGGGCGATGAATGTATCGCCGTAGATGATGGGTAAAACATAGTAGCCATATTGACGCTGCTTCTTGGGTTTGTAGACTTCCCAGATATATTCGAAATCAAATAGCCAGCTATTTTTCTTGCGATTCCATAATAGATTATCGAGTGGCGCCAGGAAAGCAGCTTCCGGTTCGGGCGTCTCGCTTTGTATATTATCTAGCGTAGGGAAATCTTGGGCGCGCAGGTAAAAAGTTTTGTCAGGGATTTCGGTTACGGTTACGGGAATAATCTCGCGGCGCTGCACCAGCCGGTTGATAACGGCCCGGCGCTGTGGGCTTTTCATATTGATAATCCCCAGCCAATGTTCCCCGGCGTTTAGTAACGCCAACCCCAGACTACCCATGCGGCGCAGAATATGCCATTCCTGGTAGGCGGCTTCATCTGCGTTGGGGTCGGGTGCGGCGAGTAAGGTAGCAGGCAGCAGCTTTTCGATATATTCGAAATAGCGGCGGTTATTGACGCGATGATGCACGCCCAATTTTCCCATAGCATACAGCCCCTCCAGCCCGGCGCGGGAGATTTTGGTTGGCCCCCAGGCCCAGTCGGTTTTTTCGTCGTCTTTGAAATCTAGAGAACTGAGTGGGCCGCGCTGCGCGATTTCCTCGAGAATATGCGGGGCAACCTGCATGACGATTTCGGAAGGAACCCCAAAGTGAGCTTGCATACGCGACCGTTGGCGGGCAAAATAGGGCCAATCTTCAACGCAGTAGATGGCGGCCATTTTATCCCATCCATCGAGCAGTTGACACTCATTATAGAGCAATTCATCGAGCATTTGGGGGCGGTAATCGCGCACACGTGATTGCAGCACCAGATCGGGGTTGCGCCCTACGACGTTAATCGGGTCAAACTGGATGCTGCCGGCATGGCGGATGAATTCCAGCACGCCCGCTTTTCCGCACAACTTCCGCGGTGGATAGAGGCGCTGATGCACCAGCGAAAAACGCCGCGCAGTTTTAAGCGAGATTTCGAGATTTGTTTTGGGCATGTGTCTGGCCGTTTTTTTATTATCGAGCGCGGCGGGAACGCAATGATTTTTGCTTTTTCTCCGGCGGAGTTGCCAGTTTGAGCGCCAGGAAAACTAGTGGTGCCCCAGCCGTCACCCAGAAGCCGATCAGCGCGTAGCGTAACAGACGTAAGGCTTGGGGGAGCAGCGTTTCGCCGGAAGGGAATACGGCTTTCAATCCGGCCCAGATTGCGAGGGTGCCGACTATGCCGAGCAGATAGCGCAGAACGCGCTGCACGGCTGGCCCTTTGGGGCTGAATCCGCCACGGCGTTTAATCAGAATCAACCCCAGAGCGAGTCCCAGAAAGACCCCCGCGGCAGTCGTGATGCCATCTCGGCTGAGCGGTTCGGGGGCAGCTCCGGCCTGGGTGGCATTTTCGACCCATTCAGCCGGAATTTGCCAGTTGGCGAGGCTGGCAATCATCAAATTTCCGATCAGCAGGATTGCCGCGCCGATTCCCAGAATGATGAGAATCTGCCGGAGAGTTGATTGACTTTTAATCCTGTGGCCGACCGGTTTTTCTAATCGGATGAAAATCCACAAAAGCAGCGCGCCGACCAGCCAGCCTGAAAGCACGTCGATGGGGAAGTGTACGCCCATATAGAGCCGCGAGATACCGATCATGGCTGCAAAAAATAGCGCCAGATACCATGCCCAGCGTTTTTTTATCGACGAGGCCCAGGTGCCCCACAGCGTGGTGGCGTTTTGGGCGTGGCCCGAAGGGATGCCAAAGGAAGTTTCGCCAGTAAAAGCACGCACTTCACCTGAAACCCAGAAGGGCCGCGGGGAATGGAAGGCGAGTTTTAAGATGCTGTTTGTTCCGGTCGTAACGACTAGCATCAGGGCCAGGCGTGTGCCCATGAGGGTATCAAAACACCAGTAGATGGCAGGCATGATGAGCAGATAGAATTCCTCATCGCCTAATACTGTAAAAAATTTCATCACCGGGGTGAGCCAATCACCAAGTTGTTGTAGAAATAAAATCGTTTCCATGCTGTCCTCCAGTTTGTGTGGCTAACAAGCTTCTGAATGGGATCGCGCGCTATTTTCTAATTGTGATGCGAACGCGGGGAAAAACGTATACTGATAAGTATAGCAAAAACTGTCAGTAAAATCGCGATCGGATATATACCCACAGGCTGCCAGGTATAGATCATTCCCGCGATGGGAGGCACAAGTATCAACGAAAAAGATGAAAATGTCTCGGTGATGCCAAAGGCCAATCCCATATTGACGGGGTTTATCACCGTGCGGATTTGTGCGATGGCCATTGCGCGGGCAAGCCGGTAGCCGCCCATCAGGAAGTAGGCCAGCATAAACCAGGGCAGGCCAGCAGCTTGCCAAAAAACGAACGCCGCCAACGCCATTGTAATCTGCCCAATTAAAAACCCCAAATGCGGGTTGAGCGATCCAAAAACTAAATTGATGATTACATTACCCAGGCTGCCAGCCGAACCTGCCAGGCCGACCTCGCTATAGGATAAACTATGAATATCTTGCATAAAGTTGGGGGTAAGCGGCTGGGGCAGGTACAAGGCAAAAAACACAATCAGGATAATCCCCAAGTAAGCCCAATAGGCGCGATTCTGGAGCAAAATTTTCACCGTGCCGGGTTCCCGGGGCAAAACTGGTTGCGGGCGCAGGTTAAAAATGAGCAAATTTGAAACCACAAAGATACTTGCCGCGAAAAGATAGGTTTTTTGCAGACCGAAGTGATCGCCAATATAGCCGCCGATAAATGGCCCCATGAATGCGCCCAGGTTATACGCTGCCGAGATCATCGTCAGTGCCCGTCCTGGCGAGAGTTTGCCACTGGCTGCGGTGACATAGCTGTTCATGGGAGTCATCACGAAAGCCGTAATGCCGTATAAGACCATTCCCGTAACGAAAACTGGTAGCGAGTTTGCCAATGCCATCAGCCAGGCCGATAGCAACCCCAAAATCCACGATGCCCACATCATCACGCGCCGCCCAACCCGGTCTGAAAGATACCCGGCGGGGATATGCGCCGCGCCCATGGCAATCCCCACTGCGCCCAGAATCGTGCCAATTTCAAGCGGTGAAGCACCCAATTCTTTTAGATAGATGGGTTGAAAAATATAATAAGCGCCCTCTCCAACACCCCAGGTGAAGAGGGCCAGGGCCATGAATATCAGATCTCGGTTCATCAGGGATACAGAAAGCCCCCTACAATGCCATTTGCCAGAGGGGCGCTTTGGTTAGCGCCCAATGCGGGATCAATTGCCATCGCCGGGTCTGGCGCCCACTTCACAATGCTGGGCGCATCAATGCCGGGCAAACCCACTTCCAGTAGCAAAACGTGATTCGCCAACCACCCGGCGGGTTGCACATAGACTGGAACGATCCCTCCAGCGAGGCCAGATAATTGGGCGTTTTCTGCATCCACAATAATACTGCCATCTGCCCGCGCCACGCGCAGCCGCATTTGTGCTTCCATGCTGGATGGGCCATAGGCCTCCAACCAGGCTAGGCGTTGATGATCTGGCGCAAATAAGACCATCCCACCCCCCAGGTTGGTGCTGCCATGGAAGGGGATATTCACTTCCTGGCAATCGAGTTGATTCCGGATAGTCAGGCTGTTGCCCGGCCCCCCGGGTTGGCCGCCCATCTCTGGGAGATAAGCAATATACGTCTGATCGGGTGAGATGCCCGCCAAACGATCCGTAAAGGGTAGATATTCTGTGCTTTGGCCGCTGAAGAAATCAAAATAATATAGCCCGTTATAGGGCGCAAAATTGATATTGCCCACGCCCCACATCGAGAGCGTATACCATACACCTTGCCCGATGCCCCCTTTGCTATATACCGCCAGTGGGAATATAACAAAACCATCGCCCTCCGAGCGGGTGAGCATGGGCACTGCTCCGTTAATGGCTTCGGCGTCTCCGGCGTAAAGCTCACTCACCCAGCCGCCAGTATCGGGCGACATGTCGATTTCATTAGTGCTGAACGCCAGCAGCGATGTGCCCGCGCCGCCGGTGAGCGTCACAAAATTGGGGAGCGGGCGCAGTGGATTCACTGTGCCATTCTCGCTAGATTTCAGTGTGCCGTTATTTTCAAGGCTGTAATATACCAGCATCATAGCAGATAATCCGTTGTTGTAGCCTCCGCCCAGATGAAGTTGATCGGGGTCGAGCCAGGTCATGCCGGGGGTTTGTTTGTTGCCCAGGGAAACGCCATCGGTATTGAAAAACTCCACGCTCAAGGTATTCACGCTGGCAGCAAAGCCAATTGGCATGGGAATATTCTGCGCGCCGGGGTGTGCTGGTTCGCACACCGGGGGCGGGGTGATGTTTGGCGGTGGCGATGTTGGTTCGCTGGTCGGCGTCGGGGCTGGCTGGTTGGTGTTGGTTGGTTCCACGGCGGGCGCGGGTGTGTCAGGCGCGTCCAGCGCGGCCACAGTTTCCGCGACGACAGTTTCGAATTGTGCTGGGGCCATTGTGCTTTGTGTGGGTGTTGTGCCGCCACAGGCCAGACTGGTGATAAATAGTATGAGCAATAGAAAGGTAGCAGGATGTTTTTTCATTGGGTGAATCTATTTCTGGATACTTTTTCTGTGATTTCGAGCCAGCGGCGAGAAATCCCTAAGACGTTTCGAAAATATGTGCCAACGGAAAGAAGTCATGTTTCGTTATGAGTATTCCTCCCGGCGGTCGGAATGTTACTTTTTTATCTCTATTTTGCCGTAACCCGGCGGATGAAAGCTTCGGCGGCGGTAAAAACTTGCTGCCGGGCAGCATCACGGGTGATGACATGCCCACTATTTTCGAGCCAGAGCATTTCTTTATCTTCAGTGCCCAGCTCCGCATAAATTTTGGGCATACTCTCAGGGCTGACGCCGCCATCGCTGCGAGAGTGCATCAGCAAAACGGGGGCTTTTACAGCAGGTAGGGCAGCGCGCATTTCGGCCAGCAAATCTCTGAATTCGATGATCGAGCGGCTGGGGTAAGCGCCATAACTGGTATGCACGGCTTCGGCTTCGCTATCCACCCAATCCGATTCTTCTGCATGTGGCGCAATGGGTTGAATCCAGTGCAGCCAGTGCAAAAAGCGCAGGCGCGGGTCTGGCGGCAGTGCGTAGGGTGTAGACATCGCCACAACGCCGGTGACGGGCTTCAGCGTGGAGAAAAGCAGCGACAGCACCCCGCCCATTGAAAGCCCCAGGATCACGGTTTGGTCGCAGTATCCGCTCAGGGTGTGCCAGCCCTCTTCCACTGAGGTTAGCCAATCCCCCCAACGGGCGCGCAGCATATCTTCGAGCGAGGTGGCGTGTCCGGCCAGGCGAATCCCTAAAACGGAGAATCCCTTTTCGGCCAAATATTCCCCCATCCAGCGCATTTCTTTGGGAGTTCCGGTGAAGCCGTGAACCAGCAGGCAGCCGACGGGACCTCCGGGCAAAAAGAAGGGTTCTGCTGTTGGGATAATCATGGGTTGAGCAGCTCCTTTTCAATCGCATCTACTGCGTCTTTGGCATCTTTCAAACCGGAATTGGTTGCCTGGCGGTAAACTTTGATCGCTTCGATTTTCCGGTTTTGCCGTAGCATTTCATCAATTTGGGGGCGCCAGTTAGCTGTTGGGATGGGCGGAGGTGGCTGGTAGTGGGGACTTTCGCCGCGTTCAATGGCTTCTACTGCTTCTTTGGCTTCTTTTAGCCCTACATTTGTGGCAATGCGAAAGGCTTTGATGGCCTCGATTTTGCGCCCGCGTTGCAATAGAGCCAGAATTTCTTGTTGCAAGTTTTTGGGAAAATCAGCCGAATATTCCTGAAAGAAAGATGTTCGGCTAGTTCTTCCAATTTGCTGGTTCTGTATGGCAATCACAATTCCGATGAGGATGAGAATGACGATGCTTGCCACAAGAAGAACGATCCACATGGACACGATTACACCTCCAGTGTTTTGAGTTTGCGGGGCAAAGTGGATAAGCTTTCAATGCCATCGGTCGTAACAACAACATCATCTTCGATGCGCACACCGCCGCGCCCCGGCAGGTAGATGCCCGGCTCGATGGTAAAACTCATGCCGACTTCCAGCAATTGAGTATTGTCGCCGCGAATATAGGGGTCTTCATGGCCTTCCAACCCGAGGCCGTGGCCGGTGCGATGAGTGAAATATTCGCCGTACCCGGCTTCTTCAATGACGGCGCGGGCGGCGTTGTCAATGGCGCCCGCAGGTAGGCCGGGACGGGCAATTTCGCGTCCGGCGGTGTTGGCTTGCAGCACAATATCGGCAATATGAGCCAGTTCTGGTTCTACCGAGCCGATAGCAAATGTGCGCGTGATGTCTGAGAAATAGCCATTCACATTTGCGCCCCAATCAATCACCAGAAGATCGCCAAGTGCAAGGGGGCGGTCGCTGGGCGCAGCATGGGGGTTAGCGCTGTTGGGGCCGCCCGATACTATGGGTGTGAACGGCATACGCGCGTCTGAACCATGTTGCAATAGTTGCTGGGTGAGTTCGGCGGCAATCTGGCGCTCGGTGATGCCAGGTTTAATCATCGGGAGTGTGGCCTGGAGTGCATTTTGGGCGATTTCTGCGGCTGTGCGCATGGCGTCTACTTCGGCGGTATCCTTCTTCATGCGCAGGGCTGAAACGCAGGCCTCCCCGGGGATGAACTGGGCCTGAGGCGCGGCATGTTCTAGTAAATTAAGTTCTAATACGCGCAGGGCGCGCGGCTCCACGCCGATACGGGCTTTTTCCAGTTCCGCGGCCTGGATTGCGCTTTGAAAGGCTTCGATCCATTGGGCGGGGTTTTCGCCATACGGGAAAGCCTGAATTTCGTAGGCAAGCCCTTCAAGTTTTAGTGTCTCGAGTTGAGGTAATACGATCACCGGGGCGTTATTTTGGCTGAAGAATACGATTACCGGACGTTCACTCATGTGAAAGTGCAACCCGGTCAGGTAGGGCAAGCTGGGGCCGGGATTCAGGGCGATGGCATCCAGATTTTGTTTTTGGAGTTCTCTGTTGAGTAGTTGGTGTCTTTGTAAATAGATGGCGCTGCTGGCTGTAGACATGGTTTCTCCGTTTGTGCAATTATGAGGTGAGTGGAAATATCTCGGTTTATTAATTATACGCCAAACCCAGACTTCATGCAGTTTGGGGTCTTTGGCCTCTTGTAATCTCCGTGGTGGTTATCCACAATCAGGGGGATGGTGCGTATGCCGCACGCGAATTCCCGCGTTGGAACATAAGGGTATCCCCAAAGTCAAGACCACGGGAAGGGAAAAATAAGGTGATAAAACAGCTCCTTAACAACTGAAGTGAACCTCAGCTGGTGTCCAATTAT
>Ga0233429_1001139_pt1 | contig 34603 bp, 28 predicted proteins | sample SI_118_April2016_3_FD_179879 | JGI IMG/M metagenome (GOLD analysis project Ga0233429, IMG submission 179879) | Seawater microbial communities from Saanich Inlet, British Columbia, Canada - SI_118_April2016_135_MG | ecosystem: Environmental > Aquatic > Marine > Inlet | place: Canada: British...
GACGAGCTGAAACAGATTCGCATGTATTTCCATCAGCCGATGCCCGAGATGGGGCAGATGTCGTTTGTGGCGCTGTCGGGGGATGGGCTGAATTTCGACGTGCGGGATGAAGTGCTGGGTCTGTTCTACATGCGGATGTTCCAGCACGGGGGATGGCACTACGGGGTGGCAAAGGACACCAACGTGGACGGCCTGGCTTACCGTTCGCAGGATGGGTTGACGGGCTTTGAGGAAGGACCGCATTTCCTGTCGGGTTTTCGCCACGCGGCGACCTGGGTCGATGGGGATCTGCTGTATTTGTTCTATTCGCTGGCCGGGGATGAGCCGGAGCGGATTCTGCTGTCGACGATCGATTTGAAGGCGAAGTGGCCGGATTGGGAACCGTCGACACCGGAGGTTATTCTGGAGCCTGAACTGGCATGGGAGGGGGGAGAGTTGCCGTTGGAGCCGTCGCGCTACGGGGCGGCGAAGGGGGCGGTCAGGCAATTGCGGGATCCGGGAATCTACGAGGAGGATGGACAGCTGTATCTGCTCTACTCGGTAGCTGGGGAGCAGGGGATCGCCATCGCGCGGCTGGAGAGAGTAATGGATTGTTGAAAGGGTCTGTGCAAATGTCATATTGAACCCAAGGAAGCTAAAGGGTGCCGAAGGCCGCCAACGGCGCAGCCGTTGAGCGTCACGCTGCAAAGGCAGATACCATGCTATGCCTGGCAGAGAACCGTTCCATTGGGAATGCAGAGTTCAATAGGAGCCGGATGATGAATTATTCCAATCTGCTACCTTCTCCCCGGATCGTGGAGCTGGAAGAGGAGAAAATCAATTTCGCCCGACTCACGCCGGGGTCAGCCGGGAGTGGAGTGCCCGTTGCCGTGCAGGAGCGCCTCGGGCGAATGTGTGAGGGAAATGCTGGAAAGATACCGGTGCAGATAGTCGGTGATGAAGAGCAGCCAGCCGAAGGGTACGAGCTGACGATCGCCGCCGCTGGGGTCAGCTTGAAAGCCAGCGGCGAGGCGGGATTCGGATACGGGCTGGACCGGCTGGAGCAACTATGCGTGGCCGGGCGTTTGCCGCTGGGGGTCATTCGAGATGAGCCGGCCATGGGGATGCGCGGCTTTCACGTCAACTTCGGTGGCCTGCGGCACATGGATTGCGAGCAGAGTCTGGAAGTGCTGGAGGGGATGCGGCGCTGGAATTTGAACACGGTGCTGATCGAGTATGCAGAGCGGTTTCCGTATCGGCAGCACGCGCGAATTTCGTCGGTCGATGCCCTGAAACGGGAGCAGGTGGGTGCGCTGGTCAGCCGTTCCCGCGAGCTGGGTATACAGGTGATTCCGCTGCAGCAGTGTCTGGGGCACGTCGAGCACGTGTTGAGGCATGATGAGTACGCCCATCTTCGTGAAGAGGAAGAGAAGCAGGATCAGTGGTGCCCGCTAAACGAGGGGTCGTTCGATCTGTTTTGCGAATTGGTGGACGACGTGATCGAGACGCATCCCGGTTTGAAGATGGTCCATCTGGGCGGGGATGAGACGCGGCGGCTGGGAGAGTGTCCGCGCTGCGCCGAGTTTGCGCGGGAGAAGGGGAAAGGAGGGCTGTATCTGGAGTTCGTTCAACGGGCGATTCAGCACGTGGTGGACCGGGGACTGACGCCGATCGTCTGGGATGACATGATCTGTCACTACCCGGAGATTCTGGACGAGCTGCCCCGGGAGTTGGTGATCATGTACTGGGAATACTGGACCACGCAGGTGGAGAGCGCGGTATTCGTGGCGCGGCCGGAGGGATGCGGGGTGGTGGTCGACCGGCGCTGGAAAGAGGAGTGGGCCGGGGAACTGGACGAGGTAGAGCGGCGGATGATCGACCGCTTTACCGCGCCGATAGATTTCGAGACCGATTTTTCGGCAGAATTTCTGGATCGCTTCGGGCCGTATCTGGGGGAGGGATTCCCCAAGCGAGTGCGCGCTTTTCCATATCTGGAGTACTATCGGGATCGCGGATTTCGCGTCATCGGCTGCGGGGCGGGAGGCAGCAACTATTCGCTGTGGAACGGGTTGCCCGATTTTCCCCGGTACATGGACAATATCGCCGCCTGGTCGCGGCGGATGGCGGAGTCGGGCTGTATGGGGGTGGTGACCAGCGCCTGGTACGATTTTCCCATAGAGACGCTGATGCCCGGGATCATGTGCACCGGGCAGACCGCCTGGAATCCGGGGGTTTGAGGAATCGACGTGAAAGCGTCACTGATGTTCTGCAGTATAGCTTTGATTTTCACGTTCTGGGGAAATCCCGTCTATGCAGAACCGTAGTCGAAAGGAGATGCTATGTCATCTGATGGAACTCAAGTGACCGAACTCATTCTCTGCGGCTGGGATGAAGTCTTCATCCTGGATATGGCTCAGCAGCAGGACGGTGTGCCCAAGAAGACCTGGAGCTGGAGAGCCGAAGATCGAAGCGAATTGCCCGAGCATATGAGATCCAAGTTCAATTCCACGGATGAGTGCAAACCTTTTGCCGGCGGCAAGAAGCTCCTTATCACCTCTTCCGGGGATGGGGTGGCGGTGGTCGATCGAGAGACCGGTGTCGTGAGTTTTTATGCAACGGTTCCCAATGCGCATTCTGCAGAGATACTACCGGGCAATCGAGTGGCGGTTGCCGCTTCTCACAAGGATGATGCAAAAGGAGATCGCCTGATCGTATTCGATCTCGACGAACCGGAAAAAGAACTCTGTAGCTACGAACTGACGTGGGGGCATGGGGTTGTCTGGGATGAGGAAAGACAGCTTTTGTGGGCGCTGGCGACTCGGGAGATCGAGGTGTTTGAGTTGGAGGCCTGGGATACGGAAAAACCCTCACTCGCGCGAAAAGCGATTATTGAGCTTCCGGAAGGGGGCGGGCACGATCTGTATCCCATTCCTGGAACCAGTCTGCTTTCGGTAACTACAGGCCGACACTGCTGGCTTTTTGACCGCGACAAACGGGACTTCAAACTCCACCCGGATCTCGCAGACGAAAGAGGAGTGAAAAGTTTGTCTGTCAACCCATCGACAGGGCAATTAGTCTATGTTCAGGGAGAAGGAGGACACTGGTGGTCAGAGCGAGTTCATTTTTTGCACCCCGAACACGCTCTCCATTTTTCGGGTGAACATTTTTATAAGGTGCGGTGGAATGTTGAAGTGCGTTGAATTGGGGCTTAAGCGCAGGTTATTGGGGGGGGTTATTTTGTTGTACTTGCCAAAACTTGATCTATCGGACAGTGTAAGATAATCTCAGATCCGCCCTTGATTTTATAGTCCTCAGTTTCCATTTTAACCCCCGAGTAGGGGGATTATCACTACCATACCAGGGGGGCAGGGATTTTTCAAAGCTTGAAAAGTCGGACTGCTTGCATCAAAAAAACTAATCGCCTTTTTCCAGCACCTTTACAAATCAAGCGGGCTTCGGACAGCTAACCCTCCTCGAGGGTTGACTCAGTAGCTTAGGATCCCATTTTCGCTTGCTGAATACGTCTAATCGACGTATTATAAATACTATGGAAAAAGTCATATTAGACAGAGTGCGCAAACACCTGAAGCGCCTTCCTGTTCACATCGTCAGGAATTTGCAAAGATGGGCCTTGCAGGTTGAGGCCGTGGGGGTTGCCGAAGTCAGAAAAATTCCGGGGTATCATGATGAGCCACTATCAGGATCCAGGCAAGGGCAACGGTCGGTGAGGCTGTCAAGACATTACAGGCTGTTTTATAGCGAAGTTGATGACGACCATGTCAAACTGATCCAAGTTGAGGAGGTAAATAAACATGACTACTAAGCATGTATATGGAACATCGGAGTTGGCTAAAGATTTTGGGGACTTGACGTTTGGCAACGCTCTATCAAGCTACCGACTCGGTGAACAGCAGAGTCAAAGGGAGTTTGCTCAAATTTTGGGTATTTCCGCTCAAAGCCTTTGTGATATAGAAAAAGAGAGGAAGATCCCCTCTCCTGCCCGTGCGGCCCGGATTGCACAAAAACTGGGAGAGCCGATCGCCTTCTGGGTTCAATTAGCTCTCCAAGATATGCTTAAACTGGAAGAACTTGATTTATCCGTATCTGTAGCGTGAATCAGGTGGGCTTTCTAACCAAGGAATTGAGCAGACGGCACTAATCAGTGAATCAGGAGCGGTGGTGGAGCTATCACGACGGAGGACCAGGTTGATGGTTGCGAGAGATATTCGGACTACATGAAGCGTTTCTTGAAAAAGCCCGATGAGATAAGTGATCTACTCCGCTCAGCGATGTGATGCCGTATGTGATGCTGACCTGGGGCAATTGGATGGGTTGCATAACAATGCAATGGGCCAGACGAGTTCTGTCGCTGGTTCAGAATTCTTGCCGATGATTCGCCGGCCTTGCCCAACAGAACTACATCAACGGTGAATCCGCCCGCTGGTCATTGTTGCGTTAGAAGGACCCTGCGGGCGCAAAGAAAGGAAAGGTCATATTGGAAAAGTTTGCAATTCTAATCGTTGGCCGTGGAAAGCTAGCGGAGGAACTTTTGCATGGGCTAGGCAGCCCAACGATTTCTCGCGTAGTCCGGTGGGACGAGCGGGACTTCCAAGAGGGTGATCGATACATAGTAATTCATGCCGGTTCTGGGCGTGAGTTGAACGATGTTATCGGATTCTGCTCAGCGACCGGGTCCATATTGCTCGACCTGTCCACGGGAGACTCGCAGTTTCCAGCCACGACCAAATTCCCAGTAGTCATCTGTCCAAATGTGAACGTGCAAATGCTTTACTTTATGGCAATGGTCAAACATTCTTCGAGATATTTCCGGGGCCAAGACATCAAGATTGCTGAATCCCATCAAGCATCGAAAAGCACCAAACCTGGCACTGCTATCTATCTTGCAAAGTCGCTAAGCATCCCTGAGACCGAGATTCGATCAGAAAGGGATCTGAAGGTACAAAACGAGGTTCTTGGAATTCCGTCTTCATCTTTGGATCGTCATGCGTATCATGAGATAGTGATTAGAAATCCAGAAGTTGAGATACGGCTGGAAACGCGAGTTCTTGGTAAATCGGCATACGCTTCCGGACTCGCAAAGGTCATCGATATAGTAGCTAGAAGAAAACTGGCCCCTGGTTACTATGATATTGTTGATCTTGTAATCGATGACATCTAGAAGAGCTTCTAACATCGCGTTTGAGCGCGACAATCAGCTTCGCTGATTGCTGCTCAACGCAGCGTTAGGCGTACACAAAAGGAGCACCAAGCAAATTGAGCGAAAATTCGTCGGACAAGACTACTGTTGGAAAGTGGGTCGGGATTGGCATCGCTCTTGGTGCTGCTTTCGGCGCAGCATTTGGGGATGTGGGAATCGGTGTTGCACTCGGCGTTGCATTGGGCGCGGCGGTCGGCGCAGCGATGAGTAGTAGATCAAGGGATAACAACGGTGAAGGTGATACCTAACAAGCGGCTGAAGCGGATCGGTGAAAAGCGTGGCCGCTTAGCTGCAAGCCGGTTAGGCGGATAGAGATCGGGAACCGATGCTACTCCATTATTCAGTTGATAGAGCCCACACCACGTGCGTCGTCGTTTTCCTTGCATGCATCCCAGGCTTCCTAGCGTTGCTCCCCGCGCTCGCCCCGGCAGATGATGAGATCACGGCTGAGTTGAACATCCCCGAGCTAGAGTCCATCGAGTTCCCAAGCTTCGACGAAGGTCCATTTCTACCCATCGAAGATGGCAACATCTGGATATACGCTTCACACAGCCACGGGTACGGACCGCCCAGTGTTGACACCACTGCCTGGATACCAAGGAGAACTGTGATCGACGGCGGGCAGTATTGGGAGCTTGGGTGGTTCAGTGGACCATTCCGGCTCGACGATCATGGTGATTTGTGGTATCGGCAGAATGAGCGCACTCGTGAAACTGTCGAAAGATTTCTGAATCGGCTCGATGACAATCCGCTGCTCAGGTCATCCGAGCTCTACCAGAAGTCGTGGCTGTTTTCTGATCTGAGCGTGGAGTTGGAAGACGTGCTTGTGGTCGAGTTCGATGGCCCTGTGGCGGATGTTGAGTCCCCCACAGCAGACTTGGACATGGAGGTATTTCACCAGTATGTGTGGGAGCTGCAGTGGGCATTGCCCATGGGAATCTGGAAGCTGGCAGAACCGGCTCCAAACCAGCGCTCTTTCGCATTTATGTGCTGCGGCATCGAATGGAGCGCTAGTATCCTCCTCGAGCGCGGCCTCAGAGTCGTAAACTTTTCAAAGGCAAAAAAGAACTCCCGTTCGTCGAAGTGGAATCATTACTGAACCCTCTTCTCGTCAATTACGCACCAGCAGTAAAAAGTCGCCACCAACCCGAACTCCCCTACTGGCATCTACGTAGTGATGAACTCTGGGAGATTCCGGATTCTGAGAGATTTCCACGGCAGGTAGGCGGTTTCCCACAGATGGCTGCGCTACGATCCTCCTCCGGGCATCTCGCGCCAGATTTTACAGAGGCACTCCTGGCAAATCCGGACTTGGTCCGGGCGACGATCGAAATAATGCTGGATAGCCATTTCCCTGAATCCATCCACGGAGACATTCTCGACACCATCGGACTTGAACTTCCCGAACCGGGAATAGTGGCGGAGCGCCCATCAGTGCCTTATAGCACAAGGCGACGTGACCCAAAATTCCGCCAAATCGTGCTGATGGCATATGAACATCGCTGTGCCATAACCGGTTTTAGAGCTGCTCTCGGCGGCCATTATCTCGGTTGCGAGGCAGTTCATGTGCAGTGGCACGCCTACGGCGGTCCCGATACCGTGGACAACGGACTGGCAGTCCAGCCTACTCTTCACAAACTCTTCGATGCAGGAGCCTGGACTCTTACTGATGATCGCAGGATTCTGGTATCAGCCGATCTCACAGGCACCGATGAGACTATCGGTCGAATACGCAGTTTCCACGGCGAAGCTATCAGAACACCACTTGCCGGTACGCCTTCAGTCTCTGTTGAGTACATCCGATGGCACCGCGAACCAGATCTGGGAGGCGTCTTCAGGCATCCTGCCCTTCCTCTATGAGAAATCTTTTTTCTAGAGTTTTCCTTGACATTGGTAACATATAGGTTACCATATATCATATGAGAGTTCGAGAATACATCCAGAAAGATGGGTCCATTCCCTTCAAGAAGTGGTTCAATAAACTGAATCACCAAGCAGCTGCCAAAGTTTCTGTTGCATTAGTGCGAATGGAATTGGGAAATACTTCGAATATCAAATGGTTTTCAGGCCTCGGAGAATACAGAATCGATCGGGGGCCGGGATATCGAATTTATCTTACGCAAGATGGAGATGATCTGATTGTGCTTTTCGGAGGAGGAACCAAGAAGAGACAACAGAAAGATATCCTCGAAGCCAGGGAATTGCTGAAAGAGTATAAATCGAGGAGATAGCACATGGCACTTTCGCGCGACTATAAAGAGACCATAAAGGATCGAGCTGAAAGAGATCCCCACTTTGCGGCATCTCTGATGAATGAAGCGGTTTCATCTTTCTTAGCAGGTGAACCTCAAACCGCGCGTCTCATTCTTCGTGAACTGGTGAATTCGACCATTGGCTTTGAATTTTTGGCAAAAGAATTGAACAAACCCAGCAAGAGTATCCATCGTATGCTATCCCCGAAGGGTAATCCAACGATGGACAATCTCACAGGTATCCTCTCTATACTCCAGAGTAAATTGGAAATTGCCATCGAAGTTAAGCCATCCACGCATAACAGACGCATGAAGCAGACAGCATGAATGCTGCCGCTTATGCGAACATTGAGCGACAGAAGAACACACGCTGCAAGTCATTGCAGTCTACTGGTGGGGAAACGGGAGGATACTAATGCACCAAGTGGTTCAGCCGCATTTCACTGTCCCCGGGACTGACCTCTCGGTCATGTATCATGGCACATTCGAGGGCCCTCGTTGGAGCGACGGGCAGCTCGCGGACCAGGAGGGGGAGAGATGCTACCCAGTCGAGGACGGCATTCCTGTGTTCGTGCCGCCGGAAGACCAGACGTGGCCGCAAAGCGAGATCGACAAATGGGACGTCACAGAGGAGTGGATAGGCCGCAAGATGGAGCAGTACCGGAATGGGGAGCTCTACTCGTGGGCGTACCCGCCGGTTCGTGCTGACTACTGCAGACAGATGGCGGCCTCAGGCGGCCTCATTCTGGAGTTGGCCACAGGACCGGATGGCGGCAATATGCCTTTTGCTCTCCTCCACAATCCAGAGGCCGTAATCCTGGCCAATGAGCTTGGACACAACGTGCTGAAGGCGTGGCGCGCGCATCAGAAGCAGTCCCAGTTCGCTCCGAATCTCTCCTTCGCTTGCTTTGATGCGTCCGAGATGCCTCTTGGAACGGGGAGCATTGACATCATCAGTTCCAACGGGGTGTTCACAGAGATCAGACGGACGGGGGCCGCCCTCCGCGAAGCATACAGAGTGCTCAAGCGTGGCGGCGCAATGTACCTGTTTGAGTATCCGGTGGTACCAGAGACTGCCGCCAGACTGCCGCAGAATCTGAAGCGGCAGTTCGGGTTCCCTAAGAAGGAACACGCCGACTTGATGACAGCGGCCGGCTTCGATGTGGTCTCCGTGGATCGGTGTTCAGAGATCTCGATGCCAGCTGAATGGGGTAGCCTGCCAGAGGCGGCCGCGCAACACGGAGTGACACTCAAGGTGCAGGTACTGGCCATTCAGGGCAGGAAGGCCTGAAGGGCTTCATCTCCTGTCACATGGGGATGCAGGGGTACTCGCGACTCGAATCAGGTGGGCGTATGCTGCCATATCTATGTGGGTGCAGAGCGCATGTATATCTGCATTCCGACGAAGGCAGTGGGTTTATGCCCTGAATCATGATGCGCTCTCGGGAGGGGTGCGAGTTCGGAAGCAGCAACCAGATGGCTCGATGTCGTTCGACGTCAAGGTGTGGTTTGCAAGTGCCAGCATTCTCAAAGATGGCCGTGTGGTCTTCAACATCGCAGGCAACAAATATCGCCTTGTGGTGTGGATCAATTACCCATATCGAGTTGTATACATACGCTTTTTCGGTACACACGAGCAGTATGACAAGATTGATGCTCAAAACATCTGAGGCGTTCTATGGAAATCCATCCCATCAAATCTAAAGCTGATTACAAGGTCACACTCAAAGAAATTGAGTCTTTGATGTCGGCGGAAGCCGATACACCGGAAGGGGATCGCTTGAACGTGTTGGTGACGTTAGTGGAAGCCTATGAACGCGTTCACTATCCCATTGATTTTCCTGATCCAGTTGAGGCCATTAAGTTTCGTATGGAACAGCAGGGTCTAACGGTAGATGATCTTGTTCCGGTGATTGGTCGCAAGAATCGGGTGTATGAGATTTTGAGCCGCAAGCGTCCACTGACGCTGAGGATGATCGAGGGGCTTCACAGTGCGTTCTCAATTCCGGCGGAAAGTCTATTGAAGCACGATTCTCACGTGGCCAAATTGCATGAGCGCAAAAAAACGATGGTCTAACAAAAGATTGACCAGACGGGTTCTACAGTGGATCAGGTAATTGGATCAGTGATTCGTCAGGTGGATCGGTGGATCTGAGCCGGCAGTGAATCTTGATTCCTCGTTTCTGTTCAACCACATCAGGAGGAACAATGGAAACTCGTCGCAAATCTTCTCAGAAAATGGCAACTGCAGGGAAGGGCGCAACCGGGGTATCCGGTACGTCGCCTGCTACGACAAAGGATGCAATACGAGGAGTATCCCTGGAAGAGGCATGGGCGGTGCACCGCAAATGCCTCATCATCGATGGTCACCAAGACACATCGGTGAGACGATTCGCCCGCAAAGAGAATCCAGAGAGCTGGATGAAGCGAGATATGTCCTACCATGTGGACATACCCCGGCTGACAGAAGGAGGGCAGCGCTACACCGGGCTGTTCCTGGTAGAAGATGCCACGGTCACCGATCTCTGGACCATTACTGAATTCCTCCTGGAGCAGATCGATACACATCCCGATAAGCTCATGCTGGTTCTCTCTTCCAGAGATGCGGTTCGCGCCGGAGAGACCGGCAAGGTCGGTGTCCTCCTCGAGATTGAAGGCCCCGCACGATGGCTGGATGGAAATGTCAATATCCTCCGGATCCTGTACCGCCTCGGGGTGCGGTGTGTACACGTCACCCATGGTGAAGGGGGGAGCGAACCCACCTTCCTGCAGGGGAGCCGAAGTGTTTTCGGCCCCTGTACTCCCCGGGACCGGGAGGCGCAGCGAAAGGACTTCGTGGGACTGACCCCCTTTGGCACGGAGGTGCTGAGGACGCAAAACGAGCTGGGCATCATCGTGGATCTTTCGCATGCCAATGATAAGGCATTCTTTGATGTCATGGAGCATACAACGCAACCGCCCATCGTAAGCCACACGGCGGTCTTTTCCCTCTGTAATCACAATCGATGTCTGACGGACGACCAGATCAAGGCGCTCGCCGCAAAGGGCGGCGTCATGGGCATTGCTGTTCTCCCCGAGTTCATCGACGCCGATCCCCAAAGAGCAACCATCGATCGTATCGTGGATCATATCGTGTATGCAGCGGACCTGGTGGGCATCGACACGGTAGGCTTCGGCTCCGACTACGATGGTTTCTCATCACCTCCGATTGTGCCCGATGTATCGCAGCTCGTGCTTCTGACTCAAGCCATGCTGGCTCGCGGCTTGACCGAGGAGGAGATACGGAAATTCTGGGGCGGCAACTTTCTCCGCGTCTTCTCTCAGACAATCGACAAGCCGGCGAGATGATCACGCACCGACTGCTTATCGACGTGGGAGACTTCAGCCCATCACGGCAATGGTGACTGCGGGTGAGCGCCGCATATCGAAGATCGCCGCTGTCTGGGGCGTCAACACGGTTACCGTTCTCCCACCATGTGGACGCTGCAGAGAGTTCATGTACCAGCTCGACCAGAAGAACTTGAGTGCAGAGGTGATCATCGGTGACGCCAAACGGTGAAGCTAAGAGAGCTATTTCCATATTGTGGACCAGAGAAATGGAATGAATAGCGGATCAGAGCCCACTCTTGACAGGAATGGTTTTGTCTTGATCTTAAATAGCATGCGCTCACCAACCTTACGAGAACATCCATTTGCGGCCGGCCTCATCGCGTGCCTGATCGGCATTCTGGCGGCTCAGGGCACGATGCAGGATTTCGTTCTCTGCCGGGGGAGCGATGGACATATTGCCATTGAAGCCTCTCGAGGCACAGAGGGGACTTGTGAGCCTCAATCTGTCTTGCAAACGGGGCGAGCGGCTTCGGGAGAATGGCTGTCGAGTAGCTTTGTCTTTATTTCGCACTGTGGCCCCTGTAGAGATCTTTCTCTCGCCCATACAGATTCGTTCTATGCACGATCGGTCTTTGTTCAATCACAGATCGGTCAGAAGATATTCACAGAACTATCGGCGGTGCTGGTTTTGCCCTCCAGATTCGGCATTTCGCCAGATAGGCATACAAGCTTCCACCAACTACCTGCAACTCTTTCTACACCGCTCCATCTTCGCAGCACCCTTCTCCTGATCTGAACCACCCCAGACCTACTTCTTACCGCTCTTAAAGATCATTTTGATCTGCCCGAGAGCAGCATGAGCATGTTTGTGCATCTACAGGCATGCATTCTGATTCCATACCACTCGCTCTATTCGCCCAACAGATTTCTGGGAGGATTACATGTACTCCAGATATACGACCGTTAGTCTGGTGTTGAGTTATCTGATTGTCACCAGCGCGGCGGCAGATGCACTCTCGCGGCAGGATGCTGTCCAGATGGCTCTGGAACGGAACCCCGAGGTGATTGCTGCAAAAAATGCCTGGGAGGCGGCGAAGGCGCGCTCGACTCAGGCTCGCGCATTGCCAGATCCGGAACTGGAACTGGAATACGAAGAATTGCCGGGCCTCACCCGATTGGGGCAGTTTGGGGAACGGAGCTGGGGCTTAACGCAAAGGATCGAATCTCCACTCAAATGGTGGCGTCGAGGTAGAGCTGCGCGTCAAACTGCCGAAGCGGTCCATCTAGGTGTGCTCGAAATGACCCGGTTGGATATAAGCACTCGCGCTAAAGTGGCCTACGATCGGGTGCTGTTCAAGCGGAAAAAACTCGACTATGTCAGGCAGGATTTACGACTGGCTCAGGACTTCCGGCAGAAAGCGCAGCTGCGCCTGGAAGCAGGTGATGTGTCTCAGCTCGAAGTATTGCGTGCCGAGGTGGAAGCCGGGCGTGCTGCCAGTCGCATGACGGTAGCCCGTAACGAATTGGGGATTGCCAGGGCAGAATTGAACGCCTTGCTGGCACGCGGGGGTGGAAGCCTGTTAGAGATCGATGGCGATCTAAGCTACCAGTCCATTGGACTGGAACTCGAGCAACTCCAGCAGATCGCTCTGGAACGCCGTCCGGATCTACAAGGTGCCGAATGGGCCCTGGAAAGTGCCCGTGCCCAACGAGGGGCAACCCGGGCGGCCTTTCTGCCGGATCTGAACGTCGGTTTATCCCGTCAGACGATCCGGGAGCCGGGGGGTAAAGGTGACTTCTGGCGGGTGGGGTTGGCGTTGGAACTCCCTCTGTGGGGTGCTACACGGCAGCGGGGGGAACTGGCTGAAGCAAATGCTCTGGTCGGACGGGCTGCTGCCGAGAAAAGCCTTTTCGGCTTCCAGGTCTTACTGGAAGTAGAAAGCGCCTATATGGATGTGCAGGCTTCGGCTGAACAGGTCCTGTTGTTCCAGGAACAGATCGTGCTCGAAGCCGAACGCACCTTTGAGGTGGCCAGTCGTAGCTATGCCGAGGGCAAGGCGACCTATTTGGAGCTACTGGAAGCGCAAAGGGCGCTCACCGGGGTCCGGAAAGAATATGCCGAAGCACTCTTTAATCACCACACCGCTCTGGCCCATCTGGAAAAGGCTGTTGGCGGCGAATTGCCCGAATGAGGAAAGAACGGATTTTCGAGGAGAAAGAAATGAGAAATACCTTATATCTGCTGGCGATGCTAACCGCTCTGGCTTTTGCAGGCTCCATGTCATGGGCACCCATTCTGAATGAGACCATGGCTCAAAAAGCTTCCACGGAACGCGTTGAGCACGATGACGATAGGCATGAAGGGCATGAGGATGATGGGCATGAAGGGCACGATGACGATGGGAACGGAGAGCACGGGGACGATGAACATGGAGATCGTGAAGAGGAGCAGATCGTGCGGCTGGATGACGCGACGATGCGGGAATTCGGTGTGGAAGTGGCCACCGTCAGTTCCGGAAATCTTCAGGTGCATGTGAATTTGCCGGGAGAGGTAGTCATCGATCCGGATAAGCTGGCCCATATCTTACCTCGCGTATCGGGCATCGCCCACCAGGTTTTCAAGAAATTGGGGGATTCGGTTCGCGCTGGGGAAGTGCTGGCAGTGCTGGAAAGTCGTGAACTGTCCGAATTGAAATCTATCTATCTGGTAGCCAGAGAGCGCTCTGCCCTGGCCGAAGCCACTTTTCAGCGTGAGGATAAACTGTGGAAACAGGAGATTTCCTCGGAAAGGGAATATCTGGAGACTAAACAGGCGCTGGCCGAAGCCCGAATTGAAATGCGGGCGGCCGACCAGAAGCTCCACGCTCTGGGTTTTTCCGAGAGCTATCTGAAGCAGCTGCGTTTTGGGGAAAACGACTCCTTCACCCGATACGAAATTGTCGCTCCTTTCGACGGCACGGTGATCGAGAAGCATATCACTCTGGGGGAATTGCTGCAGAGCGAAACAGAAGCGTTTGTCGTGGCCGATCTGAGTTCCGTGTGGGTGAATCTCACCGTGTATCAGAACGACCTGCCTTTTGTCTTTCAAGGACAGCCAACTCGTATCTCGGCCGGTGCGGGTATGCCGACCGCTGCGGGACAGATTTCCTACGTCAGCCCCATCATCGATGAAGAGACGCGCACCGCTACGGCGCGCGTGGTGCTGCCCAATGCGGATGGGAAATGGCGTCCGGGCACCTTTATTACGGCCACGGTCGGGGTGGAGCAGGTAGAAGTAGAAACCATTGTTCCCAGGACGGCGCTGCAGACGATCGGTAAGCAGACGGTGGTCTTTGTCGAAACGGAAGAGGGCTTTGAGCCGCATCCCGTGACTCTGGGACGCCTCAATGACACGTCGGTGGAGGTAGTCGCCGGATTGCATCGGGGACAGCGCTATGTAGCGGATGGTTCGTTTGTGTTGAAAGCCCAACTCGCCAAGGGTGCTTTTGGCGATGGGCACAATCATTAGCAGGAGGGGTTGATCGTGAACAGACTCATTCAATTCGTCCTGAAAAGCCGTCTGTTGATGCTTGTCCTGGGCGTGCTGGTGCTGGGAGGAGGGTATTTCAGCTATCGGGGATTGCCGGTCGATGCCTTTCCCGATGTCACACCGGCGCTGGTCCAGGTCTTCACCGAAACCGAAGGACTGGCCCCGGAAGAGGTGGAGCGCTACGTCACCTATCCGGTCGAAGTGGCCATGAATGGCCTGCCCGATCTCAAAGAGATCCGTTCGGTATCCAATTTTGGGCTGTCGGTGATCAATATCTATTTCGAGGATGGTACGGATATCTACTTTGCCCGACAGCTGGTCAACGAACGGCTCCAACTTGCCAGAGAGGAGATCCCCGCAGGATTCGGCGAACCGGAGATGGGGCCTATTGCAACCGGACTGGGTCAGATTCTCTTCTATTTTGTGGAAGACGAGACCGGAGAACGATCTCCCCAGGAGATGCGCCAGATTCAGGACTGGTTGATCAAGTTCAACATCCAAACGGTGCCGAATGTTACCGAAGTGCTCTCGCTAGGGGGCCAGGTAAAGCAGTTCCAGGTACTCGTAAGACCGGCCGATCTGCTTCGTTACGACCTGTCGCTGCACGAAATAGTGGATGCGCTCCGGGCCAACAACTCCAATGCCGGGGCTCAGTACATCATCAAGAATGCGGAGCAGTATCTGGTGCGGTCGGTGGGACTGGCCGAAGAGATCGATGACTTGAAACGCATAGTCGTCAAGGAGGTGAATGGCCGATCGGTCTATCTGACTCAGGTCGCCGACCTGGAGATTGGTGGAGAGGTCCGTCAGGGGTTGGCCACTATGGATGGCCGTGGGGAGATTGTCGTGGGCATGGTGCTGAAGTTGATCGGCACCAATACCTCGGAAGTCATCGCAGCGGTCAAGGAGCAGATGGAGTCGATCAACCGCCAGCTGCCCTCCGGTGTCAAGGTCGTTCCTTACTACGATCAGGCTTCTCTGGTAGCCCGGTGTGTGGATACGGTGACCGATGCGCTGATGCAGGGCATTGTGCTGGTGGTGCTGGTGCTTCTGGTCTTCATGGGAGGGGTGCGCCCCAGTCTGGTGGTGGCTGTCGCCATTCCGTTTTCCATTTTCTTCGCTTTCACCCTGATGAAGCTCTTCGGGATCTCGGCCAACCTGATGTCGCTGGGGGGACTGGCAATAGCCATCGGCATGATGGTGGATGGAACCATCGTGATGGTGGAAAATGTAGATCGGATGCTGCGGGAAGCCGACCCGGAAGAGGGACGGATACACGTGGTGGCCCGCGCCTGTGCCGAAGTGGGCCGTCCGATTCTCTTTGCGATCTCCATCATCATTATCGTCTTCCTGCCGCTATTCACCCTGCAGGGTGTCGAGGGGAAGACCTTTCGCCCTCTGGCGTACACGGTGGCGTTGGCCATGCTGGGGTCGCTGCTCTTTGCCGTGCTGCTGGCGCCGGTGGCGTCGCACCTGGTCATGCGTCGATCCAGAGATACCGGAGGTGATTCCAAAGAAAGCCGGGTTGTCGGTTGGCTGCTCACACTCTACCGTCCGCTAGTGATCTGGATGGTAGGATCCCGTCGCTGGGCCATTGGTCTGGCGGCCCTGATGCTGTCGGCAGGAGCTGTTGTCTTTCCTTTTTTGGGCTCGGAATTCGTTCCGCGGCTCAACGAGGGAGATCTGCTGGTGCGGGTGACGATGGCGCCTTCGATTTCACTGGAGGAAGCACGCGAGATGATAACCCTCTTCGAGCGCAGACTGATGAAGCGCTTCCCAGAGGTGGTTCGGGTAGTGACTCGAGTGGGGCGCGGAGAAGTAGGGGCCCACGCCGATCCGGTCAACAATGCCGAGGGGTTTGTCGGTCTGAAGCCGCAGGAGGAATGGGAAACGGCGGAAACTCCAGAAGAGCTGTACGCGAAGATGAGTGCGGCGTTCGAGGATTTTCCGGGCGCGCAGTTCAACTTCACTCAGCCTATTGCCGCAGCCGTGGACGAACTGCTCACCGGTACCAAGGCGGAACTGGCACTCAAACTGTTTGGTCCGGACATGGAAGTGCTGAAGGGGAAGAGTGCGGAAATCGAAGCCGTGATCCGATCGGTGCCGGGGGCGGCCGATGTGCAGAAAGACCAGGTCACCGGCACGCCGCAGCTGCTCATCACCGTAGATCGGGAAGCGATCGCCCGCTACGGGGCCAACGTTGCCGATGTGCAGGAAATCGTTCGCGCTGCCGTGGGAGGAGAGGAAGCGGGACAGATCTTCGAGGGGGTCGCCCGTTTCGATATTCTGGTGCGCTATGTGTCTGAGAGCCGAGATACGGCAGCGGAAATCGGTCGCATCCTGGTATCGGCGTCGGACGGCAAGCGGGTGCCGTTGAGTTTGCTGGCGAAGATTGAAGAGATCGTCGGGCCGCGTCAGATCACCAGAGAAAACAACCAGCGCTTCATCACGGTGCAGTGCAACGTGCGGGAGCGCGACATGGGATCTTTCGTCGAGGAGGCCCAGCAGGCTATAGATGAACGCGTCGATCTGCCTCCGGGTTATCTGATTAAATGGGGGGGACAATTCGAGCTCCAGCAGGAAGCCAATCGACGTCTGGCCGTGGTGATTCCCATTACCTTGTTCGTCGTCTTCCTGCTGCTCTTCAGCAATTTCAACTCGCTCAAGAATGCGCTGCTGATCCTGCTGAACATCCCGCTGGCGCTGGTAGGAGGGGTTGTTGCTCTGTGGCTGACAGGGGAAAATCTGTCGGTGCCGGCTTCGGTCGGTTTCATCGCGCTGTTCGGCATCGCTCTGGAGAACGGCATGGTGCTGGTGACGTATCTGAACCAACTCCTGCGCGCCGGCATCCCCGTTGATACTGCCTCTATACAGGGAGCCTGCCTGCGTTTGCGCCCGGTGCTGATGACGGCTATCACTACGGCTTTGGGATTATTGCCGCTGCTGTTTTCGAGCGGCACGGGCAGCGAGGTTCAGCGTCCTCTGGCTACAGTGGTCGTCGGGGGGTTGGTCACCTCGACTGTGCTGACCTTGCTGGTCCTGCCCTCTCTTTACAAGTGGTTTGCTATCGATATCGAAAAAAATGTGGTTTGACGGGTTTAATAATCCCTATCAGGCGGGATGATCAGCGGCAGAGGAGAAAAACGGACAGGTTTCCAAGAAGGAGCCCTTTTGTACATTAACTGATGTCAGGTATCAAAAGAGGTGAAAGTTTTTTGCCCATCTTATTGAGCATAAGCAACAAGAAGGAGAGACCGTTATGAATTCTCGCTTTAATATGTTTCTGATCGTCGTTTGTTTCGGGCTGATTTCCGCTGCGTCTGCAGAGGCCGGTTCGTATAATCTCTTCAATTCCAAGCCCAAAGGTGAACTCAGGGATCTGGCCGCCGACCGGCCCGATAATACAGAGACTCCGATCACGGTCGATCCCGGACATATCCAGTTCGAGACAAGTGTCATCGCTTTTAGCCGGGATGAAGTCGGGAACGCCGTCGGTAAATCCACCACCTGGATGGAGACCAATCTCAAGTTCGGGTTGGTAGAAAGCGCCGACCTGCAGATAGTCTTTGCGCCCTATATCAGCGAGGAGACTGAAATCGGGGATGCCGTTGTCGGGGATCAGAGCGGGTTCGGCGATGTGGAAGTGCGTCTCAAGTGGAATATGCTGGGCAATGACGGCGGCAAGAATGCGTTTGCCCTCTTTCCGTTTGTGAAAATCCCCACGGGGAGCGATCTGAGCAATGAAGAATGGGAAGGTGGACTCATCCTACCGTTCGCCAGGGATCTCAGAGAAGGGCTGGGGTTGGGGTTGCAGGCAGAATTCGACTTCGTCTACGACGATGCGAAAGACGAGCATCGTCTCGATTTCTTGCATACGGCCGTAATCGGCCTGGATCTGACCGAGCAGGTGGGCATCTTCGGCGAATATCTGGGGATTGCCAGTTCCGACTATCAGGCCTACGCCAGTGCGGGGGCCACGTATGCGGTGAACGAGAACCTCCAACTCGATTTCGGCACACTAGTTGGCCTGAATGATGCCGCAGAAGATTTCAGCATCTATCCCGGTTTTACGCTCAGATTCTGAGCTTTGCAAAACAAAAAAACGGGGTATTCCTCGATGAGGGGAGTATCCCGTTTTTTTTATTTTATCAGCAGCAGGCGTCGGGTGCTCACGAAGGAGCCGGCTTCGAGTCGGTAGAAGTATATGCCGCTGCCCAGTCGTCCTTCCTCTTCCCAGACTACCCGATGTAGCCCGGCCGGGCGCTGCCCGGTCACCAGAGTGGCGATTTGCTGGCCGGTGATGGAGATGATCTCCAGACGCACGGGAACAGATCGAGGCAGTTCGTAGAGGATGGTGGTGCGGCTGTTGAAGGGGTTCGGGTAGTTCTGGTGTAGGGCGAACTGCGCGGGTAGGGCGTGGAGATCGACTTCTTCCGAAACCAGCGTTTGTATGGGCTGGTTTGACTGGCCCGGCGTGGGCGCGGAGAGCTGTCCCAGGCTGTCGGCGCCGTCCGGGTAGCGGCCGAAGGTGACGTCGGTCTCCTGGGAGCCGAAGGTGAACGAATCGAGATACGCCGCTTCGGTGCCGCGCAGCTGCACCAGAGCCAGCTGTTCGCCGTCGGCGTTAAGTCTGAAATCGGCGTGCAGGACGCCCTGGTTTGGATCTCTATCGGCCCAGAGGGTCAGGAACTGGCCCGGCTCGATGGTGGTGGAGTCGGGCTGCGTCAGCGGTATTTGCCAGAGCATCGGCTGGTCGAAGCGGTCGGTGAGGTAGAGGCCGCCGATGTCTATAGAAGTCGCCCCCGCGTTGTAAATCTCGATCCAATCTGCGTTTTCTCCGTACTCGTCGGCGCCGAGAGAATCGTTGCTGGCCGCTATTTCGTTGATGCGCAGACCGGTTATCGGCGGAGCTGGTTCGATCTGGGCGAAGGTCGCCCCCAACTGTGTTTCTCCTTCCAATACCAATGTCGTCTCCAGAGGGTCTCCGACCAGCGCTCCCTGCCAGCCGGCGAAGCGGTAGCCGGGTAGTGGAACCGCTTTCAGGCGTAGAGGGATCTCCTTGAAAAACAGGCCGATTTCTGAGGCGCGCACATCGTTGACCAGGATGTGCCCTCCTCCGGGTTCGGGGACAACAGTCTGTAGCTCGACCATATCAGACAGGCCGAAATATTTGCGCAGGTGTTCGTGGACGCGGGTGGGGCGGCTCCTGGCGAAACTCCTCAGGCGGTCCACTTCTGTGCGCCATCTGCTCATCGAGGAGATACCGCAGAAGGTGCCCCACCAGAGGTGCTCCATGCAGTCGTCTTTCCAGCGCTCGATGTGACGGGGCATTTCTAGTTCGATGCCGGTCTGGAGGCTGTCGGCGATGGGGAGGATGCGGTCGGCCGCGAAGGTGTAGCTGATATGGGCGGCGAAGCGCTGGATGAAGTCGTTCTTGAAATCGGGGTTTTCGAGGAGCTTGCGCAGGATCAGGGTGCCCCAGGAGATATCGCCGAAGCGGTTCTCGGCTTTCGGATCGGTGGCCACCTCGACGGCGTTATTCCGGGCGTTGCCGAAGCCGTGGTCGGTGTCGTAGAGGAACCAGCGCCAGCGTCCGTCGGAGGTGCGGGGGCGCCAGCATTTGACGTTTTTGAAGAAGTTGTCAAAAGGGCCGTAGTAGATTAGGGCGATCTGCACATTCATGTACTCGACGACGTCGATCAGGCGAGTGGCCTGTGCGTAGGACTCAGGGTCGCCCAGGTCGTGGGTCTCCAGGAAGTCGATGGTGAAGCGGTAGTGTTCCGCATCGCCGGCTTTGGGGAGACCATCCCCCTCGATGATGTCCACCGCATTTGGATCGATGCCGTAGTTGGTCGCCGGATAGTAGCGGTTGAGCTTTTCGCGGATGTTGTGCAGGCCCCAGTAGCGGCCGTTGAGGAAGAGGATGGCCGGTCGGTAGTCCTGGATATCGATGTCCATGCGCCCCTCTACCAGCGTCTGCATGAACGGATCGTCGATCATGGTGGTGCGCCAGTCGTTGCCGCCGTTGCGCAGGATGAAGGCGTTGAAGCGATCGATCGGTTTGTCAAAGAACAGCCGGTGGCGGATCTCGTCGGCGCCGTATTTATCGCGGGCGGCGATGCTCAGGGATTTTTGCTGGTAGTGCCGGCTGAAAGCGCCGTAGATGCTCAGGCCAATCTGCTGGCTGAAGGCCGGACTGCCGTCGGTTTCGTAGAATTCGACGTGTGCGGGGCGCTCCCAGGATTGGTTGCTGTTCTTGGGAACTACCGAATCGTCGGCGATGATGCCGTTGGTGCCGTCTACGTAGATGCCGATCTCGTCATCCCACAGGTTCTCCGGATCGGTGGAGATGGAGAATACCGGAAGGGTGGACTCCTCGTCGATGAAGTAGGTGCGGGTGAGAACCGGGCCGGGCAACTGGTCCGGGACGAAGGGGCGGACGCGCAGTACGGTGGTGGCTGCTAAGTCGAGAGGAACAGTGTACGGTTCGGAGGTGGATGTGGGTATTGAGCCGTCCAGCGTGTGGCGGATGACGGCGTCGGGATGCGGGTGGCTGAGGGCTATAGTCTGCGCTCCACTATAGAATCCGGCGGGCAGTGAGAATTCAGATGGTTCGCTGACAGTCGGTTCGGAAAGACTTGTATTGCCGTTCGGAGCGCCGGGGGTGGGCTCGGAGAAGAACAGCCAGCGGCCATCTTCCGTTTGTCGGCCCTGTGAGACGTCGGCGATTTGTCGGTCGAAGTCCACGGAATCGACGAGGGTGCCTTCGGGGTCGAAGAGTCCGATCTCTTCGCCGTTCTGGTTCAGCTTGAAATTGGTGTGGTAGGCCGGGAGTCCCTGTTTGGCCAGATGGATACCGTCGAGGTAGAAGGTGCCGATCAGGTTGCCGCCCAGGGTTATTTTGGTGAGGGGTTGGTCGAGGTCGAAGTCTTCGAGGGGGATTTCAATTATCTGCCACTGTTGCTCGTCGAGATCGATTGTCGGGCCGCTCGCGTCGCTTGCCAGCAGGCGGATCGTTTTGGCACTGTTGCCATTCAGAAAGAGATTGAAGGAGCTGATGCCGATACCCGGGGTCGCATCGCCCGGGTGGAAGGCGAAGACCAGAGTGCCGTATCCGGTTAGTTCGACGGGAGCGGCGGGGAGGAGATCGATGGTGAAGAGGTCGGCGTGCACGGCCAGGGAGCGCTCTCCCTGGTGGACGGTGGTCGCCTCCTGCACGTCGATCTCGGCACGTGAGGGGTTGCTGAACTCCCAGCCCGGGGTGAGGGCGTCGGTGAAGATTTCCCGATCTTCCTCGGCCGCGGGAGGGAGTTCACCGGCCGGCAGGTCGAGGCCGTCCGCCCAGAAGAGTTGGCGCTGACCGGGGCCGATGGCGCAACGGGGAATCTGCCATTTTGTGGGATTGTCGAGGTTGTCGGTGAGGAAAAAGCCGGTCAGATCGACCGTTTGATCGCCTGAGTTGTGGAGTTCGATCCAGTCGGAGAACTCATAGGCGTCGGGATCGAGGTTGGTGGAGACATTGGCGGCGAGGAATTCGGCGATCCGCACCTGGCTTTCCGCGGCGAAAGGGGTGAAGATGAGAATCGGGATGATCAGGAGTCGGGACAGAGTGGTGCATTTTTTTTTGTTCATTGATCCTTGCTCTGGAAAGCTGTGAGGGAAAGGCCGAAAATGCCGCAGCTGCAGCAATGATGAGCGTGGCAGGATAGACAGCAGGGGCATTTTTCTCCTAAGTTTATATTACGCGATGTGGTTCGGAGTGTCGAGAGAGGGGAGTAAAGAGTGAGATGAAATCGCCTTTCACTATAAAAGGGTTTGTCGTCGGAGCCCTGTTTTCCTTTTTCATGGGGATCGCTGCGCCATATGCGGTGATTGTGCTGCAGGGGTCGTATATGGCGATCAACAGCTCGTCACCGGGAGTGATTTTCCTGTTTTTCATCCTGGTCTTCTCGATCAACGTGCTGCTGGCGTTCATCCGGCGACAGTTCGCACTGAGCAAAGCGGACCTGGTGCTGGTCTACATCATGCTGCTGCTGGCATCGACGGTGCCGACGCAGGCGTTCGTGGGGTATTTGATTCCGGTAATCAGCGGTCTGTATTACTACGCTTCACCGGAGAATAGCTGGGACGAAGTTTTTTTCCCCCACGTGACCGAGTGGCTGGCGCCGCAGAACTACAAGGCGATCAAGGATCTGCACGAGGGGCTGCCGCCGGGAGAGAGCATTCCGTGGGGGGCGTGGACCGAGACGCTGGGTTACTGGTATGTTTTCTTCATCGCGCTCAGCTTCATGATGATTTGCATGAGCGTGATTTTGCACCGGCAGTGGTCGGCGAACGAGCGGCTGGCCTATCCGATGGTGCAGCTGCCGCTGGCGATGCTGGAGGAGGGGGAGATCGGAAGCAGGATCGGCCCGTTTTTCCGGAACAAGGTGATGTGGGTAGGTTTTGCGGTGCCGTTCGCCCTCTTCGCCCTAACCGGGTTGAACCACTACTTCCCGCTGGTGCCCGATGTCCCCTTCTTTTTGTGGGGTGGATATTGGTTTCGGCGGACGGTGTGGATGATATTTGCGCTGAGCTATGCCTGGGTCGGCTTCTTCTATCTGGTCAATCTGCAGATCTCCTTCAGCATCTGGTTTTTCTTCCTGCTGGGCAAGATACAGGAAGGGACATTTAACATCCTGGGGATTTCCAGTTCGGAGCAGCTGAGCCTGTACTCCTTCTCGCAGACGGCGGATTTGACGCACCAGTCGATGGGCGCCTGTCTGGTCTTCGTAATCTACGGCCTGTGGATGGCGCGCAAGCATCTGGGGGATGTCTGGCGCAAGGCGTGGCGCGGGGACGAGGATGTCGACGATAGGGAAGAGCTGATTTCTTATCGAGTGGCGGTCTTCGGCTTTCTGGGTTGCCTGAGCTTTATCGGCTTCTGGCTGTGGGCGTCGGGCATACCGTTGATCGTGCTGCCGATGTTTCTCGGAGTATCTCTGATCTTCTACATCTTTGTCAGTAGGGTGGTGGCCGCGGGGGGAGTGGCCACGGCGAGGTCGCCGATGGTGGCGGCGTTCTTCGTGATTTCGGGGGTGGGGACGTCGATCATCGGCGCCAAGGGGTTGGTGGCGCTGACCTTCACCTATGTCTGGCAGTCGGAGATGCGGGTATTCCCGATGATTGCCATGGCCAACAGTCTGAAGCTGGCAGAGGTAGTCAAGGGTAATAAGCGGCCGATTTTCTGGGGGGTGTGCCTGGCGCTGATTTGCAGCCTGGTCGGGTCTACATGGATCATTCTGACGACCTGCTACGAATACGGGGGGATCAATCTACATCCGTTTTTTATGACCCATCAGGCGGTGCGCACCTTCACGGATATGGGGCGCCCTCTGCTGAACCCGACGATGCCGGATGTGCGCGGCTGGATCTTTACGGGGATCGGGGGAATTATTCAGATCGCCCTGATGGTAGGGCAGCACCGGTTCTACTGGTGGCCGCTGCACCCGCTGGGGTTTCCGATCAGCGTGGGTTGGCTGACGGCGCAGATCTGGTTTTCGGTCTTCATCTCGTGGCTGCTGAAGCTGTTTATCCTCAAATACGGAGGGATCAAGCTGTTTTCTGCGGCCCGGCCGTTCTTTTTGGGATTGATACTGGGAGAGGCTACAGCCGGAGGGTTCTGGCTGATTGTCGACTGGATTATGGGCGAATCGGGAAATTTGATAACAGTGATGTAAAAAATAGGGGAGGAAAGCATGGGCGAGAAACCGGTTTCCGGGAGTTTCACCCACTTACTCGAAGGAGTGGGCCGGGAGGAAATAAAGATTACCGATGTAAAAATAACGCAGCTCACGTACAAACCGGCAGATGGGTCGTATATCCACGAATGCGGACCGGTCGTATTGACCAAGCGGGACGAGGGAGTCGTGGAACTGTTCACCGATCAGGGAATCGTTGGGATCGCTCCTCTGGGAGGGGGCGGGGTAGAGCCATCGAGATTGATCGGCAGGAATCCGTTCGACGTGGAGCTGATGGGACTGGCCGGAGGGCTCGACGTCGCCTGCTGGGATATCATCGGCAAGGCGAAGGGGGTGCCGGTTTACGAACTTCTGGCGACCGACTGTGAGCCCAACCCGAAGGTCCGCGTGTACGCGAGTGGGGGGGTGATGTGGACCTACTACGACCGCGGGGACGGAAAGCCGTACGGAGCCGAAGCGCTGATTGAGGAGGCGCTGGGTTACAAGGAACTGGGGTTCGACACCTTCAAATGGCGGCCGGGGACAGATTGGGAGGAGGCGGGAGTAACGCCGAAGGAGTTGGGGGAGGTTTGCAGGAAGTTGCGCGAGGCGGTGGGGCCGGAGTTCGATCTGGGCCTGGAGAAGAAGGGATACGATTCCTGGACGTTCGAGGAATGTCTCGAAATCGCCCCGATCATCAACGACCTGGGTTTCCTGTTCTTCGAGCAGCCGATGGGGGACGAGGGACCGATTCAGTTCGAGGATTACCTGAAGCTGAAGGAACGGATGCCGAAGGTGATGCTCTGGGGCGGCGAAAGGTTCCGGAATCTCGATCAGGCCAGGCCGTGGCTGGAGCAGAAGATCTACGACGCGGTGCAGTCCGACTGCCACACGCTCGGAGTCACGGAGAACTGGCGGGTTGCTCGGGTCGCCGACTTCCACGGGGTGAAGATGGTGCCGCACAACTGGAGTTCCAGTTTGGGGACGATGTGCAACACGCATTTTACCGCCGGAGTGCCGAACGGGCATATGTGCGAATTTTTCATGTATCCCAATGATCTGAGATACGGTCTGTTCAAGGAGCCTCACCGGCCGCTGAACGGGCAGATCGCGCTCTCCGACAAGCCGGGATTCGGGATGGAGTTGGTCGACGATATGGCGGAAAAATTCCCGTATATTCCGGGCCCCAATACGCTGGCGAATCCCCGTTTTCCGCACGCCTGGGAGAGGGCGAGGAAGAGAGAACAGAAAGTAAGCCAGAAATATTCCGGGTAGAACAGTCATTCGAGCGGAGAATACACTGTTCGGTGTGGCGCTCAAAGAAGGGAAGGGGCTTTTCAGGCCTCGGAAGAGGGTTTGCGTCCCCCGAAAACCGCCAGTTCGAAATACCTCAGGAAACAGTCGACCTGCTCGTAGCCGATGCGCCGCAGCCAGCGGCACTGATCCTCGACCGGGGCCAGGATGTTTTCGGCCTTGTCGGGACGGTAGACGAATTCGCGCGCGACCTCTGCGCGCGTTTTACGGGAATCGTCTCGCTGCTGTTGGGCGAATATGGCATCGACCATCGATTCGTTGAAGATGTGCTCGATTTCCGGAGTGGGTGAGGAGACGTGCTCGACGTTGATGAAGATGCCGCCTGGGGCGAGGAGACCGAAGATCTCCCGATAGAGCTTCTGCTTGCGGTGGTGGGTGAGGTGGTGGATGGAGAAACCGGAAACCACGGCGTCGAAAGAGCCTTCCAGACCGCCGCACCAGGTGGCGCGGGAGAGATCGGCTTCGATGAAGCGCAGTTCGTTTGGGACGGAGCCGAAGCGCTCGCGGGCCCGTTCGAGCATGGGGGGGGAGTGATCGACGAGGACGCCGGACGATTGGGGGAAGCGATCCAGGAGGGCGGCGGAGAGGATGCCGTCGCCGCAGCCTAGGTCGGCGTAGCGGTGGATGCCGCCGGTCAATTCGACAACGACTCGCACCATAGTCTCGATCTGCTCGGCGGCCAGCGGGATGGCGGCGCGCACACCGCTGAGGTAGGTGGCGACCAGGTCGCCCTCTTTCCAGGCTCCTCCCTGCGATTTGCTCATTGAATCCCCTTCGTTGCGTAGATGCTGTGTAAGTATTTTTCGAGGCTCCTTTGGCCCTCTGAATTCCATAAGCAAAAGGCCCGGGGGAGGTATGTCAATCTGGTGTGGAAGGACTTGCGGGGAGGCGGAAAATGGCGTACACCTTTGAAGCTGAAATCGACTTCCCTCCGGCGTGGAGTTGATGGTGTGAGGCCGGAAGGCCGAGGGTCGATGCCGGATTGTTGTTTCTGCTCACCTTTCACAAGGAAGATGGGAAAGTGCACTGGATCGATTGGGGAATAGTCATCCTGCTGATCGGGTTCATAACGGGGCTGGCGATCAGCACCAAGAAATACATGCAAAGCGTCGCCGATTTCCTTTCTGCCAATCGCTGCGCGGGGAAGTATCTGCTGGGGGTGGCCGACGGCATGTCCGGGTTGGGGGCGGTGAGTATCGTCGCCATCTTCGAAATGACCTACAAAGCGGGATTCACCGCTTCGTGGTGGAAGCTGATGCTGCTGCCGGTCGGCGTGGTCATCGCCTCGACCGGGTGGGTGCAGTATAGATTCCGGCAGACGCGGGCGCTGACTATGGCCCAGTTTTTCGAGATTCGCTACAGCCGCAATTTTCGCGTTTTTGCCGGAGTCATGGGTTGGATTTCGGGGCTCATCAACTTCGGTATTTTTCCGGCGGTCGGAGGACGGTTCTTCCAGTACTACTGCGGTTTTCCGAGCTGGCCGGTGATGCTGGGCGGGTTCGAGATCGATCTGATGTACGGGCTGATCATGGCGGCGTTGCTGCTGGTATCCCTCGCTTTCACCTTCATGGGAGGGCAGATCGCGGTGATGGTCACCGACTTTGTCCAGGGGATGTTCGTCAACGCAGTCTTTGTGCTCATGGGGATCTACATGCTGTTTTTCATGTTGGACTGGGGGCAGGTGGTAGACGCGGCGATCCAATTCGCGCCGGCCGATGCCTCACTGCTCAATCCGATGAAGACCGGCAATACCGACAACTTCAACGTCACCTTCTTCCTGATCAGCGCCTTTGGGGCGTTTTACGCATTTATGGCCTGGCAGGGGAGCCAGGGGTACTTCAGCTCCGCTCGTTCGCCGCACGACGCCCGTATGGGCAGGGTAATCGGCCAGCTGCGCAACATCACTCAGACGCTGCCGCTGGCGCTGCTGCCGGTCTGCGCCTACGCCTTTCTCCATCACCCGGACTTCGCCGTTCAGGCACAGGAGGCGCACGCCATCCTCGACGGGATTGAAGCGGATCAGATCCGTTCGCAGCTGACGGTGACGGTGGCCAGCTCCCAGTTTTTGCCGACCGGCATCCTGGGATTGTTTGCGGCGGTGATGTTGGCGGCCTTTATCTCGACCCACGACACCTACCTGCACTCGTGGGGGAGCATCTTCATTCAGGATATCGTGCTGCCGATTCGCCAGATTTTCAAGGGGGATAAGGTGATGCCGTCGGAGAGTCATATCCGCTGGCTGAAGATCTCCATTTTCGGGGTCTGCCTGTTTATCTTCCTGTTCAGCTTGTTGTTCAGCCAGCAGCAGGATATCCTGATGTTCTTCGCATTGACCGGCACCATTTACCTCGGTTGGGCGGGTAGCTGTATCATTGGTGGACTGTACTGGAAGCGAGGGACTACGGCCGGGGCCTGGGCGGCCACGGTGATCGGCGTGCTGCTGGCGATCGTCGGCTGGTATCTGACCTACAACTGGGAGTCGAGCCAGGCGATATTTGCCGAATACATCCCCGGCATGTGGAACTCGTGGACCGAGAGCTGGCCGGCGCTGCTGGGGGAAAAGTGCCCGATCACGGCGATGGTGCTGTGGTTCTGGACGATGATGGTCACTATAACGCTCTATATCGTGGTGTCGCTGGTCAATGGGAAGGTTTTCGACATGGACCAGCTGCTGCACCGCGGCGAGTACGCGGTGGAGGGTGAGGAGGAAGAGAAAGCTCCGGAGCCTAAGCGCGGCTGGGCAATATTCGGCATGGGCAAGGAGTTTTCCACGGGAGACAGGGTTCTGTTCATCGGTTCTTACGCGTATATCTTCATCTTCTTCATCGTCTTTCTGGTCGGCACCGTGTACATGCTGAGCACCGATATTTCAGACCAGGCCTGGGGGCAGTTCTGGTGGTGGTTCTGCCTGGTCATTCTGCTGATGACGGCGCTCATCACCGCCTGGGTTTCGGTCGGAGGAATCAAAAACCTCGGGGAGTTGTATCACATGCTCAGGACGATCAAGCGGGACGTCCACGACGACGGCACGGTGGTGGGGCACCAGAGCCTGGCCGATCTGCATATGAAGGAAGGGACCGACGAGTAGGGGATGCCCGAAGGTCCGGAAATCAGAAGGACTACCGACCGCCTGGCCGCCGCCCTGGTCGGCCGGGCGGTCGAGGAACTGTTCTTCGCCTTCCCAACGCTGAAATCGTTTGAAAAAGAGCTGACCGATTGTGAGGTGACTGCGGTCTTTCCGCGCGCCAAAGCGGTGCTGGTCCAGTTCGACAATGGTCTGACGATCTATTCCCACAACCAGCTATACGGCATCTGGGAGGTGGTCGCGCGCGGAGAATTGCCCGAGACGAAGCGGCAGCTCCGCCTGGCGCTCCACACCGTTGAACAATCCTGTCTGCTCTACTCGGCTTCGGATATCGAGGTGCTGGACGAGGAGGGGGTGAAGCGACATCCTTTTTTGTGTCGGCTGGGTCCGGATGTGCTGGCGGAGGAGACCGATCTGGAGGTGATTCTGGATCGCTACCGAGCAGATCGATTCCAGGGGCGCCAGGTGGGAAGCCTGCTGTTGGAGCAGGGCTTCCTGGCCGGTTTGGGGAACTATCTGCGGAGTGAGATTCTCTTTGCGGCCGGGGTCGATCCGCACGCCAGGCTGCGCGATCTGGGGGCGGGACAGCTGCGGAGGCTGGCGCGGCAGACGCTGAAATTGACCGTCCAATCGTACGAGACGGGTGGGGTGACCAACGAGCTGAAGCGGTACCGTCGACTGCAGAAGCAGGGGCTCTCCTTTCACAATGCGCGTTTTCGGGTTTTCGATCGTGAAGGGGAGGCGTGCTACGACTGTGGGGAGCGGATCGAGAGGATCAGCGTTTCCAGCCGGCGACTGTATTTCTGTCCGACCTGCCAGACGGGGGAGTAGACGCCTGTTTTTTTCGGTGGGATTCTGCGCGGTTCTCGGATCTCTGTGGGCGTCTATATATTTGATCGTGCAAGGGTTTTTGTTTATCCATAATACCGACTCGATTCCGGCGTGTCGCCATGTGTGAGGGTTTGCTCCGGAAAGCACCGACCGAAGATTTTATGACACCTGGCAAGAGACATCGATCTTTGCTAATATGCCTGTTCGGCGTGCTGCTACTGGCGGCGATCGGAACGGCCGGAGGGGATGAGTTCGATCTGACGCGCATGTCGATCGAGGAGCTGATGAATCTGGAGGTGATGTCGCCCGCCAAAAAGGAGCAGGGGATGTTCGGGGCGGGAGCGGCGATCTCGGTGCTGACGGCGGAGGATCTGCGCCGCTCCGGGGTGACGAGCATTCCGGAGGCACTGCGGCTGCTGCCCGGGGTGCATGCGGGGCGGGTGAATGGCAGCAAGTGGGCGATTTCGGTGCGTGGTTTTAACGACTTATTCGCCAATAAGCTGCTGGTGTTGGTGGACGGTCGCACGGTGTACACGCCGATTTTTTCGGGGGTGTTCTGGGAATCGCAGGAGGTGATGCTGGGGGATGTAGAGCGGGTAGAGGTGATCCGTGGACCGGGGGGCACGCTGTGGGGAGCGAACGCGGTCAACGGGGTGATCAACGTGCTCACGCGGAGCGCTGAAGAGACGCAGGGAGGGGTGGTGCAGGTGGGAGCGGGGTCGCACGAGAGAGGCGGTGGCAGCGCGCGGTTCGGCGGGAAGCTGGGGGACAGGGGGTATTACAGACTGTACGCCAAGCACTCGGAATGGCGGGAGACGGAGGATGCAGAGGGACGACCTCTGGAGGACGACTGGAACGCGAGCCGGGTGGGAGGGCGTTGCGAATGGAATTTATCCGACCGCGATCTGTTGACTGTGCAGGGAGAGGTGTACGGTGGGGAGATAGGGGAGCCGCTGCAGATCACCACTTCTCTGGAGAGCCCACCATTTGAGGAGACGTTTGTCGATCAGGTGGAGATGGGGGGAGGAAGCTTGCTGGGGCGTTGGCAGCGCCGCCTGGGGGAGGAAGAGGATTTTGAACTGCAGGTCTACTACGACCGGATGGAGCGTCAGGGGGAAGCGATCCACGGTTTGGTGCAGACGTTCGATTTCGACTTCCAGCATCGCTTTTCGCCCGGTCGCTATCAGGAGGTGGTTTGGGGGGCTGGAGGGCGCTTCATTGCGGATGAGATCGTGCCCAGCGTCATGCTCCGTTTCGAGCCTCGGAAGCGCAGTACCCATCTTTTCAGCGCCTTTCTGCAGAACGAAGTCAGCCTGAGCGACGGGCAATTGAAGCTGATTCTGGGTTCCAAGTTCGAGCACAGCACCTACACCGGGTTCGAAGTTCAACCGAACGCGCGTTTTACCTGGAGGCCGACGGGTAAACAGACGGTATGGGGAGCGATTTCCCGGGTGGTGCGCACGCCGAGTCGCTCGGAGCACGACCAGTTTGCCATCGGTCGGGTGATTGCTGAGGGGGCATTGGCGCCCGGGTCGCCGCTGACGGTGATTGCGGTAGTGGGCAGCGACGACTTCCGCTCCGAGGAACTCCTGGCTTTCGACCTGGGGTATCGCGTCCAGCCGGGAGAGCAGTGGGGACTGGACCTGGCGGTTTATTACAATCTGTACGACAATCTACGCACCAACGAGACGGGCTTGCCGGTCGCCGCCGAAGCGAGGGGGCTTTCCTATCTGCTGGTGCCGATCTCGATCAGCAACAAATTGCACGGGATCACTTACGGTTTCGAGGTGGGAGGGAACTGGCAGGCAGGGGAGCGGTGGCGACTGCGCGCGGCGTACACCTATTTAAAGATGGATATGGAGCTGGATGCGGGGAGCAACGACCCGGTGGCGACGACCTGGGACGAGGAGAACCCCAACCATCAGCTGGTCGTGCGCTCGGCCTGGGATGTGGACGAGCGGCTGAGCTTGGACGCGACGGTCCGTTATACGGACGAGTTGCCGATTCTGAAGACGGACAGTTACGTGACGGCGGACGCCCGATTGGGGTGGCGGCCGATCGAGGGAGTGGAGCTGTTTCTGGTCGGCCGACACCTGCTCGACAGTCCGCATATCGAGTTTCCGCGGCAGCAGCCCGTCACGCTGCCGGGAGTGGTGGAAAGAGAGATCAACGCAGGTTTGAACTGGAGATTTTGACAGCGGAGGAAGGAAGATGGGCGACGACAGGATACGCGTTGGCGTGATCGGCGTCGGGCGTGGGCAGAGCTTTGCGCGCGGGGCTACGGAGGTGGTGGGGATGGAATTGGTCGCCCTGTGCGACACCTGGGAGGAAAAGTTGCACGAGGTGGGAGCGGAGTACGGAGTGGCGACGTATACGGACTACGACGCGTTTTTGGAGCACGATATGGACGCGGTGGTGCTGGCCAACTACTTCCATCAGCACGCGCCGTTCGCCATCAAGGCGCTCGAGGCGGGGAAGCACGTGATGAGCGAAACGTCGGCGAACGGTACCCTGGCGGAGGGGGTGGCGCTCTGCCGGGCGGTGGAGCGGACGGGTAGAGTGTATATGCTTGCGGAGAACTATCCGTTTACGGCGTTTAATCAGGAAATGCGGCGGGTCTATCAGACGGGGGAGATCGGCGAGGTGACCTACGCCGAGGGGGAGTACAACCATCCGATGGCCGCCCCGGACCGGCTGCGTATTTCGCCGGGGATGGAGCACTGGCGCTCCTGGCTGCCGTCGACCTATTACTGCACGCACGCGCTGGCGCCGCTGGTCTACATCACCGAAGCAATGCCGGTGAAGGTGAACGGGCTGTCGATCGCCTGCCGGGAGGTGGACGCAGAGACGGTGCGCGTGTCGGATCCGGGGTCGGTGATCCTCTGCCGGATGGACAATGGGGCGGTTTTCCGCATCTTCGGATTATTACTGCCCGGACATAGCAACTGGTATCGGGTACACGGGGCGCGTGGGGCGATGGAGCTGACGCGAGGGCCGGGATACTACGGGCCGGGGCAGGTGCGGGTCTGGCACGAGGAGTGGGACCGGAGGGAGGGGGAGGAACTGGAGCGGGTGTACGAGCCGGACTGGCCGGAGCACGGCGATCTGGCGCGACAGGCGGGGCACGGGGGTGGGGATTTTTGGACCAACTTCCATTTTGCCAATGCCATTCGCTCGGGGGAACCGCCCTTCCTGGACGTGTATCGCAGCGTGGCGATGTCGTCGGTTGGGATCCTGGCCTGGAAGAGCGCGCTGGAGGACGGCGCTCCGTTTGACGTGCCGGATCTGCGCGACGAGGAGAGTCGCAAGGTGTGGGAAGACGACCACTGGTCTCCCTGGCCGGAGGATGCCGGGGAGGGACAGCCGCCGCCGAGCATACTGGGGCAGGTGGAACCGAGTGCAAAAGGGGTGGAATTGGGGAAGAAGATCTGGAAAGAGATCGGCTACGAAGGGGAATAGAAGAGAGAGAAGATGACGGATACGACGAAGATTTTTGACAGCGAGCGGCGGATTCGGCTAATCGAGGAACTGCCGCGGCTGGTGGAGGTGGAGGGTGTGGCGCGGAAGATGATCGACGCCTATCCGGACAGTCCGGGCGCCGGGTGCTCGGGGAGATGCTGGATTTGGGGGACGAGGAGGTGACCGCGAGTCCTGGGTTTGCCCGGGATCTGGAAAAGGAGCGGCGGGAGCTGGAGGAAGCACTTGGGAAGTAGGTGAAAGAGCGGCTGGTGCTCAAGTCTGGCCGGGCGGATGTCTCTGGTGGAGTTGTATCCGTTGACCTTGCCGGAGATGCTGACCGATTCCTGGACGGATGCGGTCGGCGAATCGAGGATGGTTTGCTGGCTTTCGGGCGAGGCGGGGGATGATTCTATATTTGCCGGAATTCCACAGAGGGACGAGGGATATGCCCGAACCGGGCCGTTACTGCGGAACTATCTGCAGTTTGGGGGGATGCCGGCCATTGTGGATGAGGTGGTGGATGATGAAGAGAAGATAGAGTGGCTGTGGAATTACATTCAGACCTACCTGCAGCGAGATGTGCGCGATCTGGCCAATCTGCGCGAATTGGATCCTTTCGTGCGGGCGCAGAGAACGCTGGCCGGTATGACCGGGCAACTTTTGAACATCAGCAATCTGGCCCGGCTGGCGGGCATCGCTCCCAGGACGGCCAGGCGTTTCATCGCCTATCTGGAGATTAGCTACCAGGTTATCCTGCTCCAACCGTGGTTCCGCAATTTGAACAAGCGGTTGGTGAAAGCGGCCAAGGTGCATTTTCTCGATCCGGGGGTGCAGCGCGTTTTGCTCTCCCGTCGCGGCGAGGTGACCGGGGGGGAGTTCGAAAGCGCGGTGATTGCCGAGATTTACAAGCAGGTCCGCAACAGCCGGCTGAGCGTGGATTTCTATCACCTGCGTACGGTTGATGGGAAAGAAGTCGATTTGCTCTTGGAACTGGAAGAGGGTTTCGTGCCGATCGAGATCAAGATGGTGGACAGGGTCTCACCCACGGATGCCAGGCATCTACGCGGTCTGGAAGAGATCCTGGACAAGCCGGTGCTGCACGCGCTGGTGCTGTCGAACGACGATCGGATCAGAGAACTGGGGGAGGGGATCACAGGATTGCCGGTGGGATGGTTTTTAGGGAGGTAAATGTCGGTACAGGATTGCTGTAGAATGATCTCACGGATTTGATCGAGGAGCTTTTTCGGGAGGGCCATTCCTTCCCGCAACCACGGGGATTCGCCGCAACCAGGAGGAGATTCTCTATTGGCTTCGGCGACGGGGCGGGACAGCGGAAGCTTCGAGCAACAGCATTCCAGAAGAAAATGGCCAGTAATAAGGGAATCCTGCAGCCCTTGAGCACCGATAGTTTCTCCGCTGCGTTATAAATTTATCGGGTTTTGGGTAGCGTTTGACGGTATGGTCGACCGTTGCCGCTACATCGTTCCGTCGAGGATGATCTTTGCCTGCCACGAAGTCTCGAATCGACTTTCCTCCCTACAGGAAGATCTGCATCCCGTCGTACGCGTGCTCTACTTCCAGAGGGCAGTCCAGGTCGCGCAGGATCTGGCGGGTGAGGTTGAGTTTCTCGTGGAGGAAGTCGTCTTCGTGAGCCGGATCGTGGTGGGTGATGATCCACTTGCCAGGCTGCGTCAGCTTGGCCAGCAGGCAGCCGTTGGCGAGCGCCGTGTGCCCCCAGCCGATCTTTTCGGGATACTCCTCGGGGGTGTACTGGGCCTCGTGGATGAGGATATCGACGTTGCTGAGAAAGCGAATGATCTTTTCGTGGATGACGACCATTTCTCCCTGTGGGTCGATCTCCTTGGGGGGGGCTACGTACCCTTGAGG
>Ga0233429_1001149_pt1 | contig 34444 bp, 27 predicted proteins | sample SI_118_April2016_3_FD_179879 | JGI IMG/M metagenome (GOLD analysis project Ga0233429, IMG submission 179879) | Seawater microbial communities from Saanich Inlet, British Columbia, Canada - SI_118_April2016_135_MG | ecosystem: Environmental > Aquatic > Marine > Inlet | place: Canada: British...
ACCCAATGGTTAACTCATCCCGGTCGGAAATCGGGAGTAGAGGGCAAATCTAAAAGTTAGCCTGACGAGGTTATTAAAAGCACGTAACCTCGACACGAAAGTGGGGATTAGCGAACATCAAATCACTTTTATTGAGCGCTTGATCTGATAGAAAAGTTACCTCGGGGATAATTGAGTGGTGCCATGTTAGAGTACATTAAACTTTAACGTGAGCATCGATGTATTAGTCTTTGTGAACTGATTAATTTCAGTCCTACGACGTTTAGTGGTTATAACTTAGTTATTAAAAATAAAATATTTTTAATTCCGCGATTGATATTTATCAATCTCGTTATAACTATTATAACAAATAACTTAGATATACATCGGTAGCACATGGTTCCGTCTTAAATGACGGTGAGTTTTAGTATAAATCGACCATGGCGCTTGCTACTTCGATGTCGGCTTTGCCTATCCTGGTGGTGCATCAGCCACCAAGGGTGCGGGGGTTCACCGATTAAAAGGCATCATGAGCTGGGTTTAGAACGCCGCGAGGCAGTTTGTATGATATCTACTGGATGTGTTGGCAGTCTGAGTGTAAGAATCTCTCAGTACGAAAGGAACGGAGGATCCGCGCCACTGGTGGATCGGTTGTCTGACAAGGCAGGCCGAGCAGCTACGCGCGAAACGGATAAGTTCTGAAAGCATCTAAGAACGAAGCCAAACGTGAAAAGAGACTGTCTAATCTCCCATAGAACATGGGTTTGATAGAGCTGGTGTGTAAGAGCCAAGGCAACGAGGCTTTCAGCACGCAGCCACTAAAAGATTATAATTGTGTATACTGTTTCTATTGATTACTTTTTTTAATCAAGACTAGCGATAGCTACCCTCCATCAAGAGGACATTTGCTATATATTTTTGATAATATAGTGTGAGCTATTTAGAAATTATTAAATATGGATAGATATATTTAATATTATATGGGAAGACAAGATAAATTAATTAGTGATGTAAACTCTTTATTAAAACATGAAAAAGAAGAAGTACGAACTATTGCTCAAAGTATATTAACTATTCTGCACCAAACAGGAACCGTATATGTAAATCTAAGTAAGAAACAAGTTGGACTTAAAATTAGTATAAGGACTATAGATACTGAACTTAAGCTGATACTTAATGAATTAAAAAGTTTAATAAATGAAATATAATATTTTTAATAACGACTAGCGTCAGCCATAAGGATTTTTAGTCTAAGTATAGATTAGCCAATAAGTCCTATTTCGTAAGACTTATAAACATAGATTTATGCCTATTTATGATGCCGGGCGAACTGGTGAAGGGAAATTTACTTCGGTGAATTGCTCAGGAAAGTCTGCCCACGCGCGAAGTCCAGCAAGCTTTAATCGGCTTGGTTAGCTACAGAAATGCACTCTTTTCAGTGCACGATGACCTTATGGGAGGTTGCTGATTAGTAGGTGAAATATGTTAACCTGGATGCGTGCAAGGCCTTTGTGCCGCTAAGTAGAATACCAGTACTTGCCGTCCATTAAGTGGGGCAATACAAAAGGCAGCTTACTGTCCGGGATCATTTATATTAAAATGGGAAGACGAAATAAAGTTAGAATGCCTTCATCTGAGGGTGGAATTGTTAGGTATTTTGAAGATGAGCATAAAGCTCGAATAATGATTGAGCCAAAAATTGTTATTATTCTAGTTGCAGCTGTAGCAATTTTTTCAGTAGCATTAAGATTAATGTAATGATTTTGGAGTGAATCTTTCTTCTAAACTTTTAATAATTAATTCCGGATATTTTATATTTGGATTTAATCTAATCACTAATCTGTGATCAACACTAAGATATCCTTTTTCTGAACCTGAATATTTTAAGTGCCTTATTTGCAAATTGTTATTTATAATTAAATATTCTTTTTTGACTCCAAGAGATATTTTTTCTAATCTATCTATTTTAGCACCCGGCATAAATTCAAGTAATTCTTTTTCTAATTTATTAACACCCTCATAGTAAAATGCTTTTGTTGGATATTGATTCCAGGATTCTTTGTCAGACATTATTATAATCTTAATAGCTTTTAAATAGCATTATGTAATATACTTCTATGACAGAGATAAAGATAGGAACTGCAGGTATTCCTGGTTCTACTAAAAAAGCAGGAACTGCTGCAGGAATTGAAAGAGTTAGAGAACTTGGCTTAGATGCTATGGAGATTGAATTTGTTCGTGGCGTTTATATGAAGCCAGAGCAAGCCAAAGAAATAAAAAAAGTTGCTGAAAAAAATAATATTGCTTTGACCGTTCACGCACCTTATTATATTAATCTAAATTCACCTGAACCTGAAAAAATTCATGCATCAATGGCACGTATAGTTCGTAGCGCAAAGATTGGTGCAATAGCGGGTGCAAAATCTGTTACATTTCATCCAGCATATTACATGAAAAAAGATCCAAAAGAAGTTTATCAAATTGTAAAAGAAAATTTAATTAAAATAAAAGCAGAACTTAAGCGAGCAAAAACAAAAATCATAATCTCTCCTGAAATAACTGGCAAGCATTCTGCATTTGGTAATTTAGATGAACTTTTGCAGCTTGCTAAAGAATTGAAAATTGGAATTTGTATTGATTTTGCACATTTGCATGCACGAACTAATGGAAAACTAAATACAAAAAAAGAATTTGATCAAATATTTTCAAAAGTAAAAAAAGTTCTTGGAAGCAAAGCACTTCAAAACATGCATATGCATGTTTCAGGTATTAATTATACTGAAAAAGGTGAGAGAAATCATCTAATGCTACAAAATTCCGATTTTAAAATAAAAGCACTTGTTGAAAGTATGAAACATTTCAATGTCGGAGGCATATTAATTTGTGAAAGTCCAAATCCAGAAGAAGATGCTTTGTACATTAAGAGTTTGTTCTGATTGTTAGAGAGTGAATAAGGATTATATATGAAGAACTTTATCTTAAATATGAAAAGATCTAGACCTATTAAGAAATATCGGAGTTCTAAGAAAAGATCTTCTACTTTTTTTGACAAATACAAATTACCTGTTGTTGCAGCAGCGTTTATTATTGTGATTGCTATTTTATTTTCACAAACAGATGTAATGGATCGGCTAACAGTTGCTAGATTCTATGAAGGACCTCTTACTTGTGGTGCATATGTGGTTGAAGACATTAAATTAACCAATGATGTGCTTGGATGTACTGAAGATAATATAATTACAATAAAAGGAGATCATATTACTCTTGATTGTGATGATCATATGATTCAAGGAGTAGGCGGTGTTTGGCACGGTATTGTTGTTTATCCAGGTAATATTGATACAGTTATTAAAAATTGTAACGTTGTATTAGAGGGAGAATCTGCTCGCGCTGAAACGGGTGGACGTGTTACTGGTTCTGCTTATGGTATCGAAGCAAATGAAGATACAACTATTCATGATTCAAGTGTTTATGTTAGTGGAGATGATGCTATTGAAATAGGCAGTGATAGTACTCTTACAAGAAATACTATAATCTCTGTATCAGAAGAAGCACTTACTATTTTAGGAGATGATAATTATATTATTAATAACTATATTAGTTCTGGAAGAAATTCATTATCTATTTTCAGTTTAAGAGATTCTGCAAGTAATAATAATATCGAAGGAAATACTATTGTTGCAACAGATACTGGTGCAGTTTATATGCAAAGTAATGCTAATAGTAATATATTTAATTTAAATAAAATATATTCAGAAAAATCTTCTGCAATTCGTATTGGGGATTGTATTGCTAATAAATTTTATAATAATATAATCGAAAGTACTTTTAGTCACCCCGCTTATTTGTATGACACTGAAAAATCTAATACGTGGAGTGTTGAACCTTATGACGTTGAACCTATGGATGAGGATGGACCGGTTATAGGTGTTGGAACACAAGTAGGAGGAAATTATTGGACTACACATGATGGAACAGGTTATTCAGATACATGTGCTGACGTAGATGCAGATGGTTTTTGTGATGATGCATATAATTTTAGGCCTGCAAATATAATTAACCCTGATTCTATCGATCATATCGATCATTATCCAATAAGTGGAGTGTCTGCAAGATCACGAATTATATTTATGTCAGATTATGCTTCTGACTATCCCTTTGAGTATAAACATGAAGTTGGAATTGCAGCAGCAGATAAAATTTGTCAAGAAGAAGCAGATTTAGATTATGCTACTGTGCCTAATGGAAAATATGTTGCACTTATATCTACATCTAATTTAAATGCAATTGATCGTTTATCTGAAGGTGTATTTTATAATAATTATGAATATGGTAGAGAGTTACTTGCTGAAAGTATTATAGATTTGTTTGATGGAGCTCTTGTTAATAATGTAAAATATGGTCCTTTTGGGACAGCACCAGATAATGACTTTAGAGCTTGGACTGGAACTGAATCTAACGGACTTAAATCGCGCTGGAATTGTGACGACTGGACATATCGAGCTGGAACCGACGGAGATGGAATCGGCGTTTATGGAGATTTTATGAGTAAAGGTGAGACTTGGATGAAAGATAACGAGGATATTGGTTCTTGTAGTGATGGTGGTCGAATATATTGTGTAAATGTAAAAGAAGATTATTCTGTTGGAGAATGTACTCATGAATGCGATCCAGTAAGTTACCCAATATGTGCTAATGAAAATGAATATGTAATTGATTGTTATATGCAAGGAGATGGCTGTTATGATGAAGTTTCTACCGCACTATGTTCAGATGGCTGTACTAATGGCGAATGTATAATTATTCCTCCAGAGGAATGCCCTGTTGCTATTGATTTACAAATGAATGAAGAAGTCTATCATGAAGGAGATCCGTTTGTTGTAACTGTTTGGATTTATGATTCAAATAATAATTTAATGCCAAATCAAGAATTTACAATGTCATATGTAGAAGGTGTTAATACCGGAAGTACAACCTATACAACAAATAATGATGGAGGATTTACTTTAAGTGGAACTATTGGTCCTTTTGTAGAAGATATAACTATTGAATATACTGCACGTGTTGAAGGATGTGAGGTTTCAGATAGTAAAACAGTTTCATTGGTAACAATTATATTGAGTTGTGAAGATGAATGTGTTGAAACAGATTATCCTGCATGTAATAATATTGAAGGAACTTTGGAAAGATGTACAATACAAGAAGATGGTTGTTACGATTTAATTGGAGATGATTGTGAATTTGGCTGTTTAGGTGATTCATGTGCAATATGTGAAGATGAATGTGATTCAACTGCAACAACATATCCCTTATGTGATGGTGCTAATTTAGAACTTTGTTTATATAATGGAGATGATGGATGTTATGATGTATCTCCAATCACATGTGATAATGGTTGTGAAAATACAGCATGTATTCAAGACGGTTGCGAAAATGAATGTAATTTATTAGATTACCCACAATGTAATGATGATGATACTGCAACTATTGCTTGTGAATTACAAGGCGATGGATGTTATGATTCTATTGCTGTAGATTGTGCAGCCGGCTGCGATCCAACAGGTGGACTTTGTTTAGTAGAACAAGAAGGTTGTATCGTTCATACAGATTGTCCAGATGATTTTATGTGTGTAGAACAATTATGTTATACTACACAATGTGGTGTAGCTGAAGATTGTGCACCAGGATATATTTGTACAGACGGACTTTGCGAGCGCGAAGTTGTACTTGCAGGTGATTGTGGTGATGCTAGCTGTGATAATGGTGAGTCTTGCTCATCTTGCGAAACAGATTGTGGTGCATGTCCTAACAACGGTGGAGGAGGAAGTAGCAGCGGTGGAACTCCTTTTATAAATTTGCCTTTGGATGGAACTTGTCAAGCTAATGTAACTTGTACTGATTGGGTAGATTGTGTTGACGGTTTCCAAACTAGAACTTGCACAGATAATAATGAATGTTTAGAAGAATCTCCATATACATCAAAAAGAGAATGTAATTCTGATGAAGACGAAGCAAAACCGGAATTAGATGATTCTGGTAAATTTGGATCAGTATTACCTGAAGATGGCGATAATAGAGTTATTTGGTTTGGCGGCTTAGGAATTGCATTTATAGGATTTTTGTTATATTACGTTAAATTCTATAAACCAAACCACACAGCTTAGTTTTCTTTTTTTATTTTCTTTAATTTTTTATTCTTTATTCATTTTAGCATATAATTACGAAAATTATATATTGAATTAACATTTCTAGAAAACATATGAGAAAAATTTACCTTATTTTAATCGTATTTGGACTTCTATTTGTAGTTCCAAATATTTCAGCCGAACTAACAAATCTTTCTTCATCTACAACACAATATGCTGTAGATAATGTTAATCAACAGCACATATTGTCTATGGACGTTAATGATAATAAATTTACACACGCAATTTTTAGAAATGCTACAAATGATTTAGTTTGGATTGCATCAAATACTACAGGTGCTAGTTGGGGAGCAAATAGCGATTATAATGATAGTACTTTATTAACAATTAGTACTTGTGGGTCAACTGATTGTTCAAATTCTGGTTCAATTACATCGGATTCAGCAGGTAATCTTTATGTAGTTATCACAAATGATAATTATGAGTTATATTTTATAAAAGGAACATATGATTCAGATACTAATTCTTGGTCTTGGGGCGCAAGCACACAATTAAATCCTGGAAATGCAAATCAGATGTATTATCCTACAATTTTACGACAATCAACTACAGGATATAGTGTTAATGAAGACTTTTTACATATAGTAGTAATGGCAAATATTAGTACTACATATAGTGAGCCAGCGATTTATACGAGTATTGATAATGGCACTACTTGGGGAAGTACTTATCCGGCTTATGATGATGGTGTAGTTGAAAAAATTATAACCACTACGCCAGATATGAATCAAAGGTTTCCTGCTGTAGCAATAAAAGCAGCAGCAACTCAACATAAATTATTTTTAGCTTTTGATAATGGTTCAAAAGTTGATTATATTGTTGGTAGATATCAAGATACTTCAGGTTTTACGTGGGGTACTAATTATGATGGTGAAGGTATTCCAACTAATTATAATGATGGAAATAAAGCAGAAATCGTTAGTAATACAGATGATAATTGTATAGAACCTGCAATTACAATAACAAATGATATTGTACATGTTACTTATCTTAATTCAACAACTGAAACGATTGCTGAAATAATGTATATAAAGAAAATTGATGAGCTTAGTCCATGGGGACCTACATCAACAGTAATAAGTGGTGGTAATCTCGAATGGAATAAACTTCGTCCATCAATTGGAAAAGACACATATAATGGTTTATATATTTTATGGGGAACATATAATGCAGTAAGCGCAGGGCCTGGAATAAATGCGTATATAAAATATAAAAAATCTTTAGATGCAGGAGATAGTTGGAGTGCTTCAGTAATTAAATTAGATGCAACCGATACAGCCTATTATCCAAGCATAGAATTAAGTAATGTAGTAGTTGGTAGACTTTGGTTTATTTATACATCAAATAATTTTGAATCTGTGTATGTAGATTTTATTGCTACTAATTGTGCATGTCCTACTACTGCAGGTGATTGGAATGTTGCTGCAAGTCAAACTTGTAAAAATGGTGGTTGTAATTTAACAGGCAGTTTAAATGTAACTGCCGGATTATTTGAATTATTTAATTATACAATTAGCTTAAATTCATCTACAGATGGTGAGTTTGGTGTTGAAGTACAGAGTGGCGCAGGAATGCATGTTAGGGAAAATTCAAATATAAGTGCATATAATAGTGCAGATGATCCCGCCAATAGTTTTTATTTTAGAGTTTTAGGTGGAGTAGATTCGTTCCATTACAAAAGATCTTATTTAAGTAAATGCGGATATGAAAGCGATGATCCACAATATACTGGATTATATATTAATTCTTCAACAATTATATGGGAAAATGAATTTATCGATAATTATAATGGAATTGTTCTTAATAGATCTGCTTATATGTATTATAATAATATTACAAAAAATACAAATCATGGTATTCTAGTTATAGGTGATATGGGTAACGACTTACAAGTATTTGATAATAGAATTTTTAACAATGGCGCGTCACAATTAAATAATAGTTTATGTGAGTATATGATTATTGACGAAAATTATTGGGGTTCAACTAATTTAACTGAGGTAGAAGAAAATGTTACATTTAATACTACGGCTTGCCCAGATGAAAAATATGTTGATTTGTGCCCTATAAGAGATGTTAATCTCGATCTAGTTTCTTGTCCTGGAGATTATTGTAATCAAGATAGTGACTGTGTTGATGATCATCGAATATGTTTGCCAGATTATAATTCGGTATATAAGTTTTGTGGTAGTAATGGAACTGTAACTAATCTTTACAGACTATCTACTCAAACTCAATTTAATGGTTCGTCTAGTTCTTGTGTGCATAGTAATAGATTATATGATAATGGCACAACTGTTGCACCATATGTAGAATCTAATGCAAGTTGGGCAGATAGTGATCGTTTAAACTGGTCATGTAGTGAAAATTATTGGTCAGAAGATCCATTCTTCAATACATCTATGGATGTAAAACCAACATATATAGAATCACTAACAACTGCAGCAGGATTTAGTGAAATAATATATATTCTTGTTCCACAGTTGTTCCTTCCAAATGCTTCGGTTCTTTTTGCAGAATTAGATATTATTGGTTTAAAATATGGTGGTGGATCGATTACTGAAGAAGTTTTTGTAGATATTGGGAATGATGATGTTGCTGAATATAATGCAACGTCAGGTCTTACTCAATCTAATTCACCAAATAATGTTACTTTTACAGATTTCCTTAATACATATCTTCCAAATTGCGACTGTGCTAATTGCACTGCTGATGATCAAGGTAATTGTTTAATTGGAATTAATGTTACAACTGCATCCGCAACAGGAAAAGCCATACTAACTAATCTCGAAATTGGATTATGTCAGATGAAAGGCCAAACTTGCACATATGATGCCTCTACTGGAGAAGAAGGTAAGTGTTATGATTATGGTGCAGATGCAGATTTTGATTGTATGCAAAGTTGCACAGTTTTAGATGATTGTCCAAATGCAATTGATTATGAATGTTGTTCTGGATCAAATGTATGTGCTCATGACGATTTTGGTTGCCCATCTCAATGTGGTGGAGAAGATCAAGATTGTTGTATTAAAAATACATGTAATTCAGGTTATGTTTGTAGATGTGTAGCTGAGGAAGATAATCCAAAATGTAAAAATCCAACAACTTCTAGATATAATATATTTAATATAAGTGAAATTAATGAGTCAAATTTTGTATATTATACATATGAAAACTCAACAGGCGATTTAAATTCATGTTGCTTATCTCCAGATAATAGAACATGTAGGGGCTGGCTAAATATAACTGCTTCTTAAGAATTTATTGCATATTCATTTATTAATTTTTCTTTTTCTTTCCATTGAATTGATCCTAATCTAACTTGATTTAAGAAATTTAAAGCATCCTCTACATTAACAAATTTATCTTTAACCATAACTTCTTTAGCACCTAAACTACTTATGTTTTGAGAAAGATCTTTTTGAGCTAATTGTGAATCTTTATAATTATGTATATAACCTGTAGGACTATCTACTCTATATCTTTGACCTTCTGGATCGTTTTTATGATAATCTGTATTAATTATTCCAAGCATCCTATCTCCCCAATGTTGCCAAACACCTGAACTAGTTTTATGATATACAACGGCACCAACATGATTTGGAGCGTTTACAGCACTAACACCCATAGCAATATAACCTGGAGAATATGTTTTTCTTATATTTCCATTAGAATCTGTCCATAATCCCACTACTCTAAGTAGTTCTTCAAGTTTAGCTTCTGTATTACAATCAATATCATATTTTTCTTGTTCTAATTTATCTATTGTATCATAAATACGGGACCAGTTTTCAATTCTACTTTGTCTTACTTCACCCGAATCATCAGTTAAATTACTTACATAAGAGAACCAATCAGAAAGACCATCATGTATTGGTTTACCAACAACTTGATCATATACATCCCATTCTTCAAATTTTTCTTTTGCCCATTCATAACCATTAAAGCTTTCATTAATTGGAATAAATACTGCATCTCTATCCATGTTTATATTTGGGGATAATGAAATCCAAGGTCGGATTACTACGGGAATTGCTACGCCTGATTCTGCTAAATTAGATAGACTGTCGTATGCCTCTTCGAAAAACTCAAGTTGTTTTGGAATATAATCAAATGTTGAATTATCAACTTTAAATCCATCAAATACTGCAGGATAATAAAATCCAAATCTTCCGATTTTCTCATCAGACATGTCAAGGCCTTTTTTTGGTGCATATTGATTAAAGAACCAATCACCAATTCTTGCAGCTCTATTGTCTACGCTTAGTATTTGATCAAGATTTAACATAAGTTTTTCAGTTGCATCCATGTCTTCCACTATGTCAATTCCATCATCAATCATTTGATCATCTGTTGTATTAATTACTCTATCTTTGATTGAATCCCATTCTAAATACCATTGGAATAGTGCAGGATAGTCCGTAAGATCTGGTCGCATTTCATATAAGTTACTTGCAGCTGCAACTTCAGAAGCACTAAGTTCGCCAAGTGCTAAGTGTTGTAATAAATCATTTGTTTCTGTTTTGTTTAAATTTAAACCATTAACAATAGCATCTAGACCATTGTAATAATCTTGAACAGTTACATCTCCAAGATTATCTATTAAATCATTGACAAGAGTTCTGTGATTGTCTTCATTATTTCCTTCATTTAATCTATGTTTAAATATAGTTTCATATATTTTATCTTCAGCATCGATGTCTACTTCGATTTCTTTTTCAACTACAGTATCCCACTCATCAATTGCTTGTGTTATGTATGTAGTTTTTCCAATCATATTTGTTGTATTGATGTTCATCTTACCTGTGTTGCCATTGATTTTTCCTTGCTGCCATGAACCATTTACTTGTTTGAATTTGAATTCTTTGTAAGTTAATCCTTTATCTTCTAATGGAATAGAAATATTATACCAACCTTTTTCTTGTTCAACCGATTCTGTACCTATCGAAGGTAAGCCCGGAACATTAAATTTATTTTCATGCGTAATTGGATCAGTTGGATCTACATCATCATATATTGTATTTATTACAGTAACTTCTAAACCTCTTTTATCAGAAACATTAATTGTGGTGTTTGCCCAAACAGTATTTCCTTGAATTATACTTACTTCTTGATCTTCCCCACTATCAACCTCTTGTATGATATCTGTGATATTATAATCTGTATCTGCACGATATAATGAATTTAAATTAAATGATCTGTAGCCAAATGAATTTTCTGTGCTTTCATGAGAAGCATAATTTGGAATATCTATACTTATGCTTTCTGAAGCTCCATGTGATCCTATATCAACATCTACATCTTGGCCTTTGTCAAGAGATGTTATGTCTGCCACTACTCGAACTTCTTCTTCATTTTCATCACCAAAAACACCATCGACCGCCTCTGCTTGAACAACACCAATATTAGGTATATCTGCTTGAGCACCACTAATTTTGTTGTCAGTATCTTTTACAGTATAACTAATAATCAATTCATTTCTAGTTCTTGTGTGACTGATATTATATATTGTAGCATCTGTGTTAGGATTTGATCCTGTTTTGGTAAGATCTATAATTCCACCAGATTCATCATAAGCAGTTATGTAGTGTTTTGATTCATCACCTTCATAACCTGATAGGTTGACATTATGGCTGAACTCATATTCTCTTGTGTTTGGGAAGAAGTCAACATCATCAATTGTCTCATCATTTACTTCAGATCTAATATTAAGACGAGTTATGTTATCATCATCACCATATGCTGTACCTGAAACAGTTTTTACTTCACCTTCACCTGTAACTCTTGCAGTTAAATCAATATCATTTTGAACATTGATATAATTATTAATTATTGTTACATCTAGATTATCTTGACTTATTGCAGTTATGTTAATTGGACGATTGCCTGGTGCAAAATCAGATAAGTTAATTCTTTCAACCAAATCTACTTCATATGAATTAGTATAAATTTCTTTAATTAATTCATCACCTAATCGAATTTGAACACTGCCTATCTTAGCTTCTTTTGCTTTCAAAGAAAGATCAAGGTCATAGAAATTTCCATCATCTTTATCTTGAGTCAGATTAAAGCCGAGGATCTGCATTGGATCATATATTTTAGTTACATTAACATTTACTATTTTTTCAGTAGTTAAATCATCTAAATCTGTTGCTTTTATTAGTATTTGAGCAGGCCCCGTAAAGTCTTCTTCTGGAGTTATTGTAAGTGTGCCATTTACATAAGAGGCATTAACTTCAGGAGTAAGAGATACAGCACTGAAGTTTACGTTTTCAATAGGCTTATCATCTTTTAGAATATCTTTTAATTCATAATGTTGAATCTTGTCTTCTTCGAATTCAATTGAATCAGGAATTAAGAATTCTGGAGCAGTTTTCTTAGGAATTGGTTCAACAACCTTAACTAAAATTTCAAGTTCACTTTCTAATTCACCATCAGTTGTATGCGCAACAACAATATATGATCCAGGCTTAGTAATATTTACCTTGGTACCATCAATATTTACATATTCAGAATCACTTTTTAGTCGAGTAGGCGTTAGTTGATCTCCATCAGGATCTTCAAAAAGATCTATATTAACAGAGAATTCTTTACCTTCAGTAGCATTATATTCTGTTACTGCGTCATCTTTTGGTACTGGAGCACGATTTGGATCAGGAATAACTTCTGGATCAAAAGGAATTTGAATATTTTTATTTACGAAATTTTCTCCATCATCCACATCTAATCTAAATTCAAGACTTCCGTTGGCTTTAGGTAAACCTTCAATATGATACATATCATTACCTTCAGACACTACTTCAAAATCACCATAAGCAGGGTCAATTTTTACAATAGACGCATTAACTTGACTACCCTCTGGATCAGTTATTTTAAAAGAATTAGATCGGTATAACTCATTTTCTTTTCCCTTAACCCATTCATCTGGTGCATATATTTCTGGTGCATAATTAGTATCTGGAATAATTGGATCAGTTGGATCTGGATCATCATTATCTAATCCTAAAATCTCGCTAAAACGTTCATATGCTTCACCTAACTTACCATTACTTATATCATTAACTTCGTCTAAAGTTTCTTCAAGACCGTCCTTTGCAATTTTTACAGCAGTTCCACTAAGGAGTAAAGTAAGAAATGTCCAAGGAAGGGCTTTTTTAATTTCAGGGTATTGTTCTAATATACCAATATATGCATCCTTACGTAATGATTTTAATTCCTGATATGCAGCATTGCGTCTCCTTTTTTCATCAGCTTTATCTATAGCACCCACAGACATTTTATTTGCATAATCTATAGCACCTTGTCTACTGTATACTTCATGAAGTTCTTCTTCAAGAACAACTATATTATTATTTATCAATGACGTAAGGTCATCTGACTTACGTAGTTTTTTTATCTCTTTCCAAGCTTCTTTACGTTTTTTACGTAATCGTGAAGGGTCAGTAATATTTGCAGTTATTTTATTTACATATTCTTCAGCGTTCTCTTCGATATATACTTCACGAATTTCTTTATCAAGAATAATTACATCTTTTAAAATTAATTCTTTACGTGCATTATTAACTTTCTCAAAATCCTCGTTTTTATATAGAGGAGTTTTAAGATCAAAACGATACCGGGCATCCCTAATATTTTTTTTATCTAAATAAGTGCCAAGTGCATTGTCTATCATTCCCGCAAATTGATGATTATCTTGGATTACAATTGTGCGTTTCTTATCCCCACGCATTACTGCAACAGGATGTAGAATCTCTTTAAGTAAAGCGTCATCTTGTTTAGTTTCAATTGCTTTAGATATCTGAATATCATATTGTTTTTTACCCCAACCATTTACTTTTTTCATAATCGTATCCTGTCCAGTAGCTAGATTTTTAATTCGTATTCCATCGCCTGAAAATAAATCTTGATTTAATTTATCATTTTTTATAATTTCACCAATAATCATTGGTTCTAAAAAATGAGCACTATTAGATATATTAGGATTATTAAGAACTTCTTCTAAATTAAGTTGTTGTGGCTGAAATTGAATTTGCTGCTGTGGTGTTGTATTAATCGCAGGTGTAATCGGAGCAATTGGCTCAATAGGTGTAAAATTTACCATATTTTGAGGGATAGGATTAGGAAGAATTTCTTGTTGCTGAACGGGTTGTTTTACTCGTTTTACCTGGATTTTCTTTGAAACAGGTACTAATCTATCGTCTTGGTCTATCATTTTTTAGTTTGCACTAGCGATTATTTTGCATAGTATTATGCATCAGTGAGGATTTAAAAGATTACCGCTATTACAGACACCAAGCTAAGCGAAGCTTAGCTGATCCATCTGAATTTCGTTCAGATTGGAATAGCGGGCTTGCAAATTCATTTGCAATAACTGAACTCTATTCTATAAGTTATATAATTTTAAAATATCTGTTTTTTAGAGAGATAATTATATATATAATTTCAACTTATTTATATCATGTTCAAAAAAATCTTATTATTGAGTGTATTTTGTTGTGTATTTTTGTTATTTATTAATTCCTCTGAAGCATATAATAAAGTAAAAATATGTGGCGTAACATATACACAAGGAGATGATGATGGAATTTGCCCAGATTTTTATTATCCTGCAAATGCTGGAAATTATAAAAAAGGCGTATCAGACCCTGATTGCCAATATATTAATATAACTATCTCAAATGCTACAACTGCGAGTTATACTGGATGGAATTTGATAACTATTCCTCAAGCAGTTAATAATTATATTAAAAAAGGACGTTTAGGACAGATTCTTTCAGATAATAATGTTACCGCTATACAAGTGTTAAATTACTCTAAGCTAGCAGGTGGTGATGTAACTGCACCATATAATGCAGGTGTTTATGGAACTGGCTGGTCAAATGGTGTAAAAAAGATCGAACCAGGCCAGTCTTATTGGATTAACTCAAGTTCGGAGTTTAATTTAACTATTCCATATACACATCAAGAAAATCATACTGCAGAACTTTTATTTTCAGGTGATAGTGGTCTAAATATGGTTTCGTGGTTTTCAAATAGAACAGAAACTATTATTGAGGCATTAAATAATACTGATTGTGAAGGTTTTGTATCTTATGTTTATAGATGGAATTATACTACTCAGGCTTATGAAGTCTCAACAAATTCCACAAATTTTACAACCCAATTTAGTAACTTTACACCCGGTATTGGTTATTGGCTAGAGGTCGCTTCTGAAGTAGGTTGTAATTGGACGTATATACCATGAAATTAAATTTAATATTGCTAGGTATTTTTGTATTTCTCCTACTGCCAATAGCTTCTTCTTCGATTGGTCCGAGTGCGATTTTAACCGGTGCGGTTAAAAATTTAGATGGATCTGCTTCTTCAGGTGCTGCGGTTCAAATAACTAATTTAGAGAGCAGTTATTCTGCGACTACATCAACCAATGAATTTGGTGAATGGGCAACGGCTTTTTCCTATTCTGCAGGAGATTCTATTTATGTTTATGCTGATGATACTATTCGTTCTGGAACTGTAACAGAAACAGTTGGCGGTAATATTACAGTAATTTTAACTACAATTCTCGCTGAATCAGATACTCCTACAATTTCCCCGGGCAGTTCTTCAGGTAGTAGCATGACGTCTACTAATACTCTTTATGTTGTAGAAGGTTATATTTTCATTGATAACGAACCAGTACCTGCTGATGTTAAAATTGTAATTACTAATCTAAATACAAGTTCTGATTGGGTGGTATATACAGTTAAGTCTAATGATTATACAAATTATTATGTTAAGACAATTACTGCTTCGCCCGGAGATATTATTGAAATAAAAGCACGATATGAGGGTTATACAGGAGTGGTAGAAACTACTGCAGTAACTACCGTATCACGTCCAGCGATTAATGTTTATATTACTTCAGATGGTGAAAAAACCAGAGATGAACTTAAAGATAAAGAAACTATAAAAAATGAAGAAAGCAAAAAATATGATATGTTAAGTTTTGTTGATAATCCAGAACCAATGTCGTACGTTGTTGCTGCTTTTGCAGTGTTTGTTATTTTAGCATATGGTTTCAAATTTAAGAAAGACAAAAAAAGACACATACATATTTTTTGAGAATATTTTTTTATTTAATTGAATAAATACTAATCTTTAAATACTATTAGTTTTAATATTAGAATTAATAGTATTTTAAGCACAAAACAAAATCAGAGGTTTTAACCTCAATTATATTCAAAAATGGTGAGAGTACAGAGGTTACCTAATGGGCAATTAGTCATAACTATACCTAAGAAAATTGCAGAATATGAAGGTATAAAGAAAGGCACAGATATAAAATTCAAGAAAAATAAGGGAGGAATTCTTCTCAAATGCGATTAGCTCCAGTGAATTTAAGGCGCAGGGATGACTTTCTTATAATATTTATATTGGTATTTTTTGTATTTGTAATGTCGCTAAATTCTTATAGCCCGACAGGGTTTACAGTTGGTGAACCAGCGGCTAATTTTGTTGATGTAGAAATTAATAGTTCTGTTGAGATTAATAAACCTGCAGAATGGATTAGTCAAATTAGGGTGGCTGAAGAACCATCATTTACAATAGATGTTTCAGAGAAAATAGTTCTTCCAGATTATGCTCAAAATATTAAAATTATAAATATTGAATCTAATCAAGATGTAACTAATGCAGTTTCAATTACTCCTACAGAATTAGGTAAAGAAATTATTGTTCCAGATACAATTAAGAATTTTGATATTGTTTATGAAACACCCTCACCTGAAATTGAAGAAGAAGATATTAGTTTAGATAAAAAAAAGGTTACAGTATTTTCAGAGGTTCCTTATGAAAATATTAAAACATATACAACAATCCCAAATTCAGCACAAGATAAAATAAAGTTATTTTGGTATATTGAAGGCATTAGGACAGATGTTACAGATGATCCAGAGATTGCATTAAAATTTGAAGATAAAGATGGTGATAATTTTATTGATTATCTTGAATGGATTACACCACATCTCTCAAACCAAACTTTTGAGATAGAAGTTAGCATTGAAGTTTTGAATATATATACGTATTTACGCGATGGGGAAACTTGGAAAGTTTTGTTTAATACAAATGGAACATCAAATCTTACAATAACTTCTCCAAATGCTACATGGACAGAAATGATTAGTGATTTGGATAATACTCTTAATGAAATGAAATTCTTAAATTTAAAATGTGATGGTATATCAATTAATAATCAAATTAAATTAATTGATGAATTTGGAACAGAAAAACTTTATTCAGAATTAACTGTAGAAGATTCATTTAAGCCAGTAAAATTTTTAGTTGAAGATTATTTTTGTTTAGGAACTGCTAGCTTTGATAATTTCATGCATAAGGCAGGTTATGCTGCTTTAAAATTTGAGTTTGGCAATGCAACTGCGTGGGCATATGATCCACCACCAGGCATACCTTATGCACAAGAAGGTTATGTGCTTAATAGTTCAGGTAGTGTTATTCCTATAGTAATTGATGTTAATATAACTAATATAAATCTTTCAACAAGTTGGACCACCACAACTAGCGCATCTACAGGTTATTATTTACAAATTATTACAGCTAATACTAGTCATGAAATTAATGTAACAGCTAATTGTACTGCTACTTGTATTAATAGTACTGTTGGATATGTTAATTTAACTACACACCCCCAGATTAATGTAGTTCTTGATTGCTGTGAAGTTTCATGTTCAACAGGAAGTGAATGTGGTTCAGGATTATGTGTAGATGGACTTTGTAAAGATTCTTGTTTAGATTACGCTATTACTGAAAGTAATTGTTCTGATGATGGAAATGCATATGATGGAACAAGTGGCGGAATTTGTGCGTATAATAATGCAAAAGTAAGTGCTATATGTGATAAAGACGAAGTTGCTGATGCATCACTTTGGTCAGATGGATTTAGATATGATTGCAGTGATGCAAGTTATGGTGATTCTTGTGATTTAGATATTAGTGATAGTGCAGGTACTATTGGATATTTTATTATGGGTGTTTGTGGAAATACTAGTAATTCTGATTGTTGTTATGAATTTGGTTCTGATTCAGATGGTGCTAGTGCTCCAGCTACTTGTGGAACTGAAACTGACGTTTGTGGTGCAGGAACAAATGCATATTATTGTGATGATGTTTCAGAAGGTAATTGGAGTGCAGATACTATTGGAAGCGTTAACAAAACAAGATGTGATGAAACTGACGCAGGTGATGATCCAGGCAGTTGTGTAAATTGTTCAACTTCAAATACAGAGATTGCCGCTGATTGGGGTTCGTATACACCAGATAATGAATGTGAATCAGGTTGTGGTGCATCAGCAAGCTGTGATGAAGATCCTATTGGACATAATTGGACATCAGGCAATACTTGTTATCTATGTGATAGCTCTTGTGCAGAGCAAACAGATACAACAATTTATGGTGCTACGGGCTGGGATGTTTGCACAGATGATGGTGCAAGTTATTATAGTCAAACTGGAAGTAATGATTATTGTTTTGATGCAGATGATACAGGATATTGTTATAATCAAACTGATGCTTCTTGTAATGGAGCAAATGGCTGGGGAGATGAATCTGCAGCTGATTTTGATAGACAAGATTGTTCTAATGCCGCAGGAGATGTAAGTGCAGAAGGTGCAGGTTCTTCAGATGATTTATGTTATTATGATGCAGAAAATTCTGATGCAGATAGAAGTAATGATTGTGATGAAGGGGGATGTGATATTACTTCCGTATCATTTGGTACATCTTGTGATGAAGGTTATACTTTGTCAACAGGTAATCTAAATTGTTCGGTATTTGCTTCAGATACTTGTCATTATAGTGTAGATGGATGTAATACTAATGGAGATGCTTGGGATTATACAACAGATGCGGCATGTTATGGTGATGCAGATGGTGATGCAGATATTGTAGGAAGTTTGTGTTATTATGGAACAGAATCTTGCTTACCTGCAGGTTGCACAGATGGTGCAAGTGATGATGGACCTGGTGCAATTGCATGGGCTGCATGTGAGAACAGCAACATTGATGATGATAATGCATGGTGTTATGATGATGATACTAATCTATGTCACTATGATACTTCAAATGATAATTGTGATAATGATTTAGGTTGGGATTTAGCAAATATAGCTTGTCTTGATCCAGGAATAGTTTCAGGCGGTGCTTGTTATTATGATAATGGCGGTTCATTAGATGAATCTAATTCTTGTTCCGCAACAGGATGTTCAGGTATTTCTAGTGCTGCAGCACCAAGTGCTTGCACAGATGGATCTTGGGCAGATGGATCTGGATATTGTTGGATTGAAACAAATTGTTATTATAGTGCAACAGATCGTTGTGCAGAAGATTTTGATACATGGGATTATAGTTCAGATTCTACTGCATGTTCTGCAACAGATGCAACTTGTTGCACAGATACTACAACAATTTGGGAAAGTGTTGGTTGTTCAAGCGCAGGTGTTGCAGGATCAAGTTTTGATAGAGATTCAAGTCAAGCAAGATGTGAAGAAGCTGTAGCAACAGGATGTTCAGCATATACCTGGTTAGCAAATGGTGCCGCTGCAGGAGACAATGAAAAATGTTGTGGTGATGATTCAACATCTGATGATTTTGAGCAAGATACTGGTGCAGGAAGAAGCGCGTGTATTGATGGTTCTGAAGTTGTAGATGCAGCAACTAGTGGATCATTTATTGTAACAGATGGTCAAATTGTTAGTTGTGGAGCTGTAGCAAATGCAGTTTATACTTGGGATACAGATTATACTTCAGATACTTGTGCAGCTATTGAAGGAAAGTATTGTAATGCGGATACATGGATGACTACAAAGCCACCACCATGTGATTGTTCAAATGGGAATCAATGTACTGATGGTGTATGTGTAGAGGGCTTTTGTGAATCAGATAATTGTGAGGGAAATGTAACTGCTGCAACAAATTGCTCAGGTAATATTAATGCATATAATGGCGTTAATGGAGGAGTTTGTGTGTATAATAGTACGTCTACAACATATTATTGCGAAGATGATGAAGTTGCAAATAAATCATCTGTTCCACAATTAGTTGATGATTGTGCACTTGCAACTTGGAAAGATGAATGTGATCCAGATATTGGCGCAGGAGGAATTGGTTATATTGCTACAGGACTTTGTGGTGGAACTGGTTTTGAGAATTGTTTAACAGGATATGCTTCAGATCTAAATAATGATGCTAGTTCACCAGGTACTGGAACAACTACAAGTACTGAAGCAGATGTATGTGGTGGAAATAAAGATTATTACTGTGATGATGTTTCTGATTTAGTTTGGACGCCTGGAACGCAAAGATGTGATGAAGATGATAATGTTTGTGATGCATGTGATGCAGGTAATATTGGTGATGATAATAATTGCGAAGATGTTTGTGGTGATCAGATAGCGGCTTCAGATGAAAAAAGTCCAAGTGCATGTGATGGAGTTAATGCATATGTTAGTGCAGATTGTACATACAATGACGATGGAGATACACTTGAAGATGCATGTGATTGTATAAAAGGAAGTTCTCCTTCTTATTGGAATCTTGGTGGAGAAACTTCTGCATCAACTTGTTGTGAAGATGGTGGTGAAAATAGATTAGCAAAATTAGCACATGGATCTATGGATAATGGATATTCTACAGATGCATCTGATGATGCATGTTGTTCTGCATCAACCGATTGTGTAAATGATTCAACTTGTTATGATAATGCATATGTTTCAGCAGATGTTGATGTTGATGGAGATAATGATTTTTGCAGTTCTGGAACATGGTATGATTGTAATACTGATATTCAATGTAATGAAACATATACATGTAATTCTAATAATTGTGTGTTAGATGAACTTGTTATTAATTTCACTGCACCAACACCTGAAAATAATTCAAGACAAATTGGAAACTCTGTTGTAATTAATGTATCTGTTAATTCAACATATTCTGATGTTGATAATTGCACACTTGAATGGAATGATGTTAATGAAACAATGACCATGATTGGCACCGGAACAGAAGTATTTTGCAATATAACTAAAACAACAATAGATGGCACGTATTATAATTTTACAGTTTATGCAAACAATACGGTTGGGTCTGAAGTAAATACAACTAATTATAATTTCACAGAAAATACAAAGCCTCCTGCACCAACACCTCTTGCACCTGCAAATGATTCAAGAGTTGGATGGAATTCACATAATATATCTTGGACTGCTGGTGGTGTAGATGCAGAGGGCGATACAATAACATATTATTGGTATATTGATACATCTGATGTGATAGCAGATCCATTTACTTGTTCTGGAGAAATAACTGATACAGAAAGTAATGCTTGTGCAACCGTAGATGGGACGGGATATTATTGGAATGTAATAACAAGTGATGGTTATGAAAATCAAACAGCTACAGAACCAAGTAACTTTACTGAAAATACAAATCCTTCTGTTAGCAACCTTGTTTTAAATGCAAGTGGTTTAAATAATAGAAGTTCAGATAATTTAACATTTTTCTTTACAGATTCTGATGGGGATAATGATCAAGTTTACAATATAACTGATTGGAGAATTAATTCAAGTTCAATTGCTATTTTGAATATGCCTTTTGATTCAAATCAATCTGATAGAATCGGTGCGTTAGTTAGAGATTATTCTGTTGTTGTAAATAATGGAACTTTAATGGGCGATCCCGAATGGACTTCAAGTGGAAAAATTGGTGGAGCATATGAATTTGATGGTTCTACAAATTATATTAATTTAAGTGATGAAGGTGATGATACCTTTGAACTGCAAGACTTAACTGTTGAGATGTGGATAAAAGCAGAAGCATTAGCAGATGATTTTGCTTTGCAAAAAGGAGATGCTTCAAATCCTAGTGCAACCGTCGGTTATACAATTAGAACAGATACACCATCAAATACACTTAGGTGGAGCATTAGTAATGGTGCAAGTACAACAACGTTAACCGAAGTTATTGAAGCTAGCTCTTGGTATCATGTTGTTGGAATTTATAATGGAACAGATTCTATACTTTATGTAAATGGAACTTTTATAGATTCTTCAGCAGTTTCTTCTATAGATTATACTAGTATATCTGATTTGGTTATTGGAGGTTCAACAAAAGGAGGATTTGCTGGATGGAATGGATGGATAGACGATGTGCGAATATATAATAGAAGTTTATCTGTAGAACAGATACAAGCAAACTATCAAGCAGGAATTGATGGACATGCACTAATAATTTTAGCTGCAAATGAAACCTATCGTGATGATGTTTGGACAGTTGCAGTTACACCAAATGACTTAATTGAAGATGGAACAACAACTGTTTCAGGAAGTTTGGTTGTTAATAATACGATACCCGGTCCACCAACAACATTTACACCAACAGATGGAATTTGGGGCGGATGGAATGAAACAATTGTTTTGAATTGTACAGGTGCTACAGATGCAGATAATGATGATCTTACATACACAATTGAAGAGAACAGCAGTGAAAGTTGGGTAGAAATTGCTTCATCATTAGAAGAAGGAAATTATACATGGAATATTTCAACATATAATAATGCGAGTTTTGTGGGATTTAGATGTAAAGCAAATGATAGTTTAGATTATTCTAATTATGTTGAGTTTGATACGACAGTACATATTGATAATCAAGCACCACAATACACTGTTAATACCTCAAACATGAGTATTGCACATGTTGGTTATAATATTGAATTTAATGTAACATGGACTGAAAGTGAAATATTTGATGTGGGTTTAGCAGGATATATTTTCGCAACAAATAATACAGGTAGTTGGGTAAATGAAAGCTATGTTCCATTTAGTGGAACCCAGAATGAATCTAATTATACAATAACAATACAAGCAGTAGGAGGTAATAATCTTGGTTGGAGAGTTTATTCAAATGATAGTTTAGGTAATATGAATGCATCAGATATTTTTGTATTTGATGTTACAAATAAATCAATTGCTTTGCAACTTGCTGGTTTTGATGATGGTATTGTTTGGAGTGAAATTGTTCCGAATACAGAAGAAGAGCCCGCAGATGGTAATAATTTAACAGATGGCACAGAATATTATGTAAATGTATCAGAGGCAAACGGAACTGTAATAGATATTTGTTTATCTGCAAATGAAAGTTTAAAGAGTGGTGCAAATGAAATTTCTTTGTCTAATCAGAAATTTTCAAATAGCACTTCTGATAATACTGTTCCTTCTAAATATAATCGAAGTGTAACAACAACATGTAGTAATAATATGGTTGCTACGGGCTTAGATGATAGAGATACCGTTTATCTTAAATTCTTTATTACAATTCCAAGTTTACAAGCAGCAGGAGATTATGTAAATAATATAACATTTAAAGCAATTGAAACAGGAGAAGATCCAGATGTATAAAAGATTATATAATAGAAATGTAAAAAATATTATGAAATATTTAATTGCATTGATGCTGTTGATTCAGATAATTACTCCCGCCATTGCTGCTTCTCCAGGAGTTGGTTTAGTTTATGGAATGGAATCTGATATTGTAAATTCAAATCAAAATTTTTGTGTTATTTATGGACTTTACAACCCATTTGATATTGATTCTCGGATTTCATTAGCTGCAGAAGGTGCAATAGGCGAATTTGTTACTTCTTCAGATTCAATATTAGTGCCATCTGGAATTGGTAAAGATGATGCACTGAGTGCTAAAATATGTTATAAAACTCCAGATTTACGAACAAAAAAATGCACAATACCATTTATTTTATGTAAATATGAATGTGAAATTCTTGAGAAAAGTTACAAGGGCCAAGTATTAGCTTCACCAACAATGCCGAGTGAATTAGAAGGTAGTGGATCTTCTGTTGGAATGTCTGTTGCAGCACCATTCACACTGCTTGTTAAATGTACAGATGATGGATATGATTATGTTCCAATTATTCTTTTAATTAGTGGCATATTTGCTTTAATATTAACTATAATTTTCTTAAAAAGAATAAGTAAGAAACATGGTGATGATAAAAAACAAAGAATGCAAGATCAGTGGCAAAGTAATCGGTCAAGACCTCCGATTCAACCTCCAATACAGCCACCACAAAGACCACCTCAACCTCCACAGCAACCTCCACAGCCACAGCCATATTTACCTCAACCCCAAAGACCTCCACAGCCACTACAACAATTTAGACCACGTCTTTGATGTTAACTTACTTAACATATCTGATATAATCAAATAACACAAAATACCTTTTGTTAACTTACTTAACATATGCATAATTTATAAATGTTAACTTACTTAACATTAGATATATAAAAGCAATATACTAATATAGTTATTGAAAATCGAAGATTTTCAATCCCGCTATTGATTGATTTTTAAATTTATAATTAACAATCAATATCGTTATATATTATTAAGTTAACTTACTTAACATATGAGTATTACTAGAGATAGATATATAATTCATTATTCTACAAAACATCTATCTAGTGGCGATATTGTTCGGTTTTTTTACGAACTAAAAGGTCGTGGAAATAATTTAGGTGTATTAATAGATACAAATTCATTATTTCTTACAAAATCTTTAATTGAAGTTCCTGCAGGAAGTATCGCACATGTTAAATATTTTCTCAACAAATGGGGCTGCAGTTATAAAATTATAAAAAGAGTTCCAAGAGCACGAGCAACACATAGACTTTTCATATTTAGCTCATCAAAATTAAATGGATCTAAGAAAGTTAGATTTTTATATGAATTAAAAGGCAGAGGTAAAAAAATAGGTATATTAAAACAAACAAACGCAAAATACTTAGCAAGATCGGTTATTTTAGTTTCTGTAAAAGAATATTTTGATATTATGAAGTTTTTGCAAAAATGGGATTGTAGTTTTAATGTAAAGGAGGTTAGATTAAATGCAAAATAATCACATTCATTTAGAAAAAAACAGTGTAATGAATAGAATATCTACTCTTGAAAAGCAAAGATCTCAACTTAATGAACAAATGCAAGAAATTTATAATAATTATGTAGAAGTAGAATCTTCAAATCTTGCTATTGAATATAATTCTTTGGTTTTACAAAGAAATAAAATTATACGCGACATAAATACATTCAAACGTTATTTAGGAAGTTTGCATGAGGATCATAAAAAAATTATTCATGATAATAATAAAAAACGAACAAAAGTTATGGGTGTAACTGTAAGCATATTGTTTATTATATTTAGTATTGTTGCGCTACAATCATCTGTAGGTATAACGGGTTTTGCAGCAACCTCTGCAGAAGTAAGTGCTATATCTAATGTTTCTATTGTATCTAATGTAGCAATTCAATCAAATAATCTATCTGCAATATTATTTGGAGAACTATTGCCTAGCACAGATGCAAATAATGCTACATCAAATTTTAATGCAACAGGTAATTCAAGCGCATATATATTTGCGTCAGGAAATAACAGCGTAGACCTAGACTTTTGTATTAATGCAACATTATTAACTGCAGGCACAGATACAATTCCAAGAAATAATTATACTTTTGCAAATGGAACAACACAAGATCCAGCAAATTTTACAGATGCAGTAGTTATACCTGAAACTTTCTTTAAATATGCTGTTAATATTCCTCGATCAAGTACACTTTATCATCGATTCTGGTTAGATATTCCACCACAACAAGCTGCAGGAGAATATGCTAATAATATAACTTTTAAAGCAATAAGTACGGGTGCGGCTTGCGAATAACCATTACTTAAGATGAGTTTCAAAACTTTTATATAAAAGAGAGGCAATATACATTATGAATAAAGTAGTAGCTGGCATAGTGCTAGTGATAGTCATAGGAGCAGTACTATTTACATATTTTTTTATGTTCGATTCAGAAGACAGTATTGGAGAACAACAAAAACAAAAAGAGACATTTGAAGGTGGAAAAGTTAGCATAAACATTGGAACTCCAGAAGCAACAGGAGGAGATAATGCCGAAGAGAGCGCGGGCCAATAAAAGGAGAGCAGTAAAAGATAAGAAAAAAGGTTTAAAGAGTATAATCAATGAACAATCTAATTTAATTATATTACTTGCAGTGCTCGTTGTTTTAACAAGCACATTATTTTTATCAGATAGCAGTATAACGGGTTTTGCATCAACTGTAAATGGAACTACTAAAGTAAACATATCGACAGAAGTTTCTATTACAATTCCAGCAGCTTTAATTGATTTTGGAACTTGTGTTCCATCATCACCCGGACTTAATGTTAGTTCATCTAATTTAACTACTCCTGATGCATGTTCAGAAGGAACATACCCAAGCTATATGACTATAAGAAATATTGGTAATGTTGATATTCAGATTGATGTAGATGCAAATTATACTTCTAATATTTCTGCATATACTAGTCCTTTAATATATGGACCTGGCAGTACTGCAGGAGAATTTACATTTACAGGGGGAAATACATCAACTTCAAAAGGTTGCTATGGAACATTAGCTAATTTAACTCACTTTGATGCATCAGGTTCTGATCAAACACTTTGTTCTAATTTGTCTTCTACAAATTCGCAAGAAGTTAATATGAGTATACAATTATATATTCCAAGTGATATGGCCGCAGGCAATGCTTCTTCACTACTTACATTTACTGGAACTACTTTATAAAAAGAACACTAAGTTTTAATATTCTAACTGTTTTTAATTTTATGCGTAAGATCTTATTAGTGATCACTTTAGTAATATTGATATCTAATGTTTCTGCAATAGGCGTTAGACCTGCTAAGCAAGATATTGATTTTGAATCAGGATTAGATACATCAATTTCATTTACCGTTAGAAATACGGAAGATGAACCTATGTCGGTTACTGTAAATGTAGAAGATGATGCTGTTAATTATTTATTTCCAAATGAACAAACATTATACTTGGAACCGATGCAATATCAAGCAATTGATTTTCAAATAAAATTACCTCAAACAATGGAACCCGGCATTAATAAATTATTTTTTAAAGTTAAAGAAAATCCCGCAGAGAGTGCAGGTACTTTTGTTGTAGCAGAAGCAGTTCGATCTTTTATTGCAGTTAAGGTTCCTTATCCTGGAGAGTATTTACAAGCAACAATTAGTGCTAAAAATGTAAAAATTGGTGAAATGGTTCCAATCGAAATAAAAATTGTAAATGATGGAACAGAAAATGCTGAAGTTTCTTCAGGTGCATTGAATATTTTAGGTAATAGTGTAACAGATATAATTCCGGTAAGTTTTGATAATATTGTGTCAAAAGGATCAGTTTCCAAAACCATTGATTGGGATACAACAGATAAAACTGTTGGTGAATATACCGCAGTTGTGAATATTGATTTTGAAGGTGGCTCAACATCTGCTGAAACTCACTTTCGTGTTGGTGATATTTTAATTAATATACTTGATGTTGCATCAGAAGAAGTTTCTCAAGGTAGGAGAGCAAGAATTGACATTATTGCTGAAAGTAAGTGGAATGAGCAAATAAAAGATGTTTATGCAGAAATTACATTGTATGATCAGACGGTTAAAACTAAAACAGAGATTATGCCTGAATGGAACACTGAAACGTTTACAGGTTATCTTGAGACCGAGGATATTGAGATTGGCGAGCATAGCGGCACAGTTGTTTTATATTATTTAGATAAAACTGCTACATCTGATTTTACTCTCACTATTAAGAAACCAATGAATATGTATATGCTTATATGTGCAGTTGTTGGAGCTTGCGCAATTGTGTTTGCGATTATACTATATTTCATGCGAAGGAAATATAATATTCAGCAGCCAGTTAGGCGAACTTAATAATGAAACATGCAACGCGTACTAAAATAAAGAAATTTTTCCCTATTTATGTTATTGCAGTTATATCTATTGTTTTTCTACTGAATTCATATAATGTTCCCACAACTACATATAATACCGGTGAAATGCATATTGGTATTGGTGCTGCATCTTGTGGAGATAGTATATGTAGTGATGGAGAAGATACTACTTGTTGTTCTGATTGTGGATGCGAAGAAGGATATGAATGTGTAAGTGAACAATGTACTACAACTACGGAAGTATCTAAAACTCTTCACTTTAGTACACCAGATTTCACTATTGAGCCCGCAACTAATGATTTAACTCTCACTTTAAATGAAGAAAAGATTCTAACGTATACTGTAACTAATACAGACGTAATTAGAATTAAGGTTAATTTATCTGCATCTGAAGGCGAGGATTATCTCACAATAGATCCCACTGAATTTTATCTAAAACCCAATGAATTTGAAGAAATTACTGTTAAAGTCTCACCTTTTGAGGAATTTGGTACCTATTCTGCTCAGATCCAAGCCGAAGCTGGAAGATCTATCATAACTTCAGATCTTAGTATAACTGTGGGCGAATTTGGCTTTTTCCAAAAGGAAATTATTAAAGAACTTCAATACAAAGTGAAGTTTGATTTAATATGGTTAATTGTACCTATCACTATTGCTATAATATTTTATTTCTATGTTTTTAGAGCTAAATCAACTTCAACTAAACATTCTAAGAAAAAGTAGTTGTTTTACCTCACTTTTACTATCTTAACCCTACTCTCTAGAGTTTAATTCTCTTACTTTGGAATGATACCTAACTCAATCCAAATAATATCTGCTATATCTTCAATTGATCTCATTTTACCTTCTTCATTCATACATTCAACATATATCCAGTTTCTAGTTTCAGCAGCATGCTTAAATGCAGCTTCAGCTCCAATCAAATGTTCCTCACTTTTCTCATGAATGTCTTGCTTTTCTCCTCTTTCCTCAACTAATGCTTGATTTTCCTTAGGAGGAACATGTAAGTATATTGTATGATCTTCTTTAGGAATGCCTAATATATTATACTCAAAATTTTCTACCCACTTAAAGAAACGCTCTCTTTCTTCTCTATCCTTTATCTTTCCCCCTTGATGACCCATATTAGCCGAAGCATATCTATCTATTATTAGAAAATCCACACTTTTCTGAGCTTCTATAATCTCTGGAGCTGCAAAATGTCTATCTTCACTATAGTACGTACTTGCTAAATAAGGATTTATATTTTGAGGGTTTGGTCCTTTTGCCCCACTTAGGTATTCTTCTACTGCACGTGCAGATGGTTCACCATACCTTGGGAACTCAAAAGTTCTCACTTTGTATCCTGCATGTAATATTTTTTCTGAGAGACGTTTGGTTTGTGTGGCCTTACCACTTCCATCTCCACCATCAAGCACGATAATCTTTCCTTTATTCATTTGCTGTATTTTGTGCTTGATTAATAACAGTTTATTTGGTTAACCAGATGATTAACTGCTGTTGAACATAAATTATATAAGTGACTAACGAGTTAAATTCTTGTTAAACACGTGTTTGTGTATGTTGAACAAGTGTTAAAAACAGGCAACCTGATGGCTAAACGTAAAAAAGGTATACTTTCAAGATTAAAGACTGTATTTGCTAGTCCTGAGACTAAACAGAATTTGAAAGCACAGATGATTCTAGCAGATTGGGAAGCAGTATACAAAGATTTGCAAGCTCATCCTCTTACTCAAGCAAAGGTCATCAACGAACAACTTCTAGTAACAACCAATGAGACAATTAAACGCTTTGAAAAGAAACTTGACGGTTTTGACGATCGGATTGTCAAACTTGAAGAACGACGAATTAAAGTTGTTCGAAACGCTCAAGAAGTTCCATTAGATTATTTAGATAATGCACCAAGTTCTAACGGAAGTAAATCTGCTAAGAAGAGTAAGAGTGAAACTCCTTCTCAAATTGTTCAACGAGTTATTGCTGATCCACACATGAGCGATCAAGAGAAAGAGATTATTAAAATCATTCAGAAGAACAAAGAACTTGATGCACAAAGTCTTGCTGAACAGTTTCACATCTCACGATCAAATGGTTCATTGAAGTTAAATAAGTTGCATGACTGGGGATTCCTTAGTAAGCGTATGGTTAACAAAACTGTTTTTTATAGAATCAAAGATGAAGCAAATTTATAGATTATCCATTGGACTTTGAATCTTTTTCAGTTCTTCATTAGATACTTGTGTGTAAATTTGAGTTGTGCTAAGATCTGCATGTCCAAGTAAGACTTGAATTTTTCTAATATCTGTTCCGGCATCTAGTAAGTGTGTTGCGAAACTATGACGTAGCATGTGTGGGTGAACTTTCTTTGTAAGTTTTGCTCGCTTTGCAATTTCATCAAGAGCTTTCTGAACTGCTCTGCGAGAAAGTTGTTCACCTCTGCCCGAGACAAGATATCCTGTTCTGCGATCGCCACAGAACTGTTTAATGTGTTCAACAACTGTGTCGGATAAAATTATCATTCTATCTTTTCCACCTTTTCCTTCACGAACCCAACCATGTTTTTTATCCATTTCTAAATGCTCAAGTTTCAAATTAATTAGCTCGCTAAGTCGTAATCCACTAGAATATAACAATTCAATTATTAGCTTATGTTTATCGCTTTTTGAATTTTCTAAAAGCAATTTGATTTCTTCTCTGCTTAGAACTATTGGAACTGAACGTGGAATCTTTGGAGTTTTTATCTTAATTATCTTGCCTAAAATCTCATTGGTCATGAAAGTTATTGCCGCTTTTGTTAGCGCAACTGAACGTGGAGCTGCATCTTGTCCCATTTTTTCAGCAAGATATGCTTTTACATCTTCTTCAGTAATATTCTCACTAGGTTTATTAATAAATTCCAGAAACTTCTTGCAATGAAGTCTGTATGTTGAGATTGTTTGCTTGCTCATCCCCCGAATTTTTAATTCATTTTCTAATTTCTGAAGAATATCCATATAGTATGGAATGAGTTATGAATATATAAGAAGTTCGCTTAATCTGGAGAATTAAATATTGTTCCTATTGATGAAAATATTGTCTTTTCCTTATTTGCTCTGTTTAGACTATAATTATAACGCTTGCCCATTAGGTATAATGTTGTACGATCATAATATTCGGATTTGAGCGTATCTTCTGGAAGGTCTTTAATTGCTGCTTCTAATTCAGATATAGATTTAAATCTTTTATCTAATATTCTAAATTCTGGAGCAGTTATATTTATGATTCTTATTGCGCCTTTTGGCAAATCTTCAGCTAATATTTCTAATTTCATTATATACTATTGTTAGGTAAGACTTAAAAAATATTCTATGTAAGAGTACTATGGTTAGCATAATTCAAGCAATCTTTCTAGGTATCTTGCAAGGTTTAACTGAGTGGCTGCCAGTTTCTAGTTCAGGACACTTGGTTATTGCACAACAATTTTTCTCTATTGATGTTCCGATCTTTTTTGATATTATGTTGCATGTTGGAACTGCAACAGTTGTTGTTTGGTTTATGCGCAAAGAAGTTTTAGCAATGTTTAAAGCATTACTTCGATTTGATTTCAAAAGTAAGTATGGAAGATGGTTATTGTTTTTGATAATTGGTTCTGCAATCACGGGAAGCATTGGCTTCTTTGGTCATGATTTTTTTGCCAGCTTGTTTAGTCAGATTAAATATGTTGCTGCAGCACTTTTTGTAACAGGAGTTTTTCTGCTGCTGATTGAAAGGTTTGAGAAAGATGGAAAGTTACAAGTTAAACACGCTGTACTTATGGGACTTGCACAAGGTCTTGCAATTATTCCAGGGATTTCTCGAAGTGGAGCAACAGTTGGATCTGCTTTGATTGCAGGAGTTAATCGCGAAGAAGCTGCAAGGTTTTCTTTTATATTATCTGTTCCGGCAATATTGGGCGCAGGATTATTTGAATATTTAAGTGCAGATATGGCGATTAGTTTAACAACACCATTAATTATTGGAACATTTGCTGCAATGATTGTTGGTTATTTATCTCTAAAATTATTCTTGAAAATAGTGTTAAACAAGAAGCTATGGATGTTTGGAGTTTACTGTATATTGATTTCTTTGGTTTTGCTAACGTTTATATAAAATAAATGCAATACAAATAATGGCAGTTATGAGCCTTATTGCAAGTTTAGCAGTTATCGCAATTGTAGTTTGGCTATTATTCCATCTTATTGGCTCTATTATTAAAGTTATAATTATAACAATCATTTTGATAGCACTTGCTTACTTTGTTTTTGGATGGAACTTTGGACTTGGATCTATGCTTGGAATGGTTATGGGACATACAGATGTTTCTACAGAAGGCGTTACTGTATCTTTTTTTGATAAAACTGAAACAGTAAATGTTACAAGAGTAATTGATGGTGATACTGTTGAAATATCAACTGGAGAAAAGGTTAGACTTATTGGAATAAACGCGCCCGAGAGTGGAGAGCCGTGCTCACAAGAATCAAAAGCAAGATTGCAAGAACTTGTTTTAGATAACGAAGTTACTCTAAAATCTGATACGGAGAAAGTTGATGATTATGATAGACTTTTGAGCTACATATATGTTGGTAATGATTTTGTAAATGAGATTTTAGTTGAAGAAGGATTAGCACATGCATATGAATACGGTGAAAACATAAAGTTCTCTGACGATTTTGAAATTGCTGAAACAAAATCAAAACAAGAAAATGGTTGTTTATGGAAATCGAATTCAGAATATAACGACTGTATATCTGTTTTGGAATTTAATTTTGATGCAGAAGGAAACGATAATAATAATTTAAATGATGAATATATTATTTTTGAAAATACTTGTGATGATTTAGATATGACTGATTGGACGTTGAAAGATGAAAGCGCATCAAATAAATTTACTTTCTCATCATTTACCGCGCCAGAAGAATTTACAATTTATTCTGGAACAGGAGATAAATCTGAAACAGAACTTTATTGGGGAAGAACTCAAGCAGTCTGGAACAACGATGGAGATACACTTTTCTTACGAGATAATGCTGGAGAATTAGTTCTAACTGAAAACTATGAAGTTGAAGAATAATTTATGCAGGAATTCTTCCTTGATTTATTAAAGTTATTCCATTAAGTGCAATGTTTCTTATAAGTTTATCATAAGCACCTGCATTAGGTATATCTAATATATATTGTTGAGATACTAATATTTCTCTCCGACCCCAACCAAACGTTTTTACATTTTCAGAATAATTTGGATAAAATATGCCTGCAAAACCTGGCGTAATTTCACCTTTGTAAAAACACCACTTAGTATGAAGATAAAATTCTTTAGCACGTTCAGCATGCTCTTTTTCATGATTTAGTAATCTTTTAACTTCTTTTTTAGGAAAAAGATCTTTAATTCTTACTTCAAGTTCTTCAGATGTATTAAATATCTCTGCATGCGATAAAAGTTTTCTACCTATATTTTTATGTTCTACCAGAAAAAAATCAACATCAACTTTACCTGTTGCAAAATTTTCAAATAATTCTCGACCTTGTTTAAAATATGTACCTACTACAATATAATCTTCAGGTGAGGGTCCTGCTTTAAATCCATCAAGTGCCGCATCTATATTGCTAAGTAGTAAGCTATCTGTAACCATATTATATATTAGTAAAAACGTTTAAAAAACTAATTAATTAGAAATAAAACTGTAAATCCTAAAAGAACAATTACTAAAAGTGCAATAGTTAGATAGTTTCTTTGCTTTTCTGAAAATTCGTTCCCTTTTAGAATATGTTTTCCAATTAAACCAATTGTTGCATAGATTATACCGAGCATACCAATAACTTCTGAGTCTCGTCCAAATCTGCACATAACATATGCGATCAGAAGAAAGATAACTCCTGCTTCTAACCAATTATCATATGTCCAAGGTCTTAATTTATATTTTCCCTTGTACATATAAATTGCTAAACCCGCTAGAACTAATGCAATTCCTATCGTGCTTATTAAAATCCAAGGTATTGCCATTTTAAGTTTTTATTTTGTTTTTAATCCTGCGTAAATCATAGAATAGATTATTCCTAATAGAATTCCACCTGAATCAGATACACTTGGTCCAATCATATCGATAAAACCTGTAATTACGCCCAGTGTTTCCATAGAGCCAAGTAATATATCGAGAATAATTCCAAGAATAATTACTACAATAAGTGCTTTTGATAAGTTACGCAAGTATTTATCTAAAAATACCATATAAATTAAAAAAATGGATTAGATATAAATCTTTCTGATAACGTTTATTAACTATTGGAAATATATTAGTATAACATGGCAAAAGCAAAAGAAAAAACATGTAGATGTTGTGGACGATTTCCAACATGTGCAATCCTTATTCTTGTTTTAGG
>Ga0233429_1001160_pt1 | contig 34159 bp, 24 predicted proteins | sample SI_118_April2016_3_FD_179879 | JGI IMG/M metagenome (GOLD analysis project Ga0233429, IMG submission 179879) | Seawater microbial communities from Saanich Inlet, British Columbia, Canada - SI_118_April2016_135_MG | ecosystem: Environmental > Aquatic > Marine > Inlet | place: Canada: British...
GCTCACTGTGTTCGCTACGCGACTTCTCATCGCTACCCATACAAACAAAAATGTCCCCCTCACGGGAGACATTTTTATTTGTAGCAGGGGGCGGATTTGAACCGCCGACACCCGGCTTATGAAGTCTGCAAGGGTGAATTACAACTGGCTTATTAACAGTATCTTACGACAAATATAGAAAATGCGTATACGCAGAGCCGTATACGCACTATCGCTTCGTGTCCCAAACTTGTGGTTCAGAATGCTTGGCATCAATAACATTATACTGCAACACTCATGTCCATCATATTTTGATTTCCTATAGCTATATATATCCTACTTAATTAACCCAATTAATGGATTTTCTATCCACTGAGGACTCGAGCCATTTGCTTGCTTTTTTAATTTCGCTTTGAAATTCGAATTCAAAATTATTAAGCGCATCAACAGAATCTGCTTTATCCAAATTTAATTCCAACAGTATTGGAATTTTCACCTCAACTTTTAAGCGTATTTCATCTATGTCTTTACCAGTTTGAGGACTTGGCACAATAGTGTATATCTCAATAAATAATTTGTCGAAAAATGGATATGCATATATGGTTTCTCTGCAATAACCAAGAGCTAGACTCGCAATGAATTCATTATACTTTTTCTTGCGTTGTCGTTCTGGAATTACCTTTCCCTTTAACTCTTTCCCACGCTGAGCCAGCACCAATTTTTCTGATGGAATAGCTAATTCATAGGATGGGATTTTCAGTAGCACAATCAACTCTGTGGCTGTTTTAAGATGAAAACCAGCTCTCACCTTGGTAACGGCCAATAGTTTTGAGTCACTGAACTCTAATGGGTAAAGAGTCTCAATGACCTTACTTATGGCTACAATTTCGCCTTCCTTTGCCTTTTTTAGATTATTTATTCTTTTATTTTCTATTTTGTCGTACTTGGTTTCCTGTTCTGCCTCATTATGCAGGTGCTCCTTTTCTTTTTCGAGTTCCTGCTCGTTAAACCGATATTCAGTAAGTCCAACCTCAACTTCATGTTTACTTTTTTTCTCCAGTTCTTTTTTCTCGTGCAGTTCTAATTCTTTGAGCGCTTGTGCTTCATGCCTTTTCATATTTATTCTGGGTTTAATTTTATCCAGATATAATTTAAATAAATAAGGACCGAAGAAAAATAACCACGCAACAATATCTGGAGGGTTCTTTCCAGGCCACAGGTTTACACCTAATAAAGTTATTGCTACTGTAAGGAGGATTACATAACGAGGACGTTGAAATACTGATGAGGTCGTTTCATACGATTTCGCATTATACTTCTTTGTGCGATATATGGGAGCTTTAAATGCTTTCTTTTTGAAAGTTTTTTTTCGATATTTATTTTTCTTCAATTTTGCAGTATAATGTTTTTTAGCTAGATGAATAGGGCTACCATTTGCATGAAGAAATGAAAGGTGGGTGAAATCAATCTCATCCTGTGCGACGGCCAACTCGTTCTCAAGTACACCTAATTGCCTATTAGATGTTTCCAAATTCTTTTGAGCAATTCGTTCATCGCGCTCTAATTCTCTTGTTACTCTTTTATATTCTTTCTCGCGTTCACGTTCAGCACGCTCCCAGTTAGTTAGTCTTCTTGCCATATTTAATTTCCTCTATTAATTCCCTTTCAGCATTCACGAATCTCTCATACTTTTATGTGCTGAATGTAATTTATATTGACTAGGTGAACGCATTCTCTGAAATTTTATACTTTGGTGAAAACAGAGTGTATTTTGCAATCATATTGTTAAACAGATACCCTGTATTACCTTTTAAATTGTCTCCATCTCGGTTAATTCCCAATCCAGTAACAATCCACTATAACAATACCTTTTGGCCTTCATTTTCCAGAAGATTCATTTTCACTATTCTCTTTTATCTTCAAATAGTTTCATTGCTGCATTAACAACTGCGAGTTTTTTTTCCGATGATACAGTCCCATCCTGTACATCTATTAATCCATCTGCCGTGGTTATTGACATTAAATCACTGTGTAGAGCTTCTTTAACATTTTCATTCCAGCTGTCATTGCTTTGTAATTTTTCAGCACATTCAACCATATCATCAAACTGAGCCTCTTTTGCAACCGCATCTTCCCACCAAACCATCGCTTCTTTTATCAATTCAAGAGAATTATTCTTTTCTATTCCTGAAGCTTGGTGTTTTTCTACCATTTTCAACATTTCATTATCTGATAAAACCCCATCATTTAAATATGCTACACTCACATATAAAAAAGTAACAAGTTGGGTTATATCAGGATTTTCCGGAGCATTTCCTTGAAATAAAGATATAGTTGAATGATCTAAGAATTCATAGATAGGATCGTCTTTGGCAATATAAGTTATTGTATCATCTAAACTTATATTTTCAAGTGCTACAAGCCCATCAATCGTGAGTTCCCTATATTCTAATATATGTACTGCATCTGGTGGAAATCCATAATCATTGCAAAATAAATTCTTTATAAAGCTTAAACTCTCCCAAGGAGCCATAATTTCAGAGATTTCAATGGAACCTTCAGAATACTCAATCGTCTCATCAATAAATTCTGCATCTATCTGTATGTCTGCGTCCCAAGTGTAGGTAATTTTAAATCCTATGAAACCCATGTTTTTTAGGTCCCTATATGTAGATTGTATATATTGGGGCTTCAGTTTATTCTGTTTTGCGTCCATAGATAATTCAAAAGTGTAGTCTTCATCTAGATATTTCTGATATTTAGATTTATTACTCGCCCTAAACTTCTTTTTAGATAACAGTTTATCTGAATATTTCATCTTCATTTTTGCGGAGGTTTTTAACAATGTATATATGCTCTCTTTATGTCTTTCATATTGCTCCACCGAATTAAAGAAAACCCGGTACCACTCAATAAACCGTTGATTACTTCTTCTGTTTTCGACCAACACTCCTTCGATATTTGGTCTTCTATACTCATTCTCACAGTCCCTCAAAAAATCGAAACCGACCATTTCCTTATTCCGTAAAAAACACCCTGTAAATTTTGATCTCCCCGAATCATCTCCAAAAAGAGATAACCCCATTGATGAGGAATATTCGAATCGATACTCAGGGAAAGTCGTTTTGAGGTCGTTCACTATATGTCTGATAAGATCTCTCACGGTTTTAAATTCAGGTCCCCCATATTTTGATTTAGGATCCTTTAAATAAATTTCCAGCTCCGCATTTTCTTTAAGGTTTGATACCTGTTTTTCTGGCTTTGCCTCCTTTGTTTTAGTTTCTACTGATACTTCCCCGTCTACGTCATCATCATAGTCTTCTATTTGGGAATCCTCTGTCTCATCTGTAGGTGCTACATATCCAAAAAATGCCGGATTGGGGAAATCTGCTCCTTCCCAGGATGCATCATCCAGTAACTTATCCGGTGAATCGAAACTTTTGTACCCTTCCTTCCCAACACCATGGAACCAAGTACTTTCTCCCAAGCTGGCCTCTATGACGGATACATATATTCTGTATATTTCTCCTATTATTTCCAGGTAGGATCCTTTTCCCGTTTCTACAAATTCGCAAAATGTGAGATGACTATCAGAGTCATTCCGATAGAGGGTCATTTCAACCACATTATCGAACTCTGATTCAGAATCATATAGCCATTCAATTTTGATATTATCAAGATTATCCCATGGAAAAATAAGTGCACCATCATTATTCTCAGGGTGTGCAGCATGGAGTCCATTTTTATCAATAAAAATCCACGATATGACACCCTCTTTCCAGATTACAAAAGGCGCGAACCACCAGACCTGCTTTGCAAAACTATAGAAATGGTTAGGGAGATATGTGAGTGATGGTATGACTTTCTTTCCGGCAATATTTTTTTTGATCTGATCGATCTGATTATAGGTCCATTTCGGGCTCACAGCATTAATATCACCCACGCAATCTGGGAACCTTGCTACAATTCCAGCCCGACGGCAATAGTATTTCGTTTCGATCATCCATTTTGACATGTGTTCATAGATTATTTTTGTTTCATCCTCATCTTCGGAAGTAAAACTCACCAAAGGATAGTCTTTGGATTTATTCTTATTCTCCACATCATCATTTTTGGTTTCCTCACCTTCATTTTCATAATCAAATTTTGCTTCCAAGCCTAAATCATCAGCCAACTTTTCTACCCAGTGCTTTTCACCATCACTAAAATCACCATCTGCGTTACCGAGTTCTACAAGCATATTGACAAGTTCTGCTTGAAAATCAGGTTTCGTTTCTTGTTTGAGACGCGGGATCAGGCTATCCAAATGCTGTTGAACAATAGGATTATCATCAGTTGAGGCTTCCAGATCACCCTTGAACTTCTCCTCTGCCCTATTATAAATTGGCATCGCTAATTGTTCAGCTTCTTCCTCACTTTGCGGCTGAGTCCACCTACACAAATATTCAAATATTTTACTCATTTCCCCTTTATCATAATTTCCATCTGCAAAGTTTGCATAAGCCATAAAATAATAGGTTAGGTGCTCCATGATTCCCCACTCCCTATCATTTTTACTTTCCTCAACTTCACTTCCATAATCAAATTTCGCCTCTAATCCTAAATCATCTGCAAATTTTTCCACCCAGCGTTTCTCACCATCACTGAAATCGCCATCTGCATTACCAATATCTTCAAGCATTTTTACGAGTTCGGGATGCATTTCGGCAGGAATATCTAGCTTAATGTGTGGTATTAAATTATCCAAATATTTCTGGACAATTTGGTTTTCATCATTTGAAGCCTTCGAATCAGTTTTTAGTTTCTTCTCTGCACTATTATAAATTGATTGAACCTTTTCCATGGGATCTTCATCATTTTGAGAATTGGTCATTATCATCAATAATTCAAGTATTTTCTTCATTTCCATGTTATCGATATTTCCATCCGCATAATAGGCATAAGCCATGAAATAATAGGCTAAATGCTCAATGATAGGCCAATCCCGATCAGATGCTGAGGGCTCACCGGATTGTTCAGATTCAACACTATTTAATGTCTTACCAGTCTTGCCAGCATCTTCTGATAATCTGTCCTTGATATTTTTAAATAAACCCACAACATTTCTCCTTTTGCTTTCACTAATTAGATCAGACTGTAGTCAATAAGCTCTGTGATCTGGACTATCAAAAGTATTTTACCAAAGGGGTGTCGATCTGGTAATTGAAAAACCCCCATCCACCTTCCTAATCTAAATTGAAAATCCTAACTGAATATTTGTCATCTATTTTGGACCCCGATTTACTTTCAAGTAATGCACATGTATAACCATTTCTCAGGAGTCACCCTAACTAAGGGACCCCAACACCAATTCTAACTATTTTGTGACTTCCAGTCCCGTGACTCCATCAAGAATAATTTTTCGCTTATCACCGCTTTTTTTATGCCTGAGGGTACACTCCCACGTCGGGAATAATAGCAAATCCGCATCGTTGACCTCCACACGATACTTCCTCTCCATTGCATTCCGAATTGACTTTACATCTATCTTTTTTCTTCCTAATCCACGAAAATCATAATCAAGAGATTTTTTATCGACAGACTCAATTTCGCAAAAATCATCCAGATCACTGATTTTATTTGGATCTAAATCCACAACTGAGCTAAACAGAAATTGTGTTTTTGTAATGTGTAGAATATGATGTGTTCTGTAATCCAAATAGAGATTTTCAAGTATGTCTAATACAGTTTTTTTGAATAATCCTTTTTCTTGATGCATTACCAGAGCGACTCGTATTAGTGGTAGATATACAAAATTTGTGTCGATCATTTCTTCCGATTTAAAAAGTCCCCCTGCGAGGTGAGGCTTAATATTTTTTATGAGATCACGCTCAAACACCCCATTGCGCACATGAAAGACCTCATTCATACTTCGATCTACTTTTGGCTCTGGCCCATTACTCGTTACGGATAAGCCTAGTTCATCCTCTTGTACTGCATCAGGATCTAGCCTAGCGGAAGGTTCCTCATTTTCTGTTTGGATATATTTATCGCGTATTTCATCACTGATATACTCTCCCAGATGCTCTTCGGAAATTACCCGGTGGTCTGTTACCAGCCATCGCACCCTCATCTCTCGAACACTATCAAATTCATCCGGGGATACGGCAAGAAAATTACCAGGTTTCAAAGCTGGTAATTTATTTGAAATAAAATCCAGTTCTTGCGGTGCAACTGATTCTAATCGTTTTTTCACCTTGTCTATGTCTTGCTTGGTATTTAGCCTTCCCAAGATAAATGTGGCAAATTGACCTACTGATTTGTAATCAATATCACCTGGACTCTGGGTCGCAATTAGACAGCTGACACCATACTTTCTTCCCTGCCTAAATAACAACTCTAGGTTTTCCTTGCACGCTGGCACTTTAACTGGTGGTATGTACGGCGCGATCTCATCTATGAACATGGCACATTGGATACCGGACTGGCCATTGCCCAAAGGATGTTTTAACATCCATCGGTATAATAGCTGGGCAATTCCAGATATAAAGAATTCCTTTTCCTCGGTTGTTTGCAGAGTATTCAAATAGATTACTGAAATGCGTGTTTTGTCAGTTGAACCATCTTTACCGAGGAGAGTATCGATATTTGCCGGTACGCCAGTTTGAAAGAGCAGCTTTCTGGCTCCGAGGGTTAGTAAGCTCAGTTTTTTTGTGAGATCTCGCAATATCTTTGGTGAACTAACCGCGGAGACAACCTCCACGACTGATTCAGGCATATCTTGCAATATTTTTACAACATCTCCAAAATCCCTCAATTGGTTACGTTGATCAAAGCAATGCTCAAATATTACTGCAAGAATCGTCTCTGCAGATTTACCATCATCACTATCCAGGTCATAGCCCACGAGGCTGACAATGTTTTTAGCTGTAGACGAAAAAAAACGGGTTTTGTCTTCTGCATTTAAAGTTTCGACACCATCAAATTGGAGTGGATTGATGGATAGTGGTAAGCCCTTGGAGCTTCCAGGAGTCCATATAAGTACTTCTACATTTTCATCGTAATGATCCCTTATGGCTGGGTCAGTACCTTTTGCTTTAACGAGTTTCCTATCGGCGGTTATGGCAAGGCTGGCAATATCCCCCTGGGGATCAAAGGCAATTACAGGTACCCCAGTTCGGGCTATTTCTTCCATCAGCACTTTACCCGCAATCGTTTTTCCACTTCCTGATGAGCCAAAGCAGGCGATATGGCGCTGAAGCGTATCCAGTGAAAACTCTAGCACACCATCAGAGCTTGTTCCAATTCTTATCCGGTCCACTTACCAATCTCCTTTTCCAGAGTGATTGTCCAGCCTCTTGAAGTTCTCTATATTTAAAATATCGACGTGTGGCATAATTATATTTAAGTATCAAAATGAAAGGAAGTCAGTGTAAGTAAAATAACAACGATAACAATGGCGATAATATTAACTCTCAAAGACTTTGATCCAAATTTGAGGGCACTTCCAAGGGATTTATTTGGAATAAATGGAATTCCGGAAAGATTTACAACAGAATTTAGCTCATCGAGCAAAAGGTGCCCTAAATAACCTACTCCCAAGGCAACTGTAATCGTAGCTGCATCGAAATAGAATAATCCTGCTTTGAGTAAGATGATATTAAGACTAAGCATTGAAATGGCCACAGCAAGCAAAGAATGAAAAACACCTCGATGCTTCGTGAATTTATTGAATATTTTTCTTAGAATAATGTCTACAAACCCATATGCAACCAGAAGCAGCAACACTGATTTTAGGTAGTTATCTCCAAAATTATCACGAAGAATGTATAGAACTATGAGTAAAGTCAGAAATCCAAGGACAGAAAATAGTATCCTCACTGGAATGCCGGTATCGCTATCAATATCCGGAAGAAAGGAACCAATTACTACCGCTATGAAAATGAATGGCGACAATATAATGTCTACTGCCATGGCAATAACTGCACCTACTGTGGCGATGCCCCCCAACAGGATTCCTGTCGCCATATGAGCTTTATATCCTGCCACCTGAATTACTCCAATTCTTTCCAACCCACTACTAAATCATTATCCAAGCGTACTTCAAACTTATATGCTTTCGTCATTTGGCGCGTAAACCTCCAGCCGTAATAGAGCCTTAGTTTCACACTCTTTTTGGTTACAGTTTTCTTTTCATCATCAGGTTTCCCATATGACGCTATAAGCGCAGCCCGTGGCATATCAAGCCAGATATCATCACATTTAGAATGTTTGACAACCATATGTTTCTCAAACTGGATACATTTATCAAATCTTTTTTTGCCATAGTACCATTTGTCAGAACCTTCATATTTGGCTTTGCCCATAGATTCTCGAACCATTTTTTTTGACATCCCTAGAACAACTCTTTTTGAGAAAACTGCAGAACCGATTTTCTTTCCATATTCCTCAACTAAATCACTTTTCCTTTTTTCATTTGCTTTGAGAATAGCTTCCTTTTCTTCTAATCTCTCTTTTTCCCTTTGTTGTTTCTCTGCTTCGATTTGTCGTTTCGCTTCGGCTATGCGCAATTTCTCTTTTTCTCTATAATTACGTTCTTCTTCCTTTCGCTTCTTTTTTTGTTCCTCTCGTCTTATCTCGTCTTCTTGTCTTTTTACTTCAGCTTCCCTCGCTTCTATTACCCCTTTTTTAATGAGACTGTAAAAAACAATAACCACAACTGCAATAATGATGACAATAGTTGAGAATTCCATTATTTTCTCCTTTTGTGATCTAACGATTGGAGTAGTACACTCACTTTAAGTTGATTATCAATCAAGAATTTATGATAACTTAGATGGGTAGTTGATGCTTTCAAATCTTCGCCATGCATTATTCTACTTTAAATATTTTAATTCCATATATAAACCGATGAATATCCAATTAACAACTCCTATATTTTTTGCCAATTAATTTCCAAAAGAATATCATCAAGAATCTCCCTCATTTTTGGGTCATACATGTATAACTCTGTAATATAGGTGTACATATCGTAGAATATTTTACAATGATCACTCTCTAGCACATTCATATTCATGGATCCTGACTGTTCTTGATGAAGAACCGGGCATACACCACAGTATGGTTTGAAAGCGCAGTAATCACAATAATACTGTTCAATTATTGATGCCTCAAAAATCTTCTGTGTTTTCTCAGAACTTAGTATTTTATCAAGCGGATGCTGGGAAACTTCACCAATTTTGAATAAATCTGAGTCAATCATCCTACCTTCATCACAAGATGCCACCGTTCCATCATAATTGTAAGTGATCTGACCATATGATGCACCACACGGAGACCGCAAGTCCATGAAACCACTCTCATTCCCAAATATTTTTGTCAACAGTAATTCTAAGTAAAAATCTACTATTTCAATCCCTTGGGAACGTAATTTTAGAATATACTCAATTGATTTTTTCCAATAGACCATGAATTCTTCAGATGTATAGCCTATTTCATCAGTATTTTCACTGGCTATTCCCAAGGGCGATAGTGGTCGAATGCTAATTTTATTTAGTCCAAGATCCAAATACGTGTCAATAATTTCTTTATGTTTTGGAAGTGATTGACTAGTTGTGGTGACTAAGGCTGCTAACTCAGGAGGCTCTTCCTTTAATGATTTCCAAATAGTTTTGTAAGATTCAAGTGTTCGAAGAAGGACATCAAATGCATTCTGATATCCAGCCCCACGGTTGCTTTCATGCAATTCCCTAGGCCCATCCAATGAAAAACAAACACTCACGTTGTGTTCAATCAGAAACTTTAATTTTTCTTTTGTCGCAGTTCGAGTAAAATTTGTGATGAGACTGAATTCGACCCTTTTGTGCTCTTTCTCAGCTTTTGATTCAGCATAATTAATTATACTCTTCACCGTCTCATAATTCATTAAGGGTTCACCGCCTTGGAATTCGATAATGTACGAATCCGATGGGCTTTCAAATATCTTGTCAACCGTTTTCATGGCGGTAGTAATTTCCATGTTACGTTGAATTGATGTTGGTGAAGAGGCCTGGCAGTATACACAAGTAAGATTGCACTTTGATGTAACTACTATAATATGCAGAGTTGGACCTTCTGTCAGAAACCCATATTTAATTTTAATTTTGTCAATATAAGTTTCTAAATTATTCTCAGTCAGTAAGATAAAACTCTTTTCCAATTTCTGTCTGAGTGCATCGCTGAAATCCTCTGCAAGAATTGATTCATATTCACTGGCTGAGACCAGCGTCCAATTGCCTGAATCTACTGAGAGAAAATAATCACCTCTATTTGTTTGCCTGTGACGAAAATAGTTCATTCTCGGTAGCTCTATATCTGCTACTTGAGGGTTTCCGTCGCTAGCAACGCCATTGCTACCAATAGTAATATTGACAAGCTCTAGGTTTATTTCGTCTCTGATGTCCTGATCTAATGGATTAATGCTATACTTTTTTCGAGTCTTGTCGGTATAAAATTCTAGTGCTAAGCTTTCCATCCTCATCTGACCTTTATGAATAGGGTGACAACGCTTTTTGCATTATTATTTTCCTTAGCTCTTTTGACTTCTTCTCTCGTTCGGAAAGGAATTCTGCCTCTACAAGCTGGTTGAAAAATTCTCTTTGATTGATTTTCGGAGATAACTCATTTTTTTCCTCTATCACAATTATAAAATCATCTTTTTCTGAGAGTATTTTCACCCAGTATTCATCGAGATACTTTTGCAGAGCGATCATAATTGCATCCCTCGAATAGGCGTCCTTTTGAAATTTTATCCGGCTTTCCATTTCGTCCCTTTATTTTTTTTCGCATGTACCATGATCCGAGTTGTCTCATTGTCATAGACATCGTTCCCAGTGTCACTATCTGTCATCTTAATATCTATGAATCCAATATCGGTTAATAACCTGTGCACTCTTTCTTTCGTTAGTGCAAAATGTTCATGTATTTCAGTATATGTTTGCCAGTGGTTTTCTCTGAAAAGTGACCACTGCATCAATTCGATCCCAATTTGCTTTTGCAAATCAAATTCAGAGAGTCTTTGCAGGACCCAGTCCTGCCCTTGCAAGTTGCTATGATATCCCGGCCAGCATTCCTTGAGATCATAGACGGTCACAAAATCGAAGATGAAGTATCCACCTTTATTCAATATCTGAAATACATTATTAAAAAAACGTACCCAAGCTTCTTCTGAGAGCAAATAGTTTATCGAATCAAAAAAACTCGTAGCGAGATCTACATGAACTGGAGGATTATATTCTACCATATCCGCATGTTTTATTTCTACACCATTACAGCAAGCCAATTCCCGCTCTGCTTCTCTAACCATAGATACTGATATGTCACACCCATATGCATCCATTTTGTTGTTATAGAACAATTTTATTAGCTCTCCAGTACCACATCCAAAATCACAAACACTTTTCACTCCACTTCTTCTAGCGAATTCAAGTGTTTGCATCCGAACTGCTTCAGAAACAGATGAATTAATCTCGTTATAATGCTTCGAAAATACCGAATAGTTATCTTTCAATTCCGGTTCCTTCTTAAAACGTCAATAAACACCATATGCCCACTTAATAAATCATTTGTGCAATATTTTTTTTCAATGGGTCTGAAAGTTTCCTTAAGGAAATGACACCGATCTTTCACAATTATAGACTGATCTTTATTCCGTATATTATTATCCAGGTTCCAGGCCATATATCTTTTTGAATGAGCCCCCTCATCGTCTTCATTGGGCGAGCTGTCTAGTGTGCCTGGAACATTTTGGAACTCATGCACCTCAACACTTCCAATATAGTCAATATTATCTGCTAAAAAGTTAAGGGTTAAAATAAAATCTGCTTCAGATTCATCAGGGTGACCAACAATCAAGAATAAATGATTTAATATCCCTGAACTTGCTGATCGCCTTAATATTTCTGACCTATCCTCAGATCTAATATTGCCTCCCTTGTTCATTTTTTTTAACAATGTCATGCTACCAGATTCAAGTCCCCACGCTAAAGCTCTACACCCGCTAGAATACATTTTCTCAAAGAATCCATCCTCCAAATATCCGTTTTCAAATCTCAATTGGCCAGCCCAGGATATTCTATCCAGTTTCCTGTTACATAATGCGCGTAGGACCTTGAGAGGCATCGCATAATCAAAAAATTGGACATATCGGATTGGAGTATTATTATTCAAATATTCAAACTGTCCCAATATAGTATTCGTGCTAATTTGCTTGAAGCCGTATGCACTGTCTCTACTCAGAGAACAGAAGGTGCATTGTGACCAGTAACATCTTGATGTGGTAAGCAATCCGGCTACAGGAAATGGACTGAAGTATTCATTGATATCTGAGAAACGAAAGACATTCATAGCTTCTGCAGCAGGTAGTTTTTTGTATTCAGGAAAAAGGTTTTGCCCTTTTCTGAGCACAAAAGGATGCTGATCTCCCTTAAGCCATTCAGAAACCGAATACTCGATTGGATAGGCTACAATCTCGTCACAAATATCGAAAATGTTTTTTGGGTAGTGCAGGTTGAAAATAATATCTAGATGGTGCCCATTCATAATTATCTTTTTTTCGGTTCTGCTTTTTAACCATGCTGCTAGAACCATGCCCGGTAATTGTTGTTCTTGGTTGCTAATCACAATAAGAAGTGACTTTGATTCTATTTTGAATATTTCATCAATCAAATATTTGTCATACAGTCTGAAAATCGCGTTATTCTGATTTCGGATGTATTTGAGAGCTTGTTCTTGAGATGTGATATCGACCCCAGTCTCCAATTTATCCAACCATAATGATAAATCTGGAGATATTTGTTTAACTGAATAGTCGAGAAAGCAATTAAGGACTTCAGTATATCTCACATAATTGCTGTGATTCGGGGATTTTCCCCGCTGGCTAAAAAACGGGATGGCTTCATTAATCAAAACTTGTTTCAACCTGATAAAAGTTGACTCAGTGGTCTGTTCACCTCCCAAAATCTCAAATTGATTACTTTCGTCCACAAATAATGCCCTTCTAACGCAAGAGTCAAATATGTCCAAATTTGCAACCTCGGGAATATCACTCAGGAGTTCCCTAAACAATCTCACATTCAGGTCTATTGGGTGTGCCTCCACATTTTGATCACTTATCAAAGAGCTTACTCGATGGATATCAGGACTAGGAATTCCCGGCTCAACGAAGGGGGGGGAAATAATATGAATCGAGCTCATCAATAGTCTAGACTTTCAAGATATTGCTGATCCCAGAAAAATTTGCTAAGGGCTGCATTTTCAATACGATCTTTTCCGATTAATCGGAAATAATGAGCATCCAGTTTCATTTTTTTAAGCGTTCGCAAATCTGCTAGCTCGTGGTCGAAGACATTTACAAACTTTTTACCAAATTGCTTATGAAATTGCTTGTGATTGACTACTCCATCTCTCATAAGTTTATCCAGAACATATATCCTTTGCCGGTCTTCAGATTTAATCATATCGAAGGCGTACGATTTGTTTTCTGGGTTAAATACCATCATTTTCTCTCTATTCTCATATCGGAAAAAATCCTGGACATACGAGTATGCCGTTAAACCAAATCCCATAACACTATTTTTTGATTCGGGATCTGCTTGTGTTCTATAACCCACTAGATCATAGGTATCCCAATGATCTTGCGAGGTGAAAAATTGATATTCTGTACGATCATCGTTAACAGTATCCACCCAACCACTTGATACAATTTGTGCGCGAATTATTTTGATCATCTGGGGGATATAATCAGAGTTATAAGTCTCAATCTTATCCATATCAATCGTGTCGAGATGATGTTTTAGATGTCTGAAAATATAAATAGTTATTGAATCTACACCACATTCAATCAAGTTCTTTATTGCCTGTGTAACCCCCCCTTTAGTTTCTCCAGGTAATCCTATCATCAGATCAATATTTATTTCCTTGAAGCCCAACGATTTCCCGTGGGATAGTAGATCCCGTATGAGGGTCAAATCAGAGAATTTTCTGTTCACATTTTTTAATACCGCTCTTTCCATTGATTGAACACCAAAACTAAGCCGATTAATTCCCATTTTTCTCAGCAGACTTAATTTCTCATTGCTCGTTGTATTAAAAGATTGCTCAAATGATTTCTCGGCCTTTGGGATGAATTCAATATGCTCAATTTTTGCAAAAAGCTGCTCGATCTGGGAACGACTCAATAAACTTGGAGTTCCTCCGCCGATATAAAGGGATTGGATGAGAATGTTTGTAATCGATGGGGAAAAATATTCTAATTCGTCCTCGAGGTATTTGAAATATGTTTCCGGAACAGTTCCATCAGCTGAAATCTGTGAATAGTACATGCAGTACGTACATCTATTATCCTTGCAGAAAGGGAAATGAAAGTAGAGTGATACATTTTCTGAAAATCCAGGGACAGCTAGAATTTCATTCCATGCGGAGCGGATAAATGCTGCTGATTCGTAACGCAGTTTACTTGAAAAACTTTGTTTTGGATTGAATAGATTTTTCTGAATTGTGATCCGTTTATAAGAGACGAATTTCTTCAATGCCAAAGCTTTATTATTAGTGTTCATAATTATTACATCACCGAAAGACTAAAAGTCTTTGAGTTTGTGATTGTTCAATGCTCCCAAGATATTTTTCATCCTGATAGCATTCCAACATTCCGTCTCCCCGCTTCAATGTATTTGAGTTCCAAAAGAAGTGATTCTCAATTCCCTTATGGAGTCTCCATAACCATCTTTTGCTATGGGATAAATCATAATTTAACTCACAATAATTATTATGAATCGAGCAATCAACCAACTGTATCAGAATCCCATCAAGAATCAGGATTGGATCTAACATCGCTGATTTAATGTTATCGGCATAATGGGTTAATCCATTATTTAGCATCATTTTTGACATTTCTTTGCTGATATTGATTGTTCCCTCACAATGTAGAGAGCAAGGGAAATAATCGTAGAAAAATGTCTGACCTGAGAAGAGGTAAGATAGTTTATTAGCCTGATAGGGATACATGTTATTTGGTTTTGAGTTCTCCAAAAGAATCTGTAGCCAGTCAGTGGTAGGACCAATTTTCTCATATGAACGGATACAACAATCGGGATATCCCAGCATACTGCTAAGCTTCTCAAGATTTTCACTGTTATCCTCTAGATATATTGCCTCTCGAGCGAGCTCAAGGGTAGTCGATACCATCAAGGTATAGTTGAAGTCATTATTTTCCCTGAAAGGGACCAATTCAGTATATACATCGCCAAGACTACTCGTATATGAAGGTTTCTGCCGATAGTCGGATCGAAAGCAGAATAAACCGAGCCTGGTCATTTTTTCTCGGATTGATGCTTCTGATTTATCACCGATGGATAAACGCATGATCTTTTTATGCCCACTCACCAGGGCCAGAGTTTCGATAATATTCCTCTCATTGAAATCGTCGGTTTGTTTACTTAACTCTGAGAGTAGCTCAATAGGCGTCATCTATATCTCTGATCAAATATCATTATTCGGATGTTAGGTCCTCTGAGTCTTTTAACACAATTTTTTCCATTCATGAGGATAATATCATCCTTTTCAGAAATATGCAACGTATCGCAATTTCGAATAGCTTTACACAAAGAGTTATCTGTGGTCGTCATCACCTTCGCAGGATCATAGTGGATTATATCATTCTCAACTTTGGAATTTCTAAACAAATATATCCCCCGGTATTCAGTATATAAGATTGGGGAAGACATGATTTCCTTAGATTCCTGTGTTAGGTCTGGAAGGTACTTCTCGATGATGTTAAAGTAGTTTTCTGCTATCTTTAAGGCAGATTTACAGGTGTAAGAGCATGGGTAGAAACTTATGAAACCTTTCAGAAAATACCTCCCTGATGTATTCATCAGAAATGACCAGGGCTCTGAACCGAGTGTCTGATCGGCTATTAGAGGAACCAGATCACCTTGTTTTTTTGAGGCTATTGGTAAATTTCTTTCAAAAGCTGTTCTACAGCACATAGGATAGGACAAAATATCACCAAATGAATCATCACCTTTCTGTTCAGCTAGAGCAGCTTCATTTGGAATATGACTTGCGAAAGCGATGTATAATAGATAATCACATTTACTGGAATCGATATCACCTTCTGGAAAATATAGATTGCTCCACCCCCCTTTTCCCCAGTCATTTCTATATTTTTTTAATTCCTTATCCAAATGATATTGTAATCCATACTGCTCCAAAAGTGGCTTTACTCTGTTATATTTATATTTGCTAATACTGGTACGCATTGACTTCTTTGCACCGGTTAACACGAGGAGCAGTTCAATAGTTTCGAGTTCATTGAACACTTTTTTTTGCTTTAGTACTTTAAGTAAGTCGTTGATGATAGCACTATTTTCATCTTCCGGAGTGGCAAGAATTCCAGGAGTATTACAATTTTTTGGGATAATTGATTCTGTTCTAATGTTTTTCTCGTGGTGGATAGTATTCGTTTGTATCAATTTGCCGTTTTTGTCTACGATCTTGTGCATTTCATAGAACAGCGACAAAAACTCATCATATGATAAACTTCCATCCTTTGATGCCCCAATTCCGGAAAAGAGATCTTGGTTTGATTTCAAAAATATTTTTTTCTCTTCGATAATCCCCACCAGGAAATATTCCATTCGAGAGGCTGCCTTGAAGAAGGTGTAGGATTCACCGTTTAAAAAATGGGTATTGCTTAAGTAATAATCAGAGAAGGAGGATGACAGTGTTACTTCTAAGTATTTGTTTTTCGCCCTGCCAAAGGTCATTTGAAGAAGATCATTCACAAATTCGAGCGATAGATGGCCTTCCATATATCCTGGGATTAACAAAGAATCACCGGCAAGAGTAATCGTACCAAATCGCTGCTTTCCTAATATGCTTTGAATATACTTGATAGTCTTCTTTAATGATAAATAATCGCGGATCCCACCATTCCCAAAATCAATTCGCAAGTCGATTAAATCAAAACTTTTCACATTCGTGAATATTTTCTTAGTCACTTTTTTTCCGGAAGGGGAAAGATCTAGATTGATAAAATGATTGGAACCACGTGGTACATCAGTCAGGTTGAGTTCATTGTATGAAAGCATTTGAGACTTGGTTGATTTTTAGAAATAATTAATAGCGTCAGGGTTATCGATGGCAATCAATTCAGATTCGCCGAAATAATCTATATATTCCTTCCAGGGTCCCTCACATATTTTCTCTAACAGACATGCGGAACATATGGCACCCTTGCTTTTGATATTTGGACGCAAAACATTCCACTTTTTTAGCTCTGAATCACCTGTGGAACGGATGAAAGCAGACTCAAGATTTTGATCACCGCAGTAGTGAATATCCTGGGAGTACTTCCAGAATTCTGGCCTATCATTAAGAACACAATACGGTATGGTTTCTAATGTGATATTAATATTTTTCTTTTCGACAAAGGTCAAAGCCTTCTCCAGATATGGCGCTAGCTCATTGTACCTTGGGACCACGCTTTCAAAAACATCAAGCGGAAAATCTTCCGCGTGTGGAAAAGCCAGGACAACATCATTAATCTTTTTTTGAGATAACATTTTCATGGTATCTAATAAGTTCTCTATATTTATTTTGGAGATTACCACCTTTGCCACAATTCGAATATTTTGGTGTTCTAATAAGTTATCGATAGCCGCCATTGTCTGGGAAAAGCTATTTGGTATTCTGGTGATTAAATCATGAATGTGCTTCTCAGAACCGTGGACCGCTACCACAAATTGAATTTTCTGACCATCTTTTAAAAAATCAATTTTCTCTTTATCCCTCAGTATTCTTGCGTTGGTTTGCACAGTAACGTTTAAATCTCTTTCCTGAGCATAGTTAACAAGTTCACTAAAATCAGATCGAATGGTAATTTCTCCTCCAGTCAGCACAATACCTGTAGATCCGTTCTCAATGGCTTCGTCAATAAACTGTTTGACCGTTGACGTATCCGAATCCAAGCCAAGCTGATCTTGCCGCAAACTGTTTTTGATTGGTTCTATCACACAATGAACACATTGATTATTACAACTATATCCAACTTTAATGTCCGTATACATTACAACCTCACAAATTTATCGCTCTGCTGAAGAGTTCGAATCTTGTTTAAGGTACCTTCCAATGTCGAAGGCATCACTATTTGATTTGCATCTACCTTAATAGTATCGTCTCCTGGTGGGTGGATTAAACACTTCATCCCATAAGCAAGTCCTACCTTCAGTTTTTGAGTAACCCGGTCTACGCTATATAGGGCGAAACTATTATTTCGGATGGGGCGAATGTTTCCCCATGCTAAGGTGTTTTTTGGCCATGGTTTTGCGTTAATATGCCCTGCGAGTCCAATCAGCATAGGTAGACCAAGCGAACTGCCACTTAGTTTAATTCCATTGGATAAAATATACTGATAATCTTCCTCTACGAGGGTTAATCCTGCACGAGTATTCTTCTTGTAAAATGTTGAGTATGCCTCGATACAGGTCCAATAAGCATCTTGAATTTCATATCCGGCTAGCAAAGGTAAGATTCTTGAATCCAAGGAATTGCCCTTTGTCCAGCGCCATCTTAGAATGAAGCCTGGAGGATCAACTAGGTGATTGTCTTTATTTACAAATACTGCCGGAAACTGACCATGAATCATGGAGCCCCAGAAATCACTAGTTATATTATTTTGCTCCAAGATAATCTATCTCCCCCGCATCATATTCCATGGTTGCTTCAGGAGCCGCACAGCCTCCCATGCATTTGTTGAGGTAATCGCATGATAAACATTTTCCCGGTAAACGTTCTACACCGGTCAACCGAATATATTCTGCATCCTTCTGCAGCTGCGGCAGAGTTGGGAATGAACCAACAGATTCGCGACACGAGTAACAGGAAATCAGGTCATTGTCTGGTGTAACTGTTAAACTGACAAAAGGGCCACAATCTTCCCCCCTACCCATGAGCACCTTAGCACCTAACTCAATAGGTTCAACAGCGCAGAATGGTGTCGCTAGCCCTAATTTAGGAACTGAGCCAGGATATTTATCCATTAGCTCCGACAGTTCCTCAGCAAGTGCCTGGATTTCCTCAGGAACGAAGGGGCGTAAATCGTCCTGAGATGATTCAAGTCGCAAAGGACTCCATGTTAATCCAGGGATATCATTGCAAAATTTTACATATTTTTCGAGATGCCCAATAGTATTGCCTATTATGGCACTGAGTATCTGAACCTCGAGTCCAGAAGCAAGCAAATGCCCGATTGTTTCATTTTTTTTATCGAAACTTCCTTCAACGCCTGTGAGCTTATCTAATGAATCTGAATTGATTGCTGGTAAGCTAATTTTATACATGTCCACGTACGGGTTCAAAAGATCATATTTTTTTTGTGATGATAATCCATTCGTATTGATTGTAACAAAAAACCCCGATCGATTAGCAGTCCTTACCATCTCCTCCAAGTCCCTATGAAGCAGGGGCTCCCCTCCTGTGAATCGAATAGCTTGGATTCCGACTTCTGTTGCCCACTGGAGACGTTCTACAACCTGATCTAAGTTAATTTGTTTACTTGACCTAGAAGAACCATAGCCTTGGTGGCAAAAGGAACAGAGGGAATTACATCTTTCAGTAATCTCGATTTTTAACTCGAAATTATTCGGATAGTCTCTCAATTGCCCACCATCTTTGTGCCACTTATTCTAATTGTTGATCCTTCATAATACGCCTGAAGTATTCTCCCATCACCTAATTGAATTGAGGTCTGCTCATCCCCGAGCCAATCATCAATCCAAAGCTCGCAATGCTCGCAGAGTGTGCCGTCAAGATCATTATCTAAATGTTTTTGACGGAAGACGATATATTCTTCATGCTCACATACGTTTATCAGGCCATCCATTATCGTTGGTGTTTTTAATTTAACTCTACTTGTATTGCAACAGGGTGAAAGGCTGCCATCTGACAGAACTGCTAAATATTCAAATGGTTGGGTGCATGGTCGTCGGCGTTTTAGGTGCTCGCTAATTCCCAATTCATTAAAATACATCAGGTTTCCAACTTGAAAATCGATTCCTTCCCAAAGATAAATATTCGAGACCCGGTCTACCCATTGTTCGATAAATTGCAATATTCCAGGTGACTTGATCGATGTTCCTCTGGGCAGAACAGCTGACACATTAATTTCTTTACCATAATTATGATTCAAATTTATGATGTACTCAAGATTTTGAGTAATACTATTGTAAACTGAATCAGGTCCTTTCACGGAAATAAAATTATCCAGGTTCCCTTCTAGAGAGACAGATACTGCGCTACAATATTCTAATATATCCTTCATTATATGCTGGGAGGCTGGGTAAAGACTGGTGGATATCCAGGGCGATATCTTTTTCTCTCCACAAAATTCCAAAAATTCACTTAACTGCGGGTTGAGAAGTGATTCACCTTCATAATTCAGGGTAACGGAGGGGACTGGATCTAAACGACAGATTTCACTTATTGCAGTTTTAAAAACATCAAGACTTAAATGCTGTTTGGTCCGTTTACTTGCCGTGGTTTTCCAGTTTATTCTATCACAATATGAACATTGAAAGCTGCAAGCAGATGATAACTCGAAAGCAATAGTCTGAGGTATCTCTGTCTGTTTCAATTTAGATTGACTCCGATAATTCGCTAAGGTAGTCAATAATTGATGTCGTGTCTAATGCAGGGTATTTCTTTGTTGATGCTATGATATCCTCAATTGTTTGGGCGCGATCAAGGTCTGGTAATAATTCAGGATATTCCAGGTAATCATCGTCTGGATGGTCACCACTGACGGGACAAATTGATATTTCATTTACCCCAAGTTCGGCAGCATTTCTGATATATTCTGCAAGTTCAGGAATATTTTTGGAAACTGGGACGATCTGCAATGCAATATACCAACGTTGATCATTCATTTTGGTATTTATCCGATCCCTGTATTCAATCGCCCATGAAACCCTTTCTAAAATTGCCTCAAGACCAAGGGGACCAGGTCGTAATTCTTGAAATACATCTGAGTTGAAGCTGTCAATACTTATGTGGAGATTGACATAAGCGAATCTGCTCAAGTCATTGAGAATATCCGAGTTTATTAGCGATCCATTGGTCGTAATGCTTAATGCAATATCCGGATGTGGAGCACGACTTAAGAATTTGGTAAACCGTTTATCCAATAAGGGTTCACCTCCCGAGAAATGCATAGTAACAAGCTTCGGGGAGATTTCGTTGAATATCTCTTGAATGTGAGAATCGGCAACCTTTTCACGACTATATTTTAATGTACAGAGCGAACATGAAAAATTGCATGAATATAGCAAATCACTGCTAACTGTTATTGGAAGTGATTTTAAATGAATTTCACCTGCCAGGTATTCTGCCTGATTCGCCTGAAAATTCTTGTGCACATCTTCAGTCATCATGATGGAATCAAATTGACGATAGTGTTCAAGACCAATATTTCGAGTTGCACAATCCTGACATGTCTCCGGTGGATCGTTCCGAAAATGACGCACTCTTAGCTCTTTGAATTCATTTGAGTTCCACAACTCAATGAGGGATATATTAGGGGTAGGGTCTTTGAATTGTGTCCCAAGACGACACTCAGGACCGATACTGTTGGGCAGCAACATCAATGATGACCAAGGTATAGGACAGCCTGAATTCACGACAGATACGTATGTTTTGCCATAGATAGTTTCAGGTCATATTTCAGTGCTTTGAAATACAGCGAATGACTAATTCTAGAGGGTTTCTAAGATGGAATAAATTGTTAGCCATATCGTCCAGTACCACTGGACGATATGGTGTAATCATGATATGAGAAACTAATGAGTGGTTGAACGATGTTTTGAGCTGGAGGTATGGCTTGAGTGATGCGCCCCAAATTCCTCTCCACCCTTTTCATCCGATTTCACTTTTTCGGCAATTTTGCGAAGAATTTCATCTTTTGCTTTTTCGAGATCCTCAATTTGCATTTTCTCTTGGTTCGCCATCTTAATCTCCTCGTTTGATTGTACACGGATTCCATCTCTACATTTGATTGATATTCAATTGTCGGTGTTCGGTGTCTAGAGTAATTTATTGAAAACTAATTTGATAATCTGTTTATGCAATTAGTTTTTATATTAGAACAGCCCGTACTTCACCAATGAATCACCTATTTCAGTTACATCTTATCTAACAATTCTTTTTTCTTACTCTGAAACTCATCCTCAGAGAGAATCCCCTGGTCTTTCAACTCACTCAGCTTTTTGATTTGCTCAGGGATATCTGCTGATTCTGACTTATTAGTTGAAGTATTTTGGGGGTTTTTCTGTTCTTCGGTGAGTACAAAGTAACGATAATTAGCTGTTCGGCTTATTTCACCGTTGTGATACATTTCCTCACATAATTCTTTTATTTCATCAACATCCTGGTGCTTTAGGAATGCATCAATATCGGAGGCTGGCATTTTTGTTGTTTTTTCATCTAGGAGTTCTACAATTGACTTCTGAAGCTTTATTAATCTACTCATCTTTTCCTCATAATCAGCCATGTACGCTTCCCGCTCTCCTGTATCAATCAATGCAACCTTATTGGCATACTCACTGTAATAGTTTGTTCGTCTCGCTATTTTCCGTAGTAAATCTAGCACATCTTTATAATGACCTGATATATTATCAAAATCTACTTTGTTGCCCAGGAATTTGTCTAGTAGTTCAGACATAGACAAAGTAGAATTACTATGTCCCCAAAATAAATCATCACGCCAATTTAGGCGTTGCTCGATTATCTCGCCCTTTTTTCCGGATGCACAAAAACACGTATCACAAATTTTGATAAATTCTATATCCTTAATCTCGCCAAGCCAGCTTTTATTCCATTTATATGGAAGATTCATTACTTCGTGATACGGAATATTAGAATTTGTGTATTCTTCAGCATTCATATCGAAATAAATGGGCTCGTCTGTCCATATGTTACCCTTACATACAACACATTCTGCCAGGTTTTGATTAGCAGGCTCCTTTTCATCGTTTTCCTCTTCGATTGGTTCAGTAGTCTCTTGTACTGAACTTGCAATTACAGAGGATTTTTCCTTAAATAGCTTTCTTCCTGGGTAATAGGTTAGTGGGAACCCAAAAACTAAATTCAGAAGAATAAATGAAAATGTGGCAACGCCAATATTATTTTCTAATAAAAATGATATAACAAGTGCAAAACCAGTCACTTCAAACAAAATTCCACATATAAACAACAACATTAGGAAAACTTTTTTCATTTATAATTACCCTTCAATTCATTCGATATATGTCTCACCTGTTAAAGTAGATTAATATTCACAATATACTTCTGTTTCATTGCTCTATCACATACTGAAGATTCACCTGCTCAACCTGATCACGAGGAAACGCAATTATAAATTCCATCAATTCTTTTAAAGCCATCTGATAATTTCCTAGATTCAGATCGAATGTTTTCTGCTCATTAGAATCAGATGCCTTTATCGCAAGCACTAGGATCATTTCAGTTGCATGTGGTACCCCTTCAGGAAGACCAACTCGAAATTTGGTGATACTACCTTCTTTGGGAGGGACTCGTAATGACTGTCCCTTTCCAAGGAAATTATTCTCAATGTATTGGTTGGGAAGCAAAGCAGTTACGGTTTCATCTGATAGAATATTCAAAACGTATATATAACAATCTTTAGACGAATTGATCTGTATGATCATCTCATCACCATTTTGAAATCGCTGCCGGTTCAAGCTTGCTTCAATTTTGAAGAATGGATCACTCGCCCCATCTAACTTACCGGCCCTGGCCTTTAGGGTTACTACGAATACTAGATCTTCAGCGTATAATTTTCGTTTTTCAGCAATGATCTCTTTTTCAAGGATTATGCCTCGAGACATCGTATTTGTGAAGAGACTGAAATGATCCATATCCATTTTCATATCAGTCTCTGATATGATTGAAAGCGATGTACTATTAATTTCTGTCCCGCAGTAATACTCAATGATATTTTTAAGAGCCTCGGTCCTAGCTTGACTTCTTGCTTCGGCAATTGTTAAATCATCGTGTATGGTCACCCAGGCGGTTGATTTGTACCAATTTTCACCCAAATTGACAACGTTTACATCAGGAAGTTGGGTTGACTGACCATTGCAAAAAGAAGCAATCATTATTAACAAGCATATTGGAGGGATGGGTGTTTTGCAATTTATTAACACTGTTTTAGTACCTGTAGAGAACCTTCGTCTGATCCCCAGTGATTTGAGGAGTCTGCTCCCGATTATTGAGCCTTCTTGCCATATAGCTGACATTTTCTTCTAAATAATTGTGTAATTCACCCACAGTCAGCAATATATCACCATTGGTATTTGCTTCACCCTGAATACCCTTCAAATAGTAGTAAGTAAACAGCGAATGCTTCTTGTCAGGATACCACGAACTAACCTGCTCCCCACTAGCCGAAGTAAAGATTATGGAATTATTCCCTGTAAGTGCTTTTTGATTTACTTCAATAAAAACCGGGCTGATATTTTTTAGTAGCATCCCATTATCGCTGGACCCACTAAAACATGCATCAATAACTACGGTAACACTTCTAGCCTTCAGCTTACGGATTTGGCTATAGAATAAGTCCAAGGAATACCCATTAAGGGCTACCAATGAAGGATCACAATCAACTGGAACGAAGTAACCATCTTTCGTTTCGGGATCAGGTGCACCATGTCCGCTATAATAGACAAAGACATCTGATTTGTTTTTCTTAATATAGTTGTGTAATTTACCGCTTCTTGATTCAGTCCCAAAAGTGGCGTTAAATGTCCCTTGAGTGGCATCTTCCAGGTAAATTATATTTCCCTCTTGGTAACCAAATGCTGTCATCAAATACTCTTTCATCAATGTGGCATCGCGTATCGCAAAATCAACGGTGGGTACATCAGGATTTAGATAATTCCGATTCCCTATAATTACAGCAATTGCATATTTATTAGTTTTTCTAGTCGATGGGATATTGCTCTCGATATCTATGTCATATCCTTCAGCAATATTAATTGCCATATTTTGGGTTTCCAATCCGACAATTTTTGTCTCCGTGATGGACTTGACACGCCTTTTGAATTCAATTGGCAGCCTGATATTTGCTTTCCCATAAATACCATATGATTCGGAGATAGTAACATATATAGGGATATCTATCGCCTTCTTATTCGTATATACTTCGAATGTAAATTCTTTGACTAATCCTGGATCAATGGTCTCCAACTCAAATTCAGTACTGGATTCACCTCCAAAATATACATTATCACCAAGATCAATTTTGACTTTCACATCCTTGGCAAATCCTTGACCAATATTTTGCACAGCACCTGTGATACCTACCAACTCACCTGCTTCGACCATTCCATTGTTACTGGCATCGTCAATATCCAAACCACTTACAAGAGTCAACTCAGGAGATATGAATTCCCTAACCTCAAAGCTCAAAGAGTGTTGGTCAGGAGGAAAATCATTGGACTCTGAAAAATCAAACAGCAATTCGACTTGTTGAGATTTTACGAGATGTTCCGCAGTAATGAATATTTTCACATCCTTAGATTTTCCTGGTCCAATATTGCCTATGATCTGTCCTGAATTAAAAGTTAAGCCACTGATTCTATCAGGCGTAATATCCACATAAAGTTCAGAGGCTTTCCCTCTTCCAAGGTTCTTAATATTTATATTAACGAATGCAGTTTCTTCAGCATCAAGTATTTGATTATCAGAGTAGTCCACAAAACTAACTTCGACTACTAAATCAGGAGGGTAGTTAGGAGCTTTTCTTAAATTTAATGACTTTACGGTACTCGTTCCTACACTGGTTTGAGCAATTGAGGTAGAAATGCTAGTTATTAGCAGCAATAATTCTATTAAAATAATTCTATTCATTTTACATCCTCAACACTAATGAGTTTTATGAAATTGAGTATATCGAAAAACTATTGGATTGTAAAGTATGTCCCTACTATGTAATCGGAACTATCGTACGGGTTTACTATAACTATTTGATAGCATCCTCCGGGAGCTAGAGAGTTCGACACATTGAAATTATACGCCCCATTATTGATTGCCCAACTTTGAAGAGCTGAAACGTAAATGTTTTCTGAATAAAGATGAATATTCACTTGACCGGGTCCACTAAAAGTCCAATTAACCGCGGTTGAGGCACCTAAATTGATAGTAATTCCATCCGCAGGTGAGGAAACCTCTCCAGAACCCGTGGAAGGCATTTCCTCATCGCAGTCCGAGCCTCCTTCGTTCGGATTAATATTAAAATAATTATCAGAGATATCCACATATTCAGAAATTGAATAATCCTCAATTTTTAATAGGCAAGTGCTTGAAGCTTCCAGTAGAGTAGGGGTGGTCCATTGAAATGACCCATCGTTGGATTCTTGGCTGTCTATTGTATACCAACCGTTTCCACCGTCTGAAGAGTAATATAGTTTAATGTACGAGCCAATATTACCAGAACTAGTCCAAGTGATCTCATGTTGGGATCCCATTAATAGATTCTCTCCACCATTCGGACTTATAATTTGAAGTAAATTTTGATCCGCAGAAACAGAGAAATAATTGTCTGATACATCATAAATAGTTGATTGGCTATAACTAGAAATTTTTATTAGGCAGTATTCCCCTAATTCGGATATATCTGGAAGCGACCATTCATAATTTCCGTCATTTAAAGTTGAATTGGTCACAGTCTGCCAATTGCTGCCGCTATTGAGGGAATATTGGATCTTCACATTGTCTCCACCAATATCCCCTGATACGGTCCAAGAAATAGATTGACTGGACTGCTCATGCCATATCTCACCACCATTTGGACTTGTGATACTGATTAAGTTTTCATCATCAACAGCTGTGATGGTAAAATCATTGTCAGATGTGTCGAAAACATTCACCGCATTGTGATCAACTATCTTAATACTACAATCTGAGTTCGTCACAAATACTTCTGGAACTGTCCAATTATAACTACCGTCATTATTTGTATAAGAACTTGAATAAGCACCGACGTTTATCCAAGTAGTCCCAGCATCTAGGGAGTAATATATTTTAGCATATGAGCTTACATCACCACCAGCATTCCAAGTGATCTCATGTAGTGTCTGGTCGGCCCATAATTCTTCACCATTTGGGCTAGTGACTTGGAAATATGTACTGTCTGCCACGAGGCCTAAATATTCATCTGAAACATCAATAATGTTTATCTCTTCATAATCTTGGACCTTTACTAGACAAGAATCTGAACTCTGGGTTAAATCTGGAATTGTCCAATTATACCTACCGCTATTACTTGTATAAGAACTTGAATATGCACCGACGTTTATCCAAGTAGTCCCAGCATCTAGGGAGTAATATATTTTAACATTTGAGCTTACATCACCTCCAGAGCCCCAAGTGATTTGATACTCCGTTTGCTCCAACCAAACTTCTCCACCATTGGGACTTGATAATTGGAAATATGTGCTGTCAGCAACTAGGCTGAGATACTCATCTGAGGTATCATAGATATTTTCGTCTTCATAATCTTGAACTCTTATGAGACATGAGTCGGAGCTATGAGATAAGTCTGGAATTGTCCAATTATAACTACCGTCATTACTTGTATAAGAACTTGAATAGCTACCAATGTTCTGCCAGCTGGCTCCTGCATTGATGGAGTAGTATATTTGAACATCGCCGTTTGGCTCCCTTCCAGTACTCCAAGTAATTTCATGTTCAGATTGCTCTGACCATACTTCTCCACCATCGGGACTTGTAATGCGATAATCAAAATACTCTGGATCAGGTTCGAAGAACATTTTCTCTAATTCAGGAGATTCTCCACAGCTGGTAAGGGCTGCCAGAAACCATACTGCAATCAGTGCATATAACTGTTTTGGAATTGGCTGTGGACTCATATGACAACTCCGATCGTCACGTCCAATCGATTCCATTTGCGAACCTTTCGAAAGATAGATTCTTTTAGTGAAATTTGAAAAAGAAGATATTCATATGGTCTTATCAGTAAACTGCCGGAATAGTATAAATCTGAGGTTGATAAACCCGATCCTGCATTCTCATAACTGCCTTCAGTAATTTCTCCCAGGCTGAAGCCGAGACCCACAAATGGTGTCACGAATGGAATATTGGGAAAGGGTGAGTGTAAATACTCAAAATCCAATGCCTGGTAGACAGCATCGTTTTTGTAGTAGTCATCCCAGGAATAGGAGGATTCGTATTCGTACTCAAATCCATGCACGGAGAAGCTTAAATTCCATTGGCTTGGAAGGGAGATATATGTAAAACCACCCCCAAAATAGGGTAATCTATGACTGATTAACTCACTTTCAATATTACCCTGATAAGTATCATTTGAAAAATTAAACCATGGTACACCAATAAAAGCACCAATACCATCATTCGATTCCTTCTTTCTATCTGAAGGCATGAATATCCTGCGGAGGAATGAACTTTTAGGTGCTTTCTTCCCTCGTGCAATGGAGAATACTTTTTTTAATGCCTTTTGATATACTTCTGCTTCCACTTTTACTTGCACGTCGCCTACCAGTTCTTCTACATCCGAAAATATGTCCCACTCTATTGTATTTCTGCCGGGAACTCCCTTTTTTCCCAAGGCACCGCTTATGGATTTTGGTGAAAAATAAGTCCGACCACCATCGGTTGAGATACTTAGTGATATTGTATATTGATCTGGGTTAAGCGCTGGATCAAAGAAATAAGATATATTCATTATTTGATCGTCAGAAATTGTGAAGTACACTTCCTGGATTACACCTATCGTTCTTGTATCGGAATTGAAGTCTATTTGTTCAATATATCCTTCCTGTTGATTTGGTATATTATACCCAAAAGGTTCAGAAAAGCCCTTCGAGTTTGCCCAGGATAGCCATGAAAGCAAGGCTATTCCGGAGATAATGATTCGACTATTTTTGATGTTTCATTTCTCCCAATACCCATTGTTAAATGAGCTATATATCCTGCCGTAAAGTGTTTCCAATCTAACCTTCCCCAACTTGTTAAACATTGATATTGAATCTATCACTTCAATGTAATGGTTGTTGCTATAATTCTAGAGAATGGTGATACTAAAGATGGTTTCATTTCCTGTTGCACGCCGATATCAAAAATGATGGCACGTCCATTTCTGCCAATGTCGTATTGATATCCAAACCCGAGAGCCAATTTTGCGTTTAATTCAATGATATCTGAAAGTCTTTCATTCCCATCTCTTACAGGGATATCACGCACACCAATTCTAAAAGCATATTGCATTTCATTACCGATACGATATTCTAAGCCACTCCTAATCCTGTCGAAGGAGATATCCGATATGGAATAATCAGTAGCTATTGAAAGCTGTGTAAAATTGAAAGCCAAACTTGAGGTCACAGCTTTCGCTGTATACTCTTTGCTTCCAACTTCTATTTTATCGTTGATAGTGATGGCTAGGATTAAAAATCGAAAAGGTGAATATCGGATCCCAATGTCGGCTCCCTTTAAATTCTGGGCAATCGACGATTCCCGTTGAACGATTCCAAAATCCTGTTGCAAATACTTGTATGAAATTCCCATCTGGACATTATCTACACCAAATGCATAGCTAAAATAATAAGCCATTTCGCTGTAATTGAGATCTCCAAGATAACTTGATTGCTCGTCGTACTGCTCAATCCCATTCACATAATACCCGCTAAAACCAAATCCTATCCCCATTGTTACCGTGGTAAATAATTTCCATCTTGGTGATAGCGTCATTGCCATCTGTGGATAATTCACATCACTTATGTTCGAATAGAACTGGGCGTCCTTGAGGTCAGATATTTGCATTGAGAAGCCTAATCCATTGGCAATACCAGCTGGATTCCAATAGACCGCTGAAGGGTCATTCACCAATGCCGTATAAGCCCCTCCCAGTCCCAAGGCTCTTGCAGACATGCCTCGCTTTAAAAATGAGGCAGCCCCCTCATAGCTGTATGCATGCGATGTTAATCCCAGGATTATGAGTATTAGGCATAGCATATTTTTGATAGACTTAATCATTTAGTTTAATAGAAGTATTTTAATTCGTTTAAAGCTATCAGCGATTTTGACGTATGCAAAATAGACTCCTGAAGCAAGCTGGTAATTATAAAGGTTAGTGCCATCCCATGCAATTTCATGAACTCCAATATTTAGATCATCAGATTCCAAAGTTCGATGGAATACTACTTCTCCACCAGAATCCATAATGACTATAATACCCTCTGAGGCGTTTTGGGTCAGCACGTAGCGGATATTCGTAGTTATATTTAGACTTGGATTAAAAGGGTTGGGGTAGTTGAACACTTCATCTGAAAGCGCTTCATCTGAATTCAGCACTATGATAAATTTTGCTAGTATTGAGTCGGTGTTCCCAGCCTGATCAGAAATCTTCACCAGCAAATTTACAGCTAGTTCTTCCTCTTCCAAAGCTTCGAGCTTATCAGTTCTTGAGGAGTCAATGATACTAAACAATAATGAGTCTAATCGTGAGTTGATAGTCCAACCATCAATGCCAGGGAAACTTGGATCAATACTAGTTGATAAAGTATCCTCAAAAATCTGATTTCCATTCGCACCCCACATAACCTCATATTTAATTCCTATAACATCGGAAATATCAAATTGGTTGACTGAAGTATTAAATATTGGAGCAACTCGATTAAGCTCACCATCAACTCCTGAATTATCAGTAATACTCATTTGAAATCGCTGCTGTCCAACGATTTGATGGCCATGACCATTTCGTCCTACTGCCGCACTATGCTTAAATATTGGAGAATTCTCATCGAGGTTAAAAATCGGAGTGGAGCTATCAAACTGAAATTGCCTTTGTACAGGGAATAGGCTGGAATTGTTGGATTGATTGCTGCCGATCACTTCCAGGTTGTAAATACCATCTGACAAATCAGGCAAGAATTCATCGAGCTCCAGCTGTGGTGTATTAAGGATCAAGTTGGTGTCTGTAACAACATTTTCAGCGCCCCAGACGCGAAGTTGCAGGTTATTGGGGAAAGAAGTGTCAGCGATGCTTAGAGACAGCTGAGATAATGTTCGAACCCCAACTGCTGCTGAATCTGGTGACAGTACCCACGAGTTTAGGTCGTACCCAAAATCGAGATTAACTTTTTGAATGGATGTGACTTTCTGATAAAGTTCGGAAATCTCTGGGACGTAAATGAGAGCTTCAGGATTTGAAACAACATAGGGTATGAGCAACTCACTATCTATTCGATTGGCATGATCATAGTAAATATTAATGAGTGAGACATCTTGCGGATTTAGATTGAATGAAAGATCTTCAAGTGTGAATGGGTCGTTATTACTATGTCCTCGGGTAGTATCTTGGGGATAATCAATATTGCTATTCAGAACAACATAGTGATTTTCTCCACTGAGATCCTCTAGGCGTATCTGTATGCCCTCTTGTAATGTTGAAGAATGTTCAAGTAAACCTGGGAATAATGGAATATGTATTACTGCCGTATCACTATTCATAACTACCTGAGCATCTTGAAAAAATAGTTTTGGGAATACGCTTATCGAATCTATTGACTGAGCTACTGGCTTTAATTGTGTCATTTCATTCAATCTATAGGACAATTCAAGAGGAGCTTGAGCGATTGAATTGGTAATATCAATCATATGTGCATTTGATTCAAAGTATTGCTGGCTTGAATATTTAAGACCTGCTATGATTACAGTGTCTTCTGGAGTGAGAGATTGATTAAAGCCAATCCTTATGGTATCGCCAATAAGCTCAATACCTCGAACTTTCGGTGGCATTTCCGCAGTAGATATAGTCCAATTTAAGATAGGTTGTAGAATTGGCGGAATAATGAATAACGCATCACGATTATTGCCATAAATGGGAATGGCCGACTCGATGATTTTAATAGGCTCTAAAGGAAAATCATATTCCGCTGATAGAGCTAGTGAAGAGGGCGCAATTTCGATACTAGGGAAGCCGACACTCAGTTCAGCATTAACATTCAGCGGTACAGATTGTGACCCTATCTCTATTTTAATTCCTGCTTTTTTCCTATTCATTGTTTGATCGATTGGGGCAAGCGGTAACTGAGATATTTTTAACCATTGTCCAGCGGATAATTTGAACTCAGGCGAGAGTAGTTCCATCGCTATCATCAGAGTTTTGCCTATTGAGGTGAGTTGAATGTCAGTACTTGAGCCAAATTGATTTACAAGTCGAACATTATGAGTTGTGCCCCACCAATCTATCTCCTCCGGTAATTCCACCTGGATATGAGCAGAATCTAATACTGAGACATATGGATCTTCTTGGATAATAATATCAGGTAATCTGGCGAATTCTGCTCTATCGCCGTAAACATACGTTCTACTTTCGGAAAAGTAAACTTGGGGGTCAGCAACTATTTTTGAGAATGGATCACTAACGATCATGCTATTGGCCCCACCATCAAGTACAAGTTGCAAATTCCCCTGACTTGAACTATCAAATGGAGTGAAGCGGAGACCAGAAATATTAATGGTCTCATTTAAGGGGAGGTTCCCTAGATGCAGTCCCATATCCTTATAATTATCGCTATACCAAACGGAATCTCCTAAACTGAGAGCGGAAAATTCAATTGAAGGGATGCCCATGGGATCCCAATATGCATCCAAGCTTTGAGGTATTCTTAGAATTATTCCTAAACTTGAATCAATGATTGACACATCTCCCTGCCCGATAGCAATAGGTTTGAGAGTCCGTGATTCTGAGTCTGTATTAGTTTTGAAAAATATTTGGTCAATTGAATCGCTACTAGCAAAAGTAATATCACCAACCGAAAGAAATCCTCTAAGTGTGTCAAAGAAGGTTGTATCATTTAATCCACCGCTGATTTCCCCACCATTTACATATCCATCGACAAAAACTCGCAAACCTTTAATACCAACTATATCGCCATTAAAATCAGCATTTATTTCCATCACTAATTTTTTCTCACTTAGATATTGTGGCACCGGTGAAACATCTTGATAGTCCCCCTCAATTTGTAGAAAAGGAACTTCTTGCCAGCGAAGAGGAACTGACTCAGGAATGTTCAAATTGATTCTATGGTTGCCTTGTACAATATTAACCTCTGGATCATCTGAGAAACTTAATAGTGGCAATTCGATAGAATTAAGCCCTCCGTACAATGCCCTAATAGTCTCTTCAAAATTGAAATCTGGACGCCCAATGGCTTTTACAGAAACATCTCGGGCTGTAAATCTTGAATCCCCTTTAACCGACAGAAGGGTGAGTCCACTTGCAAAACCAAATGAAGATGAGAACCCACTCACCTTTAGACCCTCTATCAATAAAGTATCCCCACGGGTCATATCATTCAAACGCTGTGAGGAAATTTGGATTTTTTTCTGGCCCGGATTACCAACTGCAGACACTGTAGCCTCTGAGGATATACCATTAAGCATAATAGAGCACATCGATATCGTTGAGTCAAAATGTACAGGGAATAATTCCTCTAATTGGAGAACGATTCCATATTTTGAACCAATAGTTCTCAACGCTTGATCTTCAATAATTTGAATGGGGGTCAGAAATTGCGAAATATCTTGGATTAAAAACTTTTGAGTATCAATTGATGTAATTGATGGGGCTCCCACACCAACGAAGGTAGTATCAACACGATTGTAGGAGAGGCCTTGATTTAGGGACATCAGTAGAGTATCAGGTTTTTGCCGACTAATTATGTTGGAAACTCTCAACTGCCTAAAAAGAAGACTATCTCCGGGTTCTAAATCACTCGATATGTCTATCCGCATATGATGGGGATCATCAAGAGATATCCCTGCAATTAAGTTATCATTAAAAATAATTGAGGATAATTGGGTTAAATCCCAAACTAGCTGCGAAGTATCTGGTAGTGCTATAATAATATCTTCTGTGGCCTGTATCGCTGCCACCTCTTGATTTTCTTTAATTATTATAGGTGCTAGGGTATCTGAGTACATTGGATCTAGATCCCTAATAAAGACATGAGGCTCTACAGAGAAGATCCTTGGGTCACCAATTCGGATAGTGTTTGTAGTTGATCTTTGCCATGAATAGCTAGAGTCTGGATGTGGATAAACC
>Ga0233429_1001167_pt1 | contig 34011 bp, 28 predicted proteins | sample SI_118_April2016_3_FD_179879 | JGI IMG/M metagenome (GOLD analysis project Ga0233429, IMG submission 179879) | Seawater microbial communities from Saanich Inlet, British Columbia, Canada - SI_118_April2016_135_MG | ecosystem: Environmental > Aquatic > Marine > Inlet | place: Canada: British...
TATTTACTGTACCTAATATTAATTAATTATCTTTATATTTGTTTTTTTTATTATTAATTACACATAAATCAATAACAGCAATATTTAATATATTTTCATACATATTAAATAACTGTTATCCACCCCATGCTCAAAAAAGTGTGGGACAGAGATGTTCGTGGTGTGTCTATTCCATTTCACGGAATTCAGTTCGTTACAGCCACCTTGTGGATGATTTACGGATTGGGTTTTGTTTTGGGAGGACTTCTTAGTGGCTTACCTTTGGTTATTGCAAACGTGTTTATCATGGGTGCAAACGTCTATGTTATTCAAGTTACTTACAGACATCAAAAGGAGAATCCTGTCGTCAATGAAATTACTGTGGTGGTGGAGGATAGCGATGAAAATCAATCTTAGGTTACAATAATCGATATGCAATAAACACATACATTAACATCTTTTTGTTTCTGTATGTGTTTATCGCATGTATTTTTTTATAAATAATTTATTCCAATAATGGATTAAATTTTTCTATTAATTCTTGTTTTGATATTGAAATAGGACCCACCGTATTATTATTTTCATATTTAATTGAACTTAATTGATTTATATTATCGCTTATTGGTTTATCATTTATGAACTTTATGAAATAGTGAGATTGAACACTTTTTTCATTGATATCCACGTCAATTTTCCCTGCATTTACTCCAACACGACGAAATGAAATATCAGGATTTTCAGTTTTCTTAACAAATTTAAAACTGATCGGAACTAAAATTTCATTTATCGATCTATCATATTCTTTTTTTATCCAAATTTGAAATATACAAGGAACATCATGTTCAACACCATCCACTAAAAATGATTTGTATGGTAAATCAATTTCTGAAATAAGATGAAAATTTAATGGAAATGTTTTTTTCAAACTATCTTTTCGAAAACTTCTTGGTAATATGAATGAAATACTATTACAAAATTTGCAAGATTTTTTTATAAATTTAATTGCTAACGAAGATTGACGACCAAATGGTGGATTTCCTATTACATGTATATTATCGAACTTGTTCTTATCATTATCGAAATTATATAATAAATAATCTTGTTTAGTAATTTCTTCGTTTTCAGGTTTTAAATCATAAAATATAAAATTATTTGATAACGATTTAATTCCAGCAATGAATGAACCATTACCCGCACTTGGTTCTATTATTAGATCGGTATTGTTTATTTTTATGTATTTTCTAACTAAGTCCAAACATATTTCAACTACGAAATTTTTTGTATAATATTTATCAATGGTATTGCGATTTAATCCTTTAGTTTGCATATTGGTATATATTCTTATATATGTTAAATATAAATCAATTTTATTATATCATTAATTTTATATAAGTTATGAGTCTAAAACTGAAAGACGTGATGATGTTGTCATCACATAATACGATATTACCTAATCGTCAGTTTTCATTTTTTAGTCAAGAGATGGATAAAAAACGCATGTTTGGCGAGTTTATCAAACGGTTACCAAACAAGTGTGGATTTATAGAAATTGATATTATAAACATGTTATACAATCCGAGTGAAATTTATGTCGATCATTGTTTATGTATGAGAAAAATACCGTTAAAGTATGTATTAAATCAAATTAAAAAATATTATGATAATGGAAAATTGCATTATCCATTAATTATTGAGTTTGATATAAAAAATTTTTTTACAGATAAATCAGCATTCGCAAAAAATTTATGGAAAACCATATCAAAATTTTGTGGAACACATAATTCAACACAAATCATCAAAAAATCAAAATTTCCCGAATGTATTATATTATGTGGAAGTCAAGAATATAATTATGATAATCATAAATTTCATCTTACCAATAATAAAAAAATGGATATAACAAAAATGTATCCATCTCATTTAAGCAAAGATGTCAATTATAATATACTTAAGGCAATTCATCACAAAATTAATATACCAGCATTAAATTACCAACATTACGATGAATCTATTGCTATGAGCGAAGCATTATTTCATCGAAAACCGTATTTACGACTAACTACTTTGTCGAAACCACAGCATATAAACAAGCACTTATCAATTTTATCAAAAATGGATGATCTAGAGGTATTATGTTATGGTATAAACGATATAGAAAATAATAATGGACAAGTTCATAAAGGTAGAATATTTGATTTACATAAATTTGGAAAAATGTTTCCAATGATATGTTTTAGATATAAGGCGAAATATGTTGGTGCGTTAAATTTAGAAAATACACATGGTAAAAAATCTATATTGTTAGGTAAAAAAGGATATGGAACTCGTGATACAGATAAAATAAAAATATATATTTTTATTAAGTCTCATAATCATACGAACTAATATCAGTTAGTAATAATTGTGTTTCATCTGTAACTTGTTCCATTATATCAATTAATTTATCACGTGAATCTGTATCTTTTATTTTTCCTAGTTTATTTTCTAGATCGGTGACACATTGTTTATTTTTGTCAATCCACGTGCGATGATCATTGTCTTTACATAAATTTTCAATATCTTCAATTTGTCTTTGACAAATATTTATTCCATTTTTAATGCCATTAATGCACATAAAATATCTAAGTCCAAATGTTCTATCGTTTTCCATTTTTGTAATAACGATAAATACAACGAATTTTTTCTATATAAAGTTTATTTTATATATATAATATAATATATTTCAATGGCTACATTGGATTTATCAGTTCGAAATTTGCACAAAGTTCCTACAATCCCAAATAATGTAACCGATTTGGATTTATCGCATAATTCGATAACAAATGTATCATCTACTGATTTTCCGTCAAAGTTAAAAGTATTAAATTTGAATCATAATGAAATAAAAGAATTAAATAAATGTAGTTTCCCATCAAATTTAGAAATATTGTATATGAACAATAATAAAATTTCAGAAATTACACAAAATCGTTTTCCGTCAAGTATAAAAGAATTACATTTATATGGTAATCGTATAACAAAATTAGTTCATAATTGTTTTCCACGTGGTCTCGAGTTATTAGATTTAGGAAACAATGGGATTACTAATGTGAATGAAAAATATTTCCCACAAAATTTGCAACGTTTATTTTTAGATCGAAATAGATTGAAGAAACTAGAACCTAATAGTTTCAATATAAATTTACAACGTCTAATATTAAATAGCAATGCAATCAGTGAAATTATGCCAAATTGTTTTCCATCTAAATTGAAAATTCTAAATTTATATGATAATAATATCACAATTATAGGAAAAGATTATTTTCCAAATAGTTTAGAAAAATTAATATTATCTTATAATCCATTAAAAATATTAGATTTAGGTTGTTTATCTTGGGATCTAAGAACATTAGTATTTACTGATATATCACTTTCACGTATATGTACGGTTAATTTTAATGTTGAAAAACTTAATAAAAATTGAAGTGTAAATGATCGATATATTATGTTAATTATTATAAAATGTATGAAATAAATTTGAATGGGATATAGTTTAATTTTTTGTTTGATACGTCGAGTTTTGTTGTCATCATTGAATACATTGAACATAAATATGTTATTTTTCAAACGTAAAAAAAAATTGATTAAATATATGTTGTGTATGTAATATAAATGATAAAATGACTAAACCATGTAGAATTCCATTATTATCTGTATATTTTCCAGCATTAGATTGGTATATAAATTTACCAAAAACTCGCAATTTATCTGTCATGAAGTGGTTAAATAAAAGCGACAAAGATTATAAAAAAAATAGATTTTTATCTATGATAAATAATTTTGATAGACGTTCTGACATATTTATGGCGACTAAAGGCAAAGAATTTGTTAATACATGTGATATATTTAATGAGGATAAGGAGAAGAAACAGGAGTTGATAGATTTTCTCGATGGAATAATTATAGATGCAAATTCGCATGTTTATTTTACCACTTTTGCGGAAATGTTTAGACAATCCATTTCATATCGAATTAAATTTTACGACGAATCGGATATTTTTGAAAAGTGAAAATCATAATTTTTTATTTTTAATGAATAATTAACAGATAAAAAAACTTTTGAAACATTTAGGTATTTTGGATAAGTCACATAAGTATATTACAGGAAGTGTTATTAAGATATAATTATATATTCATTATCCAAACTAAATTTTTCATATATACAATTAAGTAGATCTTCATCGTATATTGATAATATTATTGTCATTTTATTATTGTATATTGGATATGTATTGATAATGGATATTAAAGTTTGTAAAATATTATTAGAAAAAGTAATAACTCCACTTAGGTTCATATATCCAATAAGATTATTGACGTTTGTCATTAGAAAAATAGAATTATCTGCTTCATAGCATTCATGACAATTATTTTGCAATAATGTGATTTTGTCACTATCGGATTTTCCAATTAAATCATATTCAGTTATAATTTTAACTGTATCGGATTTAACTGAATACAATTTTCTTAAAAATTCATTCATAAACATTCCTTGTCGATTTATTATGATAGTGTATTGTCTATCATTATTGAGTATATCAATAGGAAATGTTTCATCACAACTAGGATATTTATCAAGTAATTTTATTATTTTATTACTAGAATTACCAAACTGTGGTATAAATTCAGAAATACTTTTCATGAAGTCTGCAAGTGTTATAATAACATTATCATTATCATCATCGTTATCATTTTCATTTAGTAATCGATGAACTGCGATGGACATGGAATTATTAACAAGTGCTTCAATTTCCGCACCCGTATATCCTTGTGTTAGTTTAGCCAAACTATCAAAATTTGGTATATGATCCAATATTGAATTATCCATCATAGATTTCATATGAACTTGGAATATTTCACGTCGTCCTTCGAATGATGGTAATCCTACTTTAACGTGTAATTCCAGTCTTCCTGCTCTTAATAAAGCAGGATCTAACATATCAAATCTATTGGTAATGGCGATTATGAAAACGTTATCGATTTGTTTTATACCATCTATTTTTGTTAGTAATTGATTAACAATGGAATCACCAACACCTGTCGATGACGAACCTGAACCTCTAGTTTTGCATATAGCGTCAATTTCATCGAATATGATAACATGTAATCCCGCTTGTTCTTTATTGGTTTCAAAATCTAGTTCAGCATCAGAAAATAATTCTCTAATTTTTTTCTCGCTTTCTCCGACGTATTTATCCAAAATATCGGGTCCATTAACAATTTTAGGTTCTATTGCACTGATTATTCCAGAAATTTTTCTTCCAATTAGAGTTTTTCCTGTTCCTGGGGGTCCATATAAAACAATACCTTTTTTATGTTTTATTCCTAATTTTTTAATGGTTTGTGGTTTCAATGCCCTAGTGCTTAGTGCTTTACGGAAGATTTCTATTAATTCAATATTAAGTCCTCCGATTCCTTTATTTTGAAAATTGTAATCCGATCTAAATAAATCTCTACATAATGCTTTTCCATACATAATTATGATTTTTGGATCATCACTATCTATTTCGAATTCAGTATTAGAGTGAAGTATATTACCATCACATTTTTCTATGTTTATTATTATTCCACCACCAAAATCATAATATAATCCTTGGTTATCGAATAAATATTTTAAAGGGATTAACATTTCTTTTATATCTTGATTATGGATTCTTAGGTATGGTGTAATGTGTTTTTTATGTTTAGTTATTTTCATGGTTACTTTATTGCACTTAATTAGTTGTTGTGTATCAATTGGTTCAATATTAACATAATCGCCTAACGATATGATATGTTTTGTTCTTCCGATAGTCGATATACCAATATGATTATCATCCATTTCTATTTTTTTTATTTTATACATGGATGTTGAATCATGTAAATCATTGATTATTTTTGCATAAAAATAAGTTTCTTGATTTTCAAATATATTTGATGACACCACAACAATATTTTTAGACGCACATATGGGATCTGGACATTTAACAGATAGTAGTTGCATATATTCAATTATAATTGAGTATATATTTATGTAGAGATTATATTAAAAAATTGATATAATAATATCCTGTTTATATAGTAATATTGTTCTTGTATAAACAAAATGCCTATCGTAGAATTAAGTTTGTTAGCCTTGACGTCCATCTTTTGGGCTGGACATTTCTCAGTTGGCTATGCCGTTGAGATGATTGATCGACGACGCAAGATAAGTGATGGTGTGTCGAAGTGAAGTCTTAGAGTTTCGCATCCATCACGTGGTACATTCGTGTTCCACACCTTATTTTTTTTTTTGATAAAAAATTTATTATAATTTGTATGTCATGTGTGATTGAAAAAATTATTATAATAAATTTTTTATTGTCTTGTAAGTATCCATTTTAATTTTATTTTTCATAGTCATATAAAACATGACACCAATACTAATTACGAATAATAATCTCATAATGATTTTTTTATTCATTGTTGATAAAATCAATAATATAAACATAAATATTGCATAATTTACAACTACAATATTATTATTAAATTTCACGGTTTTATATTCAATCATTTTAACATAATCTGTATTGATTATCTAACATAAATCTCTTCAATTTTAATTTGATAACTTCGTTACCAAATTTTTTTTAATTTCACAACATAGTAACATCTTATGATTATAATATATTTCGATGAACACACATTTAATATATAAACATATCTTTATATGTAAATAAAAATTGAATATATTAAGTATTGAATATAAAGATATGTTCAATAAAATGAAATTACAAAAATGTATTGATAAATTAGAAAATAAATATGTTCCAATGATTATCGATCCATCCATTTCGGATGAATCTTTATTTGTATTGATAAAACAAACAAAGAATATTCTTAACAGATATATAAGTGGAATTCATCATAATTATTATAGTGATCATGATGAATTAAACAAACATTGGTTGAATTTGGTAAATATTTATGCACAAATAAACATACATATTAGAGAAGCATACGATATGATGAATTGGTACATTTACAATGATGAATTGTCCGACGAACTTAAGAATAAAATTATTAAATTAATAATTGAAACTAGAAAATTCATTTCACCACATAATTTACGTCGTTTGAATGGTATTAAATATTTATACGACGTTCCTAATATTAGCGGGATATTTTTCGATCCCCAATTTCAGTATCGGTTGTATAGTTACAATAAAGGATATATTGGACCCTAATTTGGAAACTTTGTTACCAAACTTTTGTTAATATAAGTTTTAATATTTTACTATGTTAATAGATGAAAAAACTAAATTATCGTGAATATTCTAGGTAACCTAAACCACCTTGACACATGACATGATATTTTTCCCAAGAAAAATATCTATCAACGAATATTGTTTGATGTTTTTCTCCGACAATATTTTTATGTATTTCGATGAAATATTTAGTTATATCTTCTGTAGTTTTTGAACCATATACATTATCATCATAAATAGTTTGAATATTATCATTTAGAAGTAATAATAAACTATTTTTATTTTGATGATTAAATATATATGACATAACTGATGTAAATAAATGCTTTGGTGTAATAATAATATTACCACCTAACCGATAACAATGAAAATTCATATTATCACAATATTTGAGTAATTCATCTTTGGCAGTTGCTTTCAATATATTATTTTTTGTGATATGATTTATGCATTTATCATATGTTAAATCCTTTAGGGTTGTCATTATTATACCATATATTTATTGATCGTTATACCTTGCACTAATATTCGCTAAATTGACAGCACGTGCGATTTTTTCGCCTTTCTATGTTTGTGGATAGAATAATTTTTTAAATTATATTATCTAAGTATATATAAATATGTGTAGGTGGTTTGTTTATAGTGGAAAAAAAAAGATTAAACTAAAAAAAATTATTTTATCACCTGAAAATTCAATTCTTAAACAATCATATAATGAAAAATTCACACCGAACCTTAATATCAAAAGAGACCTAAAATTAAATATTGATGGATTTGGAATAGCATGGTATGAAAATGACAAAGTTTTTTTATATAAGAATCCAGTTCCACCTTGGTTTGATAAAAATTTAGTTTCAGTTTCAAATTTTATTAATAGTAAATATTATTTTGCACATGTTCGTGCGATTGCCAAAGAAAAATTTGGTGATTCTAATATTGTGATTAACAAACAGAATTGTCATCCTTTTCAATTCAAAAATTTTTTATGGATGCACAATGGACAAATAAATTCTTCTAAAATAACACGATATATTTATAAAAATTGTAAAAAATCTATTATTGATAATATCAAAGGTAATACTGATTCAGAATATTCATTTTGTATTTTTCTCGATATGTTATCCAACCAAATTTTAGAAAAAGGAGGATATATTTCACAGAAGGATTTTGTCAAATTTTTCAGGTTGTTTATCAAGAAAATTACACAACTTTCGGATAATACACCATCCGTTTTAAATATTGCGGTTACCGATGGAAAAACCACCATATGCAGTCGCCATATCACAAATACTGACAACGAACCACCATCGTTGTATCATACAACTAATTCGGACTGTGTGATGATTGCTTCCGAGCCAATATATTATGATAGTGAAGGTTGGGAATTAATTCCTAAAAACAAAATTGCGATTATTACGAAAAACAATAATTTTAGGTTGTTGAATTTATGAAATGGGGTTCAGAAGTGCTTACTAGTAAGCACTCATAATAGTGTTATTGTCTTGTATAAACTGTTATGCGATTTTTTCACCTTTTTATGTTAATAGATGGAATAATTTTAAAAATCATTTTCTCGTAAATTTTTTAACCAATTTTTTTATAAAAAATAAATAAAAGTTTTACATAATATAAATGCTTTAAGCAATTATTCTGTATTAAGAGATCCTAGTAATTGTTTTATAATATTTCCGTTTTCATTTATTGAATCAACAGAATGTTCGACATTATTAATGGTCTGGTCCCCTTTAGAACCCCCTTATTTTTGTGTCTTCGACACAAAAATGGCTTCATTTTTGACTTTGTCAAAAATTGCTTCGCAACGGGATATTTATTATTCTTTTATATATGTAAGCCATTCATTTGTAGTTTCATTGTCGTATTCCCGTTCTTCCATTTCTAACCGAACTTGTTTTACAAGTTCATCGCCTTCATAGCGTTCTTTTAACATAATAATGATATTACTAATCTGTTCATTAGATCCGATTTGGATCGATATATCGTCATAAAATCCATTAAGAACATTAACTAACCGAGTCATACGTCCAGTGAAACATTTGCATATAGTATCTTTAATTTCTTCATTTAGGATTTTAAACATTTCTATTGATTCCGAATGTCCAACGATTCTAGATACAACATATTGAAATATTTCATCGAATTTAACTAAATAAACGCTATGTTCAGTAACATCATCACAGTAGTTAAGCAATTCACGTTTCACTTGTTCTTCTAACTCGCTACATTCAATAACGTGTTTTTTACATTCTTCAAGTGATAAAGTGTTTTTGTCTTTTAATAAATTACCAAGGGAATTTCTAAATGATTTTTGGATGCTAGAGTTGTGAATATTTTGTCCATCTGAATAGACTTTGTTGTTACCACCGATCGTTCTACGATTAAGTCTGTCTAACCATCGTTTAACAAGTGGGTGGATGTTTTCAATTGGATTACTAGTATGATAAAAATAGTTAAGATGTCTCAATTCTAACAAAGATAATGGTAATTCAGTAATTTCGTTGCGTTTCAAACTTAGACTTTGTGAAATCATTGATAAATTTTCAATTTTCGTTATTTGATTGTTACACAAACTTAAATCTGATGTAGAATTAGGTAAATTTTCAATTTTTGTTATTTTGTTATGATCCAAATTCAGATAATGTAAATTTTCAGGTAAATTTTCAATTTTTGATATTTGGTTATATTGTAAAGATAAACTTTGTAAATTTTCAGGTAAATTTTCAATTTTTGTTATTTGATTATTATCTAACCATAATTTTTGTACCGAACTTGATAAGTTCGCAATTTTTGTTATTTGATTATTATCTAACCATAATATTTGCACCGAACTTGATAAGTTCGCAATTTTTGTTATTTGATTATATAACAAATGTAATATCCGTAGATTTTTAGGTAAGTTTTCAATTTTTGTTATTTGATTATTATTTAACCGTAATATTTGTAATGAATCAGGTAAATTTTCAATTTTTGTTATTTGATTGTTACCCAAGCATAATCTTTGTAACGAATTGGATAAATTTTCAATTTTTGTTATTTGATTTCCAGACAAATCTAATTCCATTAGTGAATCAGATAAATTTTCAATTTTTGTTATTTGATTATAATATAAATGTAATATTTGTAGATCGTTAGGTAATTTTTCAATTTTTGTTATTTGATTATGTGATAAACATAATGTTTGTAATAAATCAGGTAAATTTTCAATTTTTGTTATTTGGTTATTGTCCAACCATAATATTCGTAGCAAACTTGGAATGTTTGCTATTTTTGCTATTTGATTATCACACAATATTAGTTTCTCCAAGAAACATGGTAAATTTTCAATTTTTGTTAATTTATTCACATCCATATTTAAATATCGTAAAATATTAGGCAAATTTTCAATTTTCGTTATTTGGTTATTACTCGAATCTAATACAGTTACATTATCGGATATAATAGGTATTTTCGTTAATTTTTTATTTGATAAATTTGAATAAACCATTTTTACACAATAATATACATATTATTAATATATTATATCAATTTTTTATTTATGAAGATCCTAATTATTTGAGAGGAATGAAATTCGAATAATTTCATTCCCTTTAAAAATTCTTCAAATTTTTATCCCCTTATTTTTTCGACTTTGTCGAAAAAAGGGTTCATTTTTGACTTTGTCAAAAATGGCTTCGCAACAGGATATTATTCTACATATGTAAGCCATTCCTCGATAGTTTCACTATCATATTCTCGTTAAGGGGGTAGGAAATTCTCCGAATTTTTATCCCCTTATTTTTCCGACTTTGTCGAAAAAAGGGTTCATTTTTGACTTTGTCAAAAATGACTTCGCAACAGGCTATTATTCTACATATGTAAGCCATTCTTCGATAGTTTCACTATCATATTCTCGTTCTTCCATTTCTAGTCTAACTTGTTTTATAAGTTCATCTCCTTCGTATATATCTCGTAATCTAATGATAATATTGCTAATTTGTTCGTTTGATCCAATTTGGATCGAAATATCGTCATAAAATCCGTTGAGAACATTTAATAACCTAGTCATGCGTCCCGTGAAACATTTACATATGGTATCTTTGATTTCTTCTTCCAAAATTTTTAGCATTTCATTTTTATCTTTGTGATTTATAATTCTGTTCATTACATAATGGAATAATTCTTTGAATGTAATTAAATATATGCTATGTTCGGTATTATCATCACAATAATTAAGTAATTCTCTTTTAACTTTTTCAGATAAATTAGATTCTAACATTTCATTTTTACATATATCGAAAGCAATAAGATTCAGATCTGTCATAATATTTCCTAACGATGTTCGAAATGAACTTTGGATGTTGGAATCGTGAATATTTTGTGAATCTGAATATATTTTTGGTATATTATCTTTGTTTTTTGTCATCTTGATTAGCCATCGTCTAACTAGTGGATGCATATCACTAAATATACCTGGAAGCCCATAATATGTAAAGTCTTTCAACTGTTTTAGCGATAACATATGCAACGGAATTTTTTCCAATCGATTGTGAGAAATATCTAATATTTCTATATTGTGTGGAATACAATTTGTTGGAATTTCAGGAATTCTGTTAATACTTATATCTAGATATATGATGGTTTGTGGAAAACAATGTGGAATAAGTCGTGATATTTTGTTTTCAGATAAACCCAAATGTCGTAAATTTGGTGGAAATTTGAATTCGCATATATCAGAAATTTTGTTACCATGCAATGCTAAATATTGTAATGTTTTTGGGAAACAATTATCAACCAATTTTGTTATATTATTACGGTATAATCCTAGTCTTTGTAAATTACGAGGAAAATTATTTGGAACTAATTTGTCGATATTGTTTTGCGTTAAATCGAGTGATTCTAAATTTCGTGGTAGTACATTGCGATTTATTTCTGAAATTTTATTAAATCCCAGATCCAAAGATTTTAAATTTCGTGGAAAATAACCTTGGGAAAGTTTGGTGATACGATTTGAATTTAACTTTAGATCTTTCAAATTTTTTTGAAAACATCCACGATTTATTTTTGTTATATAATTTACTTTTAGATCTAATTCTTCCAGATCCCGTGGAAATGTATTCGTTTTGAGAACCCTTATTTTATTATATGATAAATTCAAAATTTTCAAAGTTTGCGGAAAACAATTGGGTGATAATTCTGAAATATTGTTATATGATAAATTCAGTTCTTGTAAATATAGTGGAAAAGGATTAAAAGTAATAATTTTTATTCTATTACCTTCTAAGTCAAGATGGGTAACGCATTCACGGTCACCCATATATGGAATATCTCTTAGTTTTTTGTGTGATAATTTTACTTTAGTCATTTAGTTATATATAATTTAATGTAGTAATACATTGAATCAATTTTATTTGGATGTTTTAACACTCAAACTCACTTACTTCGTTCGTGGTTGGTTTTTTTATTTTTTTTGATTGTTATCCAACACAAGTGGATTATTTTTAAAGTTGTAATGTTTAAGGTTTTTGATTGGATTACCAATATGATAAAATCTGGTAAGATGTCTTGATTCTAATAAAGACAATGACAATTCAGTTATTCGGTTATATTTTACACTCAATATTTGTAATCCATTTGGTAAATTTTTAATTTTCATTATACGGTTTCGATCCATCCATAATTCCAATAAAGAATTGGGCAAATTTTCTATTTTCTCTATTTGATTATTACACAAATATAGTATTTGTAAGGAACTAGACAAATTTTCAATTTTCCCTATTTGATTATCATTTACCCATAGTTCTTGCAATGATTTAGGTAAATTTTCAATTTTCGTTATTTTGTTATATCCTAAATGTAATTTTCGTAGAGTATCAGGTAGATTTTCTATTTTAGTAATTCTATTTTCATTTAACAATAGTTCTTGCAAGGAATTAGGTAAATTTTCTATTTTAGTGATTCGGTTATTCCATAAATTTAGTTCTTGTAAGAAACATGGTAAATTTTCAATTTTTGTTATTTGGTTAGTGAGAAAATATAATTTACTCAAGGAACTAGGCAAATTTTCAATTTTATTTATCCAGTTTTCAGATAAGTATAGTTCTTGCAACGAACTAGGCAAATTTTCAATATTTTTTATTTGGTTACACGATAAATGTAATGTCTGTAAGGAACATGGTAAATTTTCAATTTTTTTTATTAGGTTACCACGTAAGTCTAATATTTCCAATGAACATGGTAAATTTTCAATTTTTGTTATGCGACTACCACACAAATTAAATTCGATTATATCATTAGAAATGACGGGTATTTTAGTTAAATTTTTTCTCGATAAATTTAAATAAACCATTTAATATAATGATATATGTTCGATGAACCTTATATCAATTTATATTTGTATTTTGCGATATAAAATACAAATTAAACGGAATTTAACCATTCCTCAATAAGGAGAATATTCCCCTTTAGAACCCCTTTATTTTTATGTCTTCTACACAAAAAAAGTTCATTTTTGACAAAGTCAAAAATGGCTTCGCAACGAATTATTATTCTACAAATCCTAACCATTCTTCAATAGTTTCATTATCATATTCTCGTTCTTCCATTTCCAGTCTAACTTGTTTAATCAATTCATCACCTTCATATTTTTCTTTTAACATAATGATGATATTACTAATCTGTTCATTAGAACCAATTTGGATCGTAATATCATCATAAAAACCGTTAAGAACATTGACTAACCGTGTCATACGTCCAGTGAAACATTTACATATGGTATCTTTAATCTCTTCATTTAAAATTTTAAATATTTCTGTTGAATCTGAATGTCCAACGATTCTAGATACAACATATTGAAAAACTTCATCGAACTTAACTAAATAAACGCTATGTTCCATTTCATCATCACAATAGTTAAGTAATTCACGTTTCACTTGTTCTTCTAACTCGTTACATTCAATAACATGTTTTTTACATTCTCCAAGTGATAAAGTGTTTTCATCTTTCAGTAAATTACCAAGAGAATTTCTAAATGATTTTTGAATGCTAGAGTTATGAATATTTTGTCCATCGGAATAGACTTTATTGTTACCGCCAATTGTTCTACGATCAAGTCTTCCTAACCATCGCTGAACAAGTGGATGGATGTTTTCGATTGGATTACCAACATGATAAAATCCTTCAAGATGTCTTGATTCTAATAAAGACAATGACAATTCGGTTATTCGGTTATTACTTAAATCAAATTCTTGTAATCCATTTGTCAGATTTCCGATTTTTGTTATTTGATTATTTGGTAAATTTAATATTTTTAATAAATTGGGTAAATTTTCAATTTTTGTTATTTGGTTATTATTTAACCACAATATTCGCAATGAATTAGGTAAATTTTCAATTTTTGTTATTTGATTATTTTCTAAATATAAAGTTTGTAAATTTTTAGGTAAATTTTCAATTTTTATTATTTGATTATTGTATAAATATAATTTTTGTAGATTTTCAGGTAAATTTTCAATTTTTGTTATTTGATTATACCATAAATATAATATTTGTAGATTTTTAGGTAAATTTTCAATTTTTATTATTTGATTATTGTATAAATATAAATTTTGTAGATTTTCAGGTAAATTTTCAATTTTTGTTATTTGATTATTCGATAAATATAATATTTGTAGATTTTCAGATAAATATTCAATTTTTGTTATTTGATTATAATTTAACCATAATTCTTGTAATGAATTAGGTAAGTTTTCAATTTTTGATATTTGATTATGGTTTAAATGTAATGTTTGTAATGAATTAGGTAAATTTTCAATTTTTATTATTTGATTATTAGATAAATGTGAAACTTGTAATGAATCAGGTAAATTTTCAATTTTTGTTATTTGATTATTGTATAAATATAAATATCGTAGATTTTTAGGTAAATTTTCAATTTTTGTTATTTGATTATTACCCAAATATAAAGTTTGTAAATTTTCAGGTAAATTTTCAATTTTTGTTATTATATTATTTTCTAAATATAAATGTTGTAAATTTTCAGGTAAATTTTCAATTTTTGTTATTAGATTATATTGTAAATATAGTTCAGTTATATCATCAGGGATAATGGGTATTTTTGTCAAATATTTATTCGATAAATTCAGTGAAACCATTTTACACAATAATATATGTTTAACAAATATTATATCAATTTTTATTTTTGTGTCTTCGACACAAAAAGGGTTCATTTTCGACTTTGTCAAAAATGGCTTCGCAACGGGATATTATTCTACATATGTAAGCCATTCTTCAATAGTATTTTCATCATATTCTCGTTCTTCCATGGCTTCTCTAACTTGTTTGACTAATTCATCACCTTTATATTTTCCTTGTAACATCAGTATGATGTTGCTAATCTGTTCATTAGATCCTATCTGAATCGTAATATCATCATAAAAACCGTTAAGAACATTGACTAACCGTGTCATGCGTCCAGTGAAACATTTACATATGGTATCTTTAATTTCTTCATTTAAGATTTTAAACATTTCGTTTGAATCTGAATGTTTAATGATTCTAGATACAACATATTGAAAAACTTCATCGAATTTAACTAAATAAACGCTATGTTCTGTGTTATCATCACAATAATTAAGTAATTCACGTTTAGTTTGTTCTTCTAACTCGTTACATTCAATTACTTGTTTTTTACATTCTTCTAGTGATAAAGTGTTTCTATCTTTAAGTAAATTTTCGAGTGAGTTTCTAAATGATTTTTGGATGTTAGAGTTATGAATATTTTGTCCATCTGAATAGACTTTATTGTTACCACCGATAACTCCGTTATTGAGTCTTTCTAACCATCGTTGAACAAGTGGATGGATGTTTTCGATTGGATTACCAACATGATAAAATCCTGTAAGATGTCTTGATTCTAATAAAGACAATGACAATTCAGTTATCCGGTTATCTCTTAAATCCAATTCTTGTAATCCATTTGGCAAATTTCCAATTTTTGTTATTTGATTATGTTGTAAATATAAATCTCGTAGATTTTCAGATAAATTTTCAATTTTTGTTATTTGATTATTATGTAACCACAATATTCGCAATGGATTAGGTAAGTTCGCAATTTTTGTTATTTGATTATACCATAAATATAAAATTTGTAGATTTTTAGGTAAATTTTCAATTTTTGTTATTTGATTTTCTTGTAAATATAAATATTGTAAATTTTCAGGCAGATTTTCAATTTTTGTTATTTTATTATGACTCAAACATAATCTTTGTAACGAATTGGATAAATTTTCAATTTTTGTTATTTGGTTACACGATAAATATAATATTTGTAAATTTTCAGGTAAATTTTCAATTTTTGTTATTTCGTTCTCGCGTAATTTCAATATTTGTATAGAACTTGGCAAGTTCGCAATTTTTGATATTTGATTTTGGCTTAAATCTAATGTTCGTAATGAATTGGGTAAGTTTTCAATTTTTGTTATTATATTATTTTCTAAATCTAACTCTTGTAATGAATCAGGTAAATTTTCAATTTTTGTTATTTGATTACCATTTAACCATAATATTCGTAATGAATCAGGTAAATTTTCAATTTTTGTTATTTGATTATATTGTAAATATAGTTCAGTTATATCATCAGGGATAATGGGTATTTTTGTCAAATATTTATTCGATAAATACAGTGAAACCATTTTACACAATAATATATGTTTAACAAATATTATATCAATTTTTATTTTTTGATGGTGCAATAAAGGGTTGAAAATTCTTCGAATTTTTATCCTTTTATTTTTGTGTCTTCGATACAGAAAGCGTTCATTTTTGACTTTGTCAAAAATGGCATCGCAACGGGATATTATTCTACATATGTAAGCCATTCTTCAATAGTATTTTCATCATATTCTCGTTCTTCCATGGCTTCTCTAACTTGTTTGACTAATTCATCACCTTTATATTTTCCTTGTAACATCAGTATGATGTTGCTAATCTGTTCATTAGATCCTATCTGAATCGTAATATCATCATAAAAACCGTTAAGAACATTGACTAACCGTGTCATGCGTCCAGTGAAACATTTACATATGGTATCTTTAATTTCTTCGTTTAGGATTTTAAACATTTCGTTCGAATCTGAATGTCTAACAATTCGACTAATGACATATTGAAAAACTTCATCGAATTTGACTAAATAAACGCTATGTTCTGTTTCATCATCACAATAGTTAAGTAATTCACGTTTCACTTGTTCTTCTAACTCGCTACATTCAATAACGTGTTTTTTACATTCTTCAAGTGATAAAGTGTTTTCGTCTTTCAGTAAATTACCAAGAGAATTTCTAAATGATTTTTGAATGGTAAAGTTATGAATATTTTGCCCATCGGAATAGACTTTACTGTTACCGTCAATCATTCCACGATCAAGTCTTTCTAACCATCGTTGAACAAGTGGATGGATATTTTCGATTGGGTTACCAGTATGATAAAATACGTTAAGATGTCTCAATTCTAACAAAGATAATGATAATTCGGTTATTCGGTTACTATTCAAATCTAAAAATTGTAAATTTCTATGTAAATTTCCAATTTTTGTTATTAGATTATTGGGTAAATATAACGTTTGTAGATTTTCAGGTAAATTTTCAATTTTCGTAATTCGATTACTATGTAACCACAATATTTGTATAGAACTTGACAAGTTCGCAATTTTTGTTATTTGATTATTGTATAAATATAAAGTTTGCAGATTTTCAGGTAAATTTTCAATTTTTGTTATTTGATTATAAGATAAACATAATGTTTGTATGGAACTCGACAGGTTTGCAATTTTTGTTATTTGATTACCAGATAAATCTAATTCCACCAGTGAATCGGATAAATTTTCAATTTTTGTTATTTTATTATAACTCAAACATAATCTTTGTAACGAATTGGAAAAATTTTCAATTTTTGTTATTTGGTTACACGATAAATATAATATTTGTAAATTTTCAGGTAAATTTTCAATTTTTGTTATTTGATTATTATCTAACCGTAATTTTTGTAATGAATCAGGTAAATTTTCAATTTTTGTTATCTGATTATCATCTAACCATAATTTTTGTAAATTTTCAGATAAATTTTCAATTTTTGTTATTTGATTATTACCTAAATGTAACTCTTGTAATGAACTAGGTAAATTTTCAATTTTTGTTATTCGATTACCATTTAACCATAATATTCGTAATGAATCAGGTAAATTTTCAATTTTTGTTATTTGATTATATTGTAAATATAGTTCAGTTATATCATTAGGGATAATGGGTATTTTTGTTAAATTTTTATTTGATAAATCTAGATAAACCATTTTACATAATAATATATGTTTAACAAATATTATATCAATTTTTATTTTTTGTGTCTTCGACACAAAAAATGGTTCATTTTCGACTTTGTCAAAAATGGCTTCGCAATAGGATATTATTCTACAAATGTAAGCCATTCTTCGATAGTTTCGTTATCATATTCTCGTTCTTCTAATTCCAATCTAACTTGTTTAACCAATTCATCACCTTCATAGCGTTCTTTTAACATAATAATGATATTTGAGATCTGCTCATTAGATCCGATTTGGATCGATATATCTCCATAGAAACCGTTAAGAACATTAACTAATCGTGTCATGCGTCCAGTGAAACATTTACATATGGTATCTTTAATTTCTTCATTTAGGATTTTAAACATTTCTTTAGAATCTGAATGTTTGATGATCCGAGAGATAACATATTGGAATACTTCATCGAATTTAACTAAATAAACTGAATGTTCTGTTACATCATCACAATAGTTGAGTAATTCACGTTTAGTTTGTTCTTCTAACTCGTTACATTCAATTACTTGTTTTTTACATTCTTCTAGTGATAAAGTGTTTCTATCTTTAAGTAAATTTTCGAGTGAGTTTCTAAATGATTTTTGGATGTTAGAGTTATGAATATTTTGTCCATCTGAATAGACTTTATTGTTACCACCGATAACTCCGTTATTGAGTCTTTCTAACCATCGTTGAACAAGTGGATGATAATATCCGATTGGGTTACCAGTATGATAAAATACGTTAAGATGCCTCAATTCTAATAAGGATAATGGTAATTCTGTTATTTGATTGATATGTAAATATAAAATTTGTAGATTTCTAGGTAAATTTCCAATTTTTATTATTTGATTGTTGGTTAAATATAAAGTTTGTAAATTTGCAGGTAAATTTTCAATTTTTGTTATTTGGTTGCTGTCCAAATATAATGTTTGTATATTTTTGGGTAAATTTTCAATTTTTGTTATTTGATTATATGACGAATCTAACTTTTGTAGATTTTCAGGCAAATTTTCAATTTTTGTTATTTGATTATTATTTAACCATAATATTTGTATAGAATTTGACAAGTTTTCAATTTTTGTTATTTGATTATATTGTAAATGTAGTTCAGTTACATCATTGGGAATGATAGGAATTTTTGTTAAATTTTCATTCGATAAATCTAGTAAAACCATTTTACATAATAATATATGTTTAACAAATATTATATCAATTTTTATTTTTGTGTCTTCGACACAAAAAGCGTTCATTTTTGACAAAGTCAAAAATGGCTTCGCAATAGGATATTATTCTACAAATGTAAGCCATTCTTCGATAGTTTCTTTATCATAATTCCGTTCTTCCATTTCCAACCTAATTTGTTTCACAAGTCCATCACCTTCATGGCGTTCTTTTAACATAATGATGATATTACTAATCTGTTCATTTGATCCGATCTGAATCGTAATATCATCATAAAAACCATTAAGAACATTGACTAACCGTGTCATGCGTCCAGTGAAACATTTACATATGGTATCTTTAATTTCTTCGTTTAGGATTTTAAACATTTCAGTAGATTCAGAATGTCCTGCGATCCGAGAGACAACATATTTAAAAACTTCATCGAATTTGACTAAATAAACGCTGTGTTCAGTTTTATCGTCACAATAATTAAGTAATTCACGTTTAACTTGTTCTTCTAGTTCATCACACTCAAGAATTTTTTCTTTGCATATGTTCAAAGTTAAAATATCTTTATCTTTCAGTAAATTTTCGAGTGAGTTTCTAAATGATTTTTGGATATTTGAGTTATGGATATTTTGTTTATCTGAATATACTTTATTGATATTATTTAAATTTCTATTTCTATTTCTTAATAACCATCGATCAACAAGTGGGTGTAAAAATTTAATTTGATTATTTGAAAATACATGGTTATTAAGGTGTATCAATTCTAATAATAACAATGGTAATTCTGCTATTTGGTTACCACCCAAACATAAACTTTGTAATGAATTAGGTAAATTTTCAATTTTTGTTATTTGGTTACCATTCAAACATAAACTTTGTAATGAATTAGGTAAATTTTCAATTTTTGTTATTTGATTATCGGATAAATATAATGTTTGTATAGAACTTGGCAAGTTCTCTATTTTTGTTATTTGATTATTGGATAAATATAATGCTTGTATAGAACTTGGCAAGTTCTCAATTTTTGTTATTTGATTATATTGTAAATTTAATATTTGTAATGAATTAGGTAAATTTTCAATTTTTGTTATTTGATTATTACACAAATATAATTCAGTTACATCATCTCCGATGATGGGAATTTTTGTTAAATTTTCATTCGATAAATCTAGTAAAACCATTTTACATAATAATATATGTTTAACAAATATTATATCAATTTTTTTTGAACTTTCTGAGTTAAATTTTTGAAAATTCAAACAATTTTTCGATAATCTCATTATCATACTCTTGTTCTTCCATTTCCAACCTAACTTGTTCCACAAGTTCTTCACCTTCATATTTTTTTTGCAACATTAGTATGATGTTGCTAATCTGATCGTTAGATCCTGTTTTAACATTAATGTCATCATAAAATTTACTGAGAACATTAATTAATCGTTTAGTGCGTTCAGTGAAATATTTACATATGGTATCTTTAATTTCTTCATTCATGATTTTGACCATTTTAGTTGATTCAGAATGTCTAACGATTCTAGAGATAACATATTGAAATACTTCATCGAATTTAACTAAATAAACGCTATGTTCTGTGTTATCATCGCAGTAGTCAAGTAATTTACGTTTAACTTGTTCTTCAAGTTCATTACACTCAATAACATATTTTTTACAATTGTTTAATGACAATGTGTCTTTGTCTTTCAATAAATTACCGAGTGAATTCCTAAATGATTTTTGAATACCAGAGTTACGAATATTTCGTCTATTAGAATAGTATCTGTTGTTATCAAGACGCCTTACAGGATCACGTCTTTTCAACCATCGTTCAACGAGTGGATGAATATTTTCAATTGGATTATAATTATGATAAAATTCGTTAAGATGTCTTTTTGATTCTAATAATGAAAGTGGTAATTCTGTTATTTGGTTATAAGATAAATTCAATATTTTTATAGAACTTGACAAGTTCGCAATTTTTGTTATTTGGTTATAAGATAAATTCAATATTTTTATAGAACTTGACAAGTTCGCCATTTTTGTTATTTGATTATATTTTAAATATAAATGTTGTAAATTTTCAGGAAGATTTTCAATTTTTGTTATTTTATTATGGCTCAAACATAATTCTTGTATAGAACTTGACAAGTTCTCAATTTTTGTTATTTTATTATTAGACAAATATAATTTTTGTGTAGAACTTGACAAGTTCTCAATTTTTGTTATTAGATTATTATTCAAATATAATTCTTGTATAGAACTTGACAAGTTCTCAATTTTTGTTATTTGATTATTGTCTAAATATAATTTTTGTATAGAACTTGACAAGTTTCCAATTTTTGTTATTTGATTATTGTCTAAATCTAATTTTTGTAATGAACTAGGTAAGTTCGCAATTTCTGTTATTTGATTGTTAGATAAATATAAAACTTGTAAATTTTTAGGTAAATTTCCAATTTCTGTTATTTGATTATTAGATAAATATAAAATTTGTAAATTTTCAGGTAAATTTTCAATTTTTGTTATTTGATTATTTCCTAAATATAAAGTTTGTAAATTGTCAGGTAAATTTTCAATTTTCGTTATTTGGTTATTTCCTAAATATAAAGTTTGTAAATTGTCAGGTAAATTTTCAATTTTCGTTATTTGATTATTTCCTAAATATAAAGTTTGTAAATTGTCAGGTAAATTTTCAATTTTCGTTATTTGATTATTATCTAAATATAATTCTTGTAATCCATTAGGTAAATTTTTAATTTTTGTTATTTGATTATTATTCAAACCCAGTGATTGTAATAAATTAGGTAAATTTTCAATTTCCGTTATTTGATTACCATTCAAATATAATTTTTGCAATGAATTGGGTAAATTCATAATTTTAGTTATTTTATTACGATATAAATTTAATTTTTGCAATGAATTGGGTAAATCCACAATTTCCGTTATTCTATTATAGGACAAATTTAATTCAGTTATGTCATTCCTGATGGGTATGTATATTAATTTTCTATTTGATAAATCTAGTTTAACCATTTTTATATAATAATATACATATTATCAATAATATTATATCAATTTTTTTTTTAAATAATGCAATAACTAACGATATCGAGTAAGCGTTAATTACCCATATTTTAGTTTAGCCAATTCACATATACTCAAATCATATTTAATCATTTCGATAAATTTCTGTATATTTATGGTGGTATGAATTGCTTATAATAGCGTTGTTGTCTTGCATAAACCGTTTGGCGATTTTTTCGCTTTTCTATGTTTGTATAAGGGGACTAGTCCCCTTTAAAACCCCTTTATTTTTGTGTCTTCGACACAAAAAGAGTTCATTTTTGACAAAGTCAAAAATGGCTTCGCAACGGGATATATTTATTATTATTTATTATTATTTATTATTATTCTACATATGTAAGCCATTCATCGATCGTTTCGTTATCATATTCTCGTTCTTCCATTTCCAGTCTAACTTGTTTAATCAATTCATCACCTTCATAGCGTTCTTTTAACATAATAATGATATTACTGATCTGTTCATTAGATCCGATTTGGATCGATATATCATCATAGAACCCATTAAGAACATTAACTAGTCTGGTCATTCTACCAGTAAAACATTTACATATGGTATCTTTAATTTCTTCATTTAAGATTTTAAACATTTCTATTGATTCCGAATGTCCAACGATTCTAGATACAACATATTTAAATACTTCATCGAATTTAACTAAATAAACGCTATGTTCAGTAACATCATCACAGTAGTTAAGCAATTCACGTTTTACTCGTTCTTCTAATTCGTTACATTCAATTACATGTTTTTTACATTCTTCAAGTGATAAAGTGTTTTCGTCTTTTAATAAATTACCAAGAGAATTTCTAAATGATTTTTGAATAGTCGAGTTATGAATATTTTGTCCATCTGAATAAACTTTGTTGTTACCACCGATAACTCCGTTATTGAGTCTTTCTAACCATCGTTGAACAAGCGGATGGATGTTTTCAATTGGATTATCACGATGATTAAATTCGTTGAGATGTCTCAATTCTAATAAAGACAATGACAATTCAGTTATTCGGTTATATTTTACACTCAATATTTGTAATCCATTTGGTAAATTTTCAATTTTTGTTATTTGATTATTCGATAAACATAATGTTTGTAATGAATTAGGGAAATTTTCAATTTTTGTTATTTGGTTATTATGTAACCATAATGTTTGTAAATTTTCAGGTAAATTTCCAATTTTTGTTATTTGATTATTCGATAAACATAATGTTTGTAATGAATTAGGTAAATTTTCAATTTTTGTTATTTGATTATAACCTAACCATAATTCTTGTAATGAATCAGATAAATTTTCAATTTTCATTATTTGATTATCCAGTAAATCTAATATTTGTAATGAATTATGTAAATTTTCAATTTTTGTTATTTGATTGTTGTATAAATATAATTCTTGCAATGAATCAGGTAAATTTTCTATTTTTGTTATTTGGTTACCAAATAGAAAAAAAATTTGCAATAAATTAGGTAAATTTTCGATTTTTGTTATTCGGTTATCGGTCAAATCTAAATGTTGTAAATTTTCAGGTAAATTTTCAATTTTTGTTATTCGATTATTATCTAACAATAATTTTTGTAGTGAATCAGGTAAATTTTCGATTTTTGTTATTTGATTATCATTCAATTTTAATGTCAGTAATGAATCAGGTAAATTTTCGATTTTTGTTATCTGATTATTATCCAAATGTAGTTCAGTTATATCATTGGAAATGATAGGGATTTTTGTTAAATTTTTATATGATAAATCCAGCAAAACCATTTTTACATAATAATATATGTTTAACAAATATTATATCAATTTTTATTTTTTGATGATGCAAGGGGTTTGAAATTCTTTGAATTTCATCCCTTTAAAAATTCGAAGAATTTTTATCCCCTTATTTTTTGGCTACGCCAAAAATGGCTTCGCAACGAATTATTATTCTACATATGTAAGCCATTCCTCGATAGTTTCGTTATCATATTCTCGTTCTTCTAATTCCAATCTAACTTGTTTCACTAACTCATCACCTTCGTATTTCTTTTGCATAGTTATGATAATATTGCTAATCTGTTCATTAGATCCGATCTGAATCGTAATATCATCATAAAAACCGTTAAGAACATTGACTAACCGTGTCATGCGTCCAGTGAAACATTTACATATGGTATCTTTAATTTCTTCATTTAGGATTTTAAACATTTCTATTGATTCTGGATGTTTAATGATTCGAGAGACAACATATTTAAAAACTTCATCGAATTTGACTAAATAAACGCTATGTTCTGTTTCATCATCACAATAGTTAAGTAATTCACGTTTAGTTTGTTCCTCTAACCTGCTACACTCGAGAACATGTTTTTTACATTCTTCAAGTGATAAAGTGTTTTTGTCTTTTAGCAAGTTACCAAGAGAATTTCTAAATGATTTTTGAATAGTAGAGTTATGAATATTTTGTCCATCTGAATAGACCTTATTGTTACCACCGATAACTCCGTTATTGAGTCTTTCTAACCATCGTTGAACAAGTGGGTGAATGAATTCGATTGGATTTTCTGAATAACAAAATGTTCTGATATATCTCGATTCTAATAAATCCAAAGATAATTCCGTTATTTCATTATAATGTAAATATAATTTTTGTATCGAATTGGGTAAATTTTCAATTTTCGATATTTGATTGACATGTAAATATAATTCTTGTATCGAACTAGGTAAATTTTCAATTTTTGTTATTCGATTAACATGTAAATATAATGTTTGCACTGAACTTGTCAAATTCTCAATTGTTGATATTTGATTGCGTCCCAAATATAAAATTCTCAGATTTTCAGGTAAATTTTCGATTTTTGTTATTTGATTATTATCTAACCATAATTTTTGTAATGAATCAGGTAAATTTTCAATTTTTGTTATTTTGTTATCTGATAAATCTAATTTTTGTAATGAATCAGGTAAATTTTCAATTTTTGGTATTTGATTATTGTATAACCACAATGTTTGTAATGAACTTGGTAAGTTTTCTATTTTAGTTATTTGATTATTTTCTAAATCTAATTTTTGTAGATTTTCAGGTATATTTTCAATTTTTGATATTTGATTATTGTGTAAATATAATTTTTGTAATGAATCAGGTAAATTTTCGATTTTTGTTATTTGATTATGATTCAATTTCAATGTCAGTAATGAATCAGGTAAATTTTCGATTTTTGTTATTTGATTATTACTCAAATATAGTTCAGTTATATCATTGGAAATGATAGGGATTTTCGTTAAATTTTTACATGATAAATTCAGTAAAACCATTTTTACATAATAATATATGTTTAACAAATATTATATCAATTTTTATTTTTTGACTTTGTCAAAAATGGCTTCGCAACGAATTATTATTCCACAAATGTAAGCCATTCTTCAATAGTAGCCTCATCATAGTCTCGTTCTTCCATTTCCAGTCTAACTTGTTTAACCAACTCATCACCTTCATAGCGTTCTTTTAACATAATGATGATATTACTAATCTGTTCATTAGAACCAATTTGGATCGTAATATCATCATAAAAACCGTTAAGAACATTAACTAACCGTGTCATGCGTCCGGTGAAACATTTACATATGGTATCTTTAATTTCTTCATTTAAGATTTTGAATATTTCAGTTGAATCAGAATGTCCAACAATTCGAGAGATAACATATTTAAAAACTTCGTCAAACTTAACTAAATAAACACTATGTTCTATTTCATCATCGCAATAGTTAAGTAATTCACGTTTAACTTGTTCTTCAAGTTCGTTATACTCGATAACATATTTTTTACATTCTTCAAGTGATAAAGTGTTTTCGTCTTTTAGTAGATTACCAAGTGAATTTCTAAACGATTTTTGAATGGTAGAGTTATGAATATTTTGTCCATCTGAATAGACCTTATTGTTATCATTTACTCTTCTATTTAATCTGTTTAACCATCGTTGAACAAGCGGATGAATATTTTCAATTGGATTACAAAAGTAACAAAACTTGTGGATATGTCTTAATTCCAACAATGATAATGGTAATTCTAATATTTGATTGTTTGTTAAATATAAATTATATAAATTTTGAGGTAAATTTTCAATTTTTGTTATTTGATTTTTATATAGATTTAAAATTTGTAAATTTTCAGGTAAATTTTCAATTTTCATTATTTGATTATCCATTAAATTTAATGTTTGTAATGAATTAGGTAAATTTTCTATTTTTGTTATTTGATTATCATGTAAATCTAATGTTTGTAATGAATTAGGTAAATTTTCAATTTTTGTTATTTGATTATTTTCTAAATATAAAGTCCGTAAATTTTCAGGTAAATTTTCAATTTTTGTTATTTGATTATTATCTAACAATAATTTTTGTAATGAATCAGGTAAATTTTCAATTTTTGTTATTTGATTATTATCTAACCGTAATTTTTGTAATGAATCAGGTAAATTTTCAATTTTCATTATTTGATTATCCATTAAATTTAATGTTTGTAATGAATTAGGTAAATTTTCTATTTTTGTTATTTGATTATCATGTAAATCTAATGTTTGTAATGAATTAGGTAAATTTTCAATTTTTGTTATTTGATTATTTTCTAAATATAAAGTCCGTAAATTTTCAGGTAAATTTTCAATTTTTGTTATTTGATTATTATCTAACAATAATTTTTGTAATGAATCAGGTAAATTTTCAATTTTTGTTATTTGATTATTATCTAACCGTAATTTTTGTAATGAATCAGGTAAATTTTCAATTTTTGTTATCTGATTATCATCTAACCATAATTTTTGTAAATTTTCAGATAAATTTTCAATTTTTGTTATTTTGTTATTTGATAAATCTAATTTTTGTAGTGAATCAGGTAAATTTTCGATTTTTGTTATTCGATTATGATTCAATTTTAATGTCAGTAATGAATCAGGTAAATTTTCGATTTTTGTTATTATAGTATTATTTAAATTTAATTCTGTTACATCATTGGAAATGATGGGAATTTTCGTTAAATTTTTATATGATAAATCTAGTAAAACCATTTTTATGATTGATAATATACATATTATCAATCATATTATATCAATTTTTTTTCAAATAATGCAAGGGGTTTGAAATTTTTCGAATTTTCAACCCCCTTTAGAACCCTTTTTGGCGTAGTCAAAAATGGCTTCACATCAGGATATATTTATTATTATTTTCCACGATTCATTTCAGAGAACCATTTTTTCACGGATGGATGAACATCGATTATTGGATTACCTGCAAGACTAAATTTTTTCAAATATATCAAGTCGATAAGAAATTCAGGTAATTGAACAATTTTGTTATAATCTAGGTGAAGTTCAGTAAGATTTGGTGGAAAACATCTATCACTTAACGTCTTAATGTCATTATCAGTTAATAACAATATCGATAAATTAGGTGGAAAACTTTCTTTACATAATACTTTTATTTTGTTATTACATAAATTTAGTTCAGTTAATGTCACGGGAAAATAGCATTGTGTTAATTCGGTTGTTATCAAATTACCACGCAGATCTAAAATTTTCAAACCTGAATGAAAACAATTTGGTATAAGTTCTGATATATAATTATTATTTAATGTTAATATTTTCAGTTCATTTTGAAAACAATTATGAACAAGTTTATTAATTTTATTTTCATGTAAATATAACTGTTCTAATCCTGTGGGGAAACATTTTGGATGTAAAGTTACAATTTTATTTAAGCACAAATTCAATATTTTCAGTTCATGTGGAAAACTATTTGGATGAATTTCAGTTAGTTGATTACATGATAAAGTTAGTTCTTTTAATCCACTTGGAAAGGAATTAGGTTTTATTTCGGTTATTTGGTTATAACTCAAATCGAGTTCAATAACATTATTGGGAATTTTTGGAATATCGGTTAATCCTTTGCTTGATAAATTTAATATCGACATTTTTAATTATGTATATTTGAATAATGTTATATTTATTATATCAATTTTATATTTCACACGATTAATTAAATTTAATCGACAAATATTTCAATAAAAAAAATTGAACAAAATATGTTCTGAATATATATGTATTATTGGTTATTTTGAAATATCTAGGATTGATAAAAATGTTTTGCACTTGCTTTGTCACGCCAAGAACGTTATGTCGGATGAAAACATTGTATTGGGTGGTTACGATAATCATAGCAATAACATTGACAGTTGTTATCCACGATAAGTCGTTAGATTTATCTGAAAATACAAGGTCTTTAGTGATTGCTGTGGTAGTCATTACCATGATTAGTTGGACACTTATTTACATTATTTCGTCATTGTGTATCAAGCCCGATGATGAACATGAATATGATGAGTACGTGTATGGACTGTGTGAAGGATACCCTAGGTGGCTTGTGTGGATTATGTCTTGCATTCGCAACTGTCATGGTAAGAAGCCTAGATCAACCGTCAGTATTAAGAATCTTACAGTTCCTCCACCAGCCGTGTTTGTCACGGTAACCGAGTGAGAATACCAACTATTTCGAATAACAAAAAAAAATAAATGCCCTTGTGGTATTTATTTTTTTTTTTGAATGATTTTTTATTATCCATTTATATTTTGCGTAATGCGTATTATTATATTCGTTTCTACACTAAAATATTCTGATAATTAATTTGTGGGATTTTACGTTTTTTTTTAAATATAACATTGTATGTTGAACTAAATTTAATTTGTATATATATAATATCTTATAAATATATTATACTAAACTAAATATGGAAACTGACAATAGTGATTTACATAATAAAGATAATGTAGTTTATAAGACACCAGATTATATCTTGCGGGCACGTAAAAATTATTATAACAATAAAATTAAACATAATAAAGAATTTATGGAAAAACAACGAATTAAACATAATGAAACATATCATGCTAAAAAAAATGATGAGGAGTTCATGCGTAAAAAACGTGAAGCACAAAAAAGATATTATGAGAAAAAAAAATTATTAAACAAAGAATCCATTGATACTTAAACAAACCAACTATGATATTATATATATATAGAACCATAAAGATGACTGATAATGAATATTATATTTATAACGTTCCCGATTTCACAAAAGCAAACGCATATTTCATAAAAAATAAATATGAAAAATATGATTTGAGTGATTTAATAAACAAATTGAACGAAGAAAAATATTATAATTTTAGAATTTCCAAATCCAACGTGTACCATTTGTTTGGAGACGTCGATGGGTTTAATGATGATATTAATTTATTTTCGAAACAAATAATATCGTTTTTGAATTCAAATTATGACATAGTTGTTGGCGAACATGACGTTAAATTAACTATGAATGAGGATAACAAAAATTCTTACCATTATTCTATTCCTATGATACATGGAAGTATAGCAGAACAAAAAATTTTTCATGAAAATTTCAAAAAACAATTGAGAATAAACGGAGAACACCACATGGTAAAATCAATTGATACATCGATTTATTCAAATCATTGGTTTAGATGTCCAAACCAAAAAAAAGGAAAAACATCATCATCCAACGTGTCGAACAAAATACACAGAATAACAAACGGAAATATTGAAGATTTTATAATAGCACATATTCCGAAAAAATCCCAACCATTAATTAGCCAGAAAAATGAAAATCAACCACCATCAGTTTGTTCCCAACGTCTAACCGACGTTTCGCTTCCACAAAAAGAAATTATGAAACATAACAATGAGTGTGTTGATTTAGCACTAATCGACGATAAATGTGATGTTAGCAATAATAATAATGTTTTGAGTTCAATACTGGCAAGAACACATTTATACAAAAAGATGTTCGATGAATGTTACGAACAAAAAAGATTTGAAGAATATGTGTATTGGCTTTCGGTTGGTATGGCGATCAAGAATACATTTGTCAATACATATGAAGCAATCGAACTATTTGATTATTTTTCATCAAAAGGAAGTAATTATGAAGGTTTTGATATAACAAAACAAAAATTTGATTCATTTACAATAAAAAAAAATATGGCTAACAAATATACATTAGCGACAATTCATTACTATGCTTTACAAGATAATAAATCAAAATTTATAGAAATTATAAACAAGAATACATTCGATTTAGAACAAACCGATATGTGTAAATATTTCAACTTGTTATCAAACAATCGTTTTATTTATCAATGTGACGAACATGATTCATTTACATTATATTGTTTCAATGGTAAATTTTGGGAAACAAATAGTATTATAATGAGACGTGCATTAAGTACAGAACTACACGATTTTTTAAAAACTATATTGGTTGAAGTGTATTGGAATCACCGAGATTTCAATATTATGAAAAATAGGATCGAAAAACTAAAAACAATAAGTTTCAAGAAAGATGTTATTGAAACTTATAAAGAATATGCACTAAACAACGATGTCAAATTTGATGATAAAAGTTATTTATTTGGATTCAAGGACAAAGTATATGATTTACAAAAAGGAAAATTCAGGGATTATGAGTACGATGATTATTTGACTGTCAATTGTGGCTATAATTGGAAAGAGCCTACAAATGATGAAATCAACACTATAAATGAATTATTATGTAAAATAATGCCTGTTAAGGATGAACGTGACACATTATTGCAAATTATGTGTACTGGTTTAGATGGTAAATGTCTTGAGAGATTTACTTTATTCAACGCAGGTGGTGGGAATGGTAAAGGTGTTATTAACGATTTATTTATGTGTGCTTTGGGTGATTACGGTTTTGTTGGAAATAACGCAATTTTGTTTGAGAGTTCTAGGACTGGTTCAAGTCCTGAAAAGGCTAATTTACATAAAAAACGATATGTAGTATTCAGAGAACCACCTGCAAATAAAAAATTTAGCAATTCTGTAATAAAAGAACTGACAGGTGGTGGAACATTCGATGCAAGAACGCACCACGAGAAAAAAACTAAAAAAAATTTAAATTTAACCATGGTGGTTGAATGTAATCAAAAACCATTATTTAGTGAAGAACCAAAGGATGCAGAAGCAAGGAGAATCATAGATATATATTTCAGAGCAACATTCACAAATAACAAGGAATTATTGGATGACAGCAAATATGTTTATGAAGCAAATCAATACTATAAAACAAAAATATTCCAAGAAAAATATAGATATGCTTTGCTTAAAATATTATTTAGTGTGTATGATAATCATATTAATAAAAATAATGAGAAAATAAAGGTAGCAAAAGAAATTGAATCAAGAACCAATGCATATTTAGAACGTTCATGTTTGATATTAACATGGTTTAAGGAAAATTATAAACTAACAGATGATAAAAATGAATTACTTACAATAGGTAAAATATTTGATTTTTTCAAGGAGGATGAAATTTACTCTAATATGTCAAAATATGAAAAAAAAACATATAATAAAAAATATTTTATAAATTATTTTGAAAATAACATATTCACAAGAAAATATTTTTGTGGTAAATATCAAGGAATATTATATGTTATGAAACGTTGGATTAAAATCGATAATATTGACAACAAATAATATTATAATATAATAAAAATAAGGGGCGTTAGGGGTTTAGAATTACGTGTTTTGACTTTTTATTATACATATATATATTTATAAAATATAAAGTGAATCTATTAAATTTTAAACCCCTAACACCCCTAAATTCCTTTATTTATTTTTTAATTATTTTATTGAAAATAGTTATGTTACTTAAAACAAATATTTCACGATATTAACTTAAAAAAACGCTCAACTAATATTTGTGTGTTTTTTTAAAAATGATATAATATTTATTATATGATAAAATGGTTTATTAATTTCATAATACACACGTTAGCGATTTAAGACCTTGTGACGATCGTTTTGATCCAAATACACAACATATCCATAAATATTAGCCTCTACATGTTTCGTATCTAGTATATCCATATCATTATCTATTTTTACATTGATTTGTGGATTTTTACCCATCGGATTCAGTATCATGATATTGTTTAGCGGTAGTTTGATATATATTTTATTATCTATTGCTGTTGTCGTTATTGATTTTGTATGTGTATTACAAAGATCGAATCCACAAGATGTTTTGATACCAAGATTCAAATTTCGAGAATAATCCGTCATTTTTTCAACACTTTCTGTTTTATCAAATGTAAGTTCCAATATTATTGAACTTAATATATTTGCATTCGGAAAATTTTTTATGTTTATACTAAAATATTTTGGACTCAACACAGTTTTACACATAGATACATAATTTGTTATGCTTGACGACGATCCGTAGTGACAACTCAAAACACTATTTTTAATAGAATATTTGTGAATATGTTCAATACACGCATCTTCAATATCTTTATTCTCATACGAAACACAAATTTTTTTATTCAATGATATATCTAGATTACTTATTTCCATATGTTTTTTCTCATAATTTAAGAAATATCCTAACATTGTTTGACTATATCGTATTACATTAGGACACAAACAATAAATATATATAGTACCACTTACTTCACTATCAAATAGTAAATTTAGTGAGGGATTGATCACTCTTGCTAATACATCGGATGAACTTGAACCAAATCTATAATAATATAAATTTTTGTGAATATTATCTACATCATGACTATTTAATAGTGTAGCCTTATTCATAAAAGAACCATCACAACTGAATCTCGTTTTTCCATCAATTAATAATGTAATTTTTTTAATGGGTGCAATATCACATAATATGTATATCTCGTGAGTCGCATTACAATTATCAAAAATATTTTCAATCCATATATTTTTTCTTTGTGAAACTACGATTTTCATTGGATTTAATAAAACGACATTATTATCAATCGCCATATTAGTCTCGCAAGTATTAAATTCAATATATTCATATACACCAATAATGCTTGGTGCATCATTATTTATTGTGTTTATATGCAAATATGTATTTTTCAGTTCCGATGATAAAAATATATCAATTTCCAATATATCTGATATGCATAATACAATGTCATTGCCACTATTCACGTAAATACCCAATGTTTTTCGTCTCATTTGCAAAAATCTTAGTGTTGGGTTATCGATACTAAATACTTGTACATTTGAATAACCTGCATTCATTGTGATATTTTGTATTTGTTCTGTTTCTAAATTTTCAATAATAAACTTGGATATA
>Ga0233429_1001169_pt1 | contig 33975 bp, 27 predicted proteins | sample SI_118_April2016_3_FD_179879 | JGI IMG/M metagenome (GOLD analysis project Ga0233429, IMG submission 179879) | Seawater microbial communities from Saanich Inlet, British Columbia, Canada - SI_118_April2016_135_MG | ecosystem: Environmental > Aquatic > Marine > Inlet | place: Canada: British...
TCGGTGGTGAAAATAGCGTCGTACAGCTCAAGATAAGGCTCGGTGAATTCAACGAAGCTCTCGCGTTGCGGCGTCCGGTAAATAGACCCCACCATGTCCAGTTTTTTGTCCTTCAATTTGCCGAGCAGAACATCCCAGTCATCGAATACCGGTTCCAGCCTCAGTCCCACACGGCTTGCCGCCAGTTTGGTGAGTTCTGCCGAGATGCCCGCATGCTTGCCGCCCTCGTCTTGATAGTCGAAGGGCGGCCAATCCCTGAGCGCGGCCATCCGAATGGTCGTGTGGGCGTTTATCCAGGCTGTTTCTTCAGGCGTCAACGCGGGGGTTAGAACGGGTGTTGTCGCTCCGGCAACACTGATCCAGCGTTGTCGAAGGACTTTAATCTTCTCAGGGGGGATGGTGGCGACGGCTTTCCTGAGAATGGAAACCAGTATTGGCTGATCCTTGCGGGTAGCGATGTTGAGCTCGCTGTAGTGCGATCCGCCTAACTTGACCTCTCCGGAAAGCACAAGACCGGGCATCATTTCGCGCCCCATCAGGTAATTGAAGACGGCAAGCTCGCCCAGCGCCGCATCGGCTTTGCCGAAAACCACGGCCTTCATGCTCTCGGTGACATCCTTGGTCAGGTGCAGTTTGATGCGTGGGAAATCCCGTTTCAGGATTTCCTCGTAAAAGAACCCCTTGGGCAGGGCCACGGTCTTGCCGAAAAGCTGTTCCAGGCTGTCATAGGGCGTATTGCGGCGGCTCAGGATTGAATTCGGATTAAAAGCATAGGACTCGGTATACAGAAGATATTTCTGACGCTCCGGCGTCTTGACGATGTTCAGCATTACATCAAGGCTGCCGTCCTTCATCTTTTCCAGAAACTCACCCCAGGTCGGACCGGTGACGTATTCGACCTTGATGCCGATCATGTCAGCCAGCATGTTCATATAGTCGATAGAGAAGCCTTGCGGCCTGCCGTTCTCGTAAAAGTTAAAGGGCGGCCAGTCAGTTTCGTTGTGGACCCGGATTGTCGGGTGATCGCGAATGAAGATTTCTTCTTCCTGGGTAAGCTTTAGCGGCGAGTTCAGACGTTCCGCCCCAGTTGCGGGGAACAGCGCCAGACAGACAAGCAAAAAGGCTGCGGTTCGGATCAACCATGCTAATGGCGGTGAGAGATGCGTCATTCTGCCTCTACCACGCAGTTGTCAGTTCGCGAACAGATTGCCGCACGGTCCCGACCGGCGTTCTTGGCCTCGTACAGGGCTTTGTCGGCACAGATGTTGATCGACTGGCTGCAATCGTCGGACGGGAAAGCGAGCCCCATGCTGACCGTCACCCCGATGCTGCCCCCGTTGCCGTCGGGAATACCAAGATCACGGGTTGCACCAAGCAAACGCTCGGCGGCGACCATCGCTTGTTCCTTGTTGGTTTGCGGCAGAAAAATTGAAAATTCCTCGCCGCCGATGCGACCCAGAATATCATTGGCGCGCAAGACACCGGCCCACGCATTAGTGGCCGCTTTCAATACGGCATCGCCACGATCATGGCCGTGGGTGTCGTTGATGGATTTAAAATGGTCCAGGTCGAGGGCGATGACGGCGTAATCCTGATCGTACCGTGTGGCGCGGGAAATTTCCTTGTCCACGAGTTCATAAAAATGCCGACGATTATAGGTTTCGGTCAGGGAGTCGATGGTCGCCAATTCATTCAATTCGGCATTTTTATCGATTAAGTCGCGCCGTGCCCGGCTGTGTGAAAGGTAGTTTTTAACCTTTGCCTGAACGATTGAACCGACAACGGGTTTATACAGATAGTCGACGGCACCAAGGGAAAGGCCCTTTTCCTCGTCTTCGACATTATCCTTGGATGTCACGAAAATGATCGATGGAGCGTCCGGGCCTTGGGCCTCGACAATTTTTCGGCAAACTTCGAATCCATCGATGTCAGGCAGGGTAATGTCCAGCAAGACGACATCGAAGACGCGTGTGCGCATCAGGTCCAGGGCCTCGTTCCCCGACGCCGCGACGATGACAGGGGCCAATTGGGAAACGGTCTTGGCCAGAACCTGAGCATTAAACTCAGAATCTTCGACAATCAGAATGCATTCGTCGTGGTCCGGCATTTCCCCTCCCTTGAACGGATACGGATTTTAACGTGCATCACCTCCGATGGCATTAACTATTAGTGCTCTTAAAAAGAACTAACGCTGAAACTTCGCTTATATTTAAATATGTTGCAGGAGTTGGGTTCGTGGAATGTTCTTGACTTTACAGCCCAAAGGTTTACATGAACTGCGTTGCTACGTTGCACAGTCGTCTTGTTGTGTGTCCTGATTGAATCCGTGATTAAGCGGTCGACCAAGTTACTTTCCTGACATTGTGGGCGTTAAACCGGGGTTCTGGCATGTTGTCAGGCCGCGTATTTTTGTTTGTTAAAGGAAGTAAATACTATGGTTAACGGTACCGTGAAGTGGTTCAACGCCACCAAGGGTTATGGTTTTATTGAACCGGAAGACGGCGGCAAGGATGCTTTCATCCATATCTCTGCTCTGGAACAATCTGGCATTGCATCGCTGAATGACGGACAGAAGGTCAGCTATGACCTGGTCCCCGGACGCGACGGCAAGGAAGCCGCCGAAAACGTTCAACTGCGCGACTAGATCAAACGGCCATCTAACGATGGCTGATAATTTGATCGACTCTGAAAAGTTGGAGCAATTTTGCCGCCCTTGAATAAAAGGTGGGTTGTTCCATGCAGAAGAATTTAGGTTCGGGGGGTCTTAAATGGCCCCCCGGTACCACCCCCACCTATATCGCCATTCATTTGGCTTAAACAAAGAGACATAAACTTTATGAATAATTTTTCCGGGCTTGACTTGGTCAAGCCCTTGCGGCGTGCAATTGACGCCGAGGGCTACGCGGCGCCAACGCCGATTCAGGCCCAATCCATACCGCATTTGCTGGCGGGCCGTGATCTTCTTGGTGTAGCGCAGACAGGTACCGGAAAAACTGCCGCCTTCGTTCTGCCGATGCTGCAGAGACTTGAGGCTTCCGCAAATGGCAGTCCCGCTTCGGGCCGTCCGCGCGCCCTTGTTCTGGCACCGACCCGCGAGCTGGCGGTGCAGATCGGCGACAGCGTTCGGGCCTATGGAAAATTCATGGGACTAAAGTACGTCAATATTTTTGGCGGTGCACCCATTGGCAAACAGATCAGCACCCTGAACCGGGGTGTTGATATTGTTGTTGCGACGCCGGGTCGCCTGGTTGACCTGCTCAATCAGAAAAAGCTGCGTTTGAGCGAGGTCGAAGTGTTTGTCCTCGACGAAGCCGACCGCATGCTCGACATGGGCTTCATCAACGATGTTCGCAAAATTTCCGATCTTGTCGGATCGAACCGTCAGACCCTGCTGTTTTCGGCGACCATGCCGAACGCCGTGGAGAAACTGGCCGCTGGCATGCTCAGTGACCCGGTCCGCATCGAGGTTGCACCCCAGTCGACGACGGCAGAAAGGGTTCAACAGCGTGTCCTGTTTGTTGAAAAGCAGCAGAAGCGAGGCCTTTTGAGCGCCATTTTGAAGGACGACACCATATCGCGCGCACTGGTTTTTTCGCGCACCAAGCACGGTGCCGACAAGGTTGCCCGGTATCTGGAAAAGGGCAATGTCAGTGCTGGCGTTATTCATGGCAACAAAAGCCAGAATGCGCGCCAAAAGGCCCTGAAGGGCTTCAAGAATGGTAACTTGCGGGTCCTCGTCGCCACCGACATTGCGGCGCGCGGCATCGATGTCGACGGCGTCACCCATGTTATTAATTTCGACCTGCCCCAGGACCCTGAAACCTATGTCCATCGCATCGGTCGCACGGCGCGTGCCGGTGCCGATGGTCAGGCCATTTCGTTCTGTGATCTGACCGAGCGTGATTTCCTGTTCGACATTGAAAAGGTGACCCGCAATACGGTCGAGGTCGACGCCGATCATCCCTTTCATGCGCCTGAAATCGCCAATGCGGAACCGTCTGGCAGCAAGGCTGCCAGGAAGTCCCGAAACGGCGGAGGACGCAATGGTGGTGGCGGACGCCCACCCCGGGCATCAAAAGGTGGCAAGCGCTTCAAGCCCGGTGGGCAGAAGGGTCATCGCCACGGCCAGAGACGTGGAAATTCTCGCGCCGCCTGAGGCTTTTCGCGTTCAGGTTCTTGCCGACAATGTTGTATTGTGACGGACGGGGCGCATGGAAGTGCGTTGCCCGTTGTCATGGTGACAGGGTTTAGAGGCAATACATGAAGCTTCAAAAAGGATATCAGAAGCTGCTTGAAGAAGCAGAGAAGGTCGTTGAGGCCGTCGACGTCAATGACGCGATGGAAATGCTTGGCCGTGACGATGTCGTTTTTGTCGATATCAGGGAAATTCAGGAACTGCAACGCGAGGGCATGGTGCCCGACGCCTTTCATGCGCCGCGCGGACTGTTGGAATTCTGGGTCGATCCCGATTGTTCCTATTACAAGGAAGAACTGACAAGCGGCAAGAACCTTGTCTTGTACTGCTCGTTGGGCTGGCGTTCGGCACTGGCGGCGAAAAGCCTGATGGAAATGGGCGTTGCCAACGTCAAGCATATGGCAGGCGGCATTAAGATGTGGAAACAATTGGGCGGTACCGTTCAGGAAAAGAAAAAGAAAAGCCCGAAATGACCGATTCAACACCGAACCAGATTCATCGCGCATCGTCCGGCAGGACCTATAAAGGGGTGCCGGTCCATGCTGCGCCGGGATTGCATGAATCCGTGATCGAAAAAATCAATGCCTCTGATGTGTCCGGAAAAAAAGTGCTGGAACTGGGCTGTGGGTCCGGAGCCCTGACCCTGCGCCTGTCAGATAATGATTTTCAGGTGCGTGCCGTCGACCTGACCCTGGATGGCTTCCAGCCGCAAGCGGAATCCCTAGCCATGGATTTGAACACGAATTTTTCAGAAACACTGGGCGAGAGGGAATATGACCTGATCGTCGCAGTTGAATTGTTGGAGCATCTGGAAAATCCGCACCATTTTTTGCGTCAGGTGGCGTCGATGATGTCATCCGATACCCGGTTGTGGCTGTCGTTCCCCAACCTGCACCTGTATTTAAGCACCTGGAAATTTCTGGCCGACACCAGTTTTATTTCATGGAACGTGCAGCAGTATTGGGAAACCGGGCACCAGACCGTGTTGCCCGGATGGTTGTTCGAACAACATCTGAAAAAGGCGGGGTTGGTGATGGAGGAAAAATTCTTCGTCGCGCCAGTGGACCTTAAGGAGGCCCATCCCAACCCGGTCAAACGCTTGATCAGCCGCGCCGTGTTGGCGCTGATCCGCATGGTGACGCCCAATGTGACCCAAAGCCAGCGTTTGGCCAACTGTGTGCTCTATAAGGTCCGTCTCGCGGAGTCTTAAGTCGCCTTGTTGTCGCGAACGTGCACGTCCATTTGCGGATAGGGCAGGGAAAAGCCTTTTTCATCGATTTTCAGCTTCGCCGTTTTGGTCAGATCGAACAGGGTCGACCAATAGTCATCGGTCGTGGCCCAGCAGCGAAGCGTCAGATTGACGGAACTGGCCCCCAATTCGCTGACTATGACTTGCGGTTCAGGGTCCTTCAAAACCCGGTCGTCATCCATCATCAGGGATTTCATCAGCGAGACACCCGCTTCCAGATCGTCGTCATAGGAAATGCCAACGACCAGCTGAATACGACGCAGCGGATTGCGCGAGAAGTTGGTGATCGTCGCCCCCCACAACGTCGAATTGGGAGCCGATATATACAGCCCGTCGACGGTCTTCAGCGTCGTCGTGAACAGGCTGACTTCTTCGACGGTGCCGGCAATGCCGCCGGCATCAATGGCTTCGCCGACGCTGAACGGACGCAGGATCAACAGCATCACACCAGCGGCGATATTCGACAGGGTGCCCTGTAATGCCAGACCGATGGCCAGACCGGCCGCGCCGAATACGGCGATGATACTGGTTGTTTCGACCCCGAAGCGGGCGAGCACGGCGATGGCGACAAACAGCAGCACCACATAACGCACCATGTTCGCCAGGATTGGCTTGATGGTGGCGTCCATGCGTTCCATCCGTCCAAGGCCGCGCGCCGTGACGCGCCGGGCCCAACCAGCGATGGTCCAGCCGATGATCAGGATAACGATGGCGCCTATGATATCGAGGCCATAGCCGATGGCGACCTCCCTCAGGCCTTCAAGCAATTCCAGCGTTTTGTCGTCCATGGTGATTTGTCCCTGTCATTGTCGATCCATATTGGTGTGATTTTAGGCTTTGGTGCGGAAATATTCTAACCGAAACGTGAACGGCCCCCTTTACCTGCCTATGTATAATAATGAGATGAACCTTTTTGAAACCCTTTTGCATCCTGACCAGGAAGAGAAAGAACTGGGCGAGCGAGCGCTTGTTGCCAAGGCCGCCAACATATTGCAAGTTGGCGAGTTCCAGATATTGCAACTGGCCTATCAGGATTGGTACGGCTACCAGATGCCGGACCCTATGGAAATGAACCTTTTTCGTAGCTATATGCTGAGAAACGACGTCCCGCACTGGGCTAGGCATTACGCTCGCAAGATTTTATTTCAAGACAGCCGCGGCCAGATTGATGATTCCAAACCCTCGTATCACGTCTATGACAGCGAATATCAGCCGGGTGCACAAAACGGCACGCGGAATTTCTGGTCGGCGGTAGTGATGTTGACGTTGGGTATCGGCGGTGCCTTGGCGCTGGCCGATCTGTCCATATCCAGCCCGGCGACTCAATTCCCACCTTATCTGGAAACCACGGATCTGAAACAGCCCGATCAAAGGCCATCTTTCGGGCGCGCCGATTCGGGCATTGAACAGCCCTCAAAGACCCGTTAGTGTCCCACCATGTTTGATTTCGCTGGCGATAATGAGCAGCTGCTCAACTATATTTTCCTGACGGCAACGGGCTTCATCGCCTATCACGGCATTCGATTCCGTGACGAAGAAGGCAAGATGGATTTTGTCCGTCTGTTGTTCGGATCAATCGCCGGCGTGTTCTTCTTTATGGTGCTGTTCCAGGACGTGCTTGGAATCGTCAGCTTTTAGCTTTACGGCTTGTACATGCGCTGTTCGGCATCCATTTCGGGATGCTTCAAACATTCACCATCTTTCAGGTTAGCCATATTTTCGTGCAGGAACCGCGCGCGCAAACGTGCCGTGGACGGATCTGGCGTGCCATAGATGATCTTGTCGACGATGCCCGGCCCATCGACCGCCCCTTCGTCTATCTTGATCGCCTGAATATAGTCATCGAAGGCCATCTTGTGACGACACTGGCGGTCATACAGGATGCCACGGTTATTATAGGCGGCGGCCAGGGTGCCGATGCCGGTACGATCATCCGGCTCGACATTTTTGGTAAGGTAATTGATCAGGTAGGTAAATTCGGCTTCGGCCTCAACCGGGCGATCCGACATCATAAACGCCAGGGCACGGCCCATCAGGGCACCTCGATGATTGGGCTGAACCTTGAGCGCCTCGTCGAATCGCTCTAGCGCTTTGTCAAACTTTCCATCGCCGATGAAGATGTCGCCCTGGCGCACTTCATAATCGCCGTCCGGGGTCAGGGAATAGGACCGCACGACGGCCCAGATGCTGAACATGACGAAGGTGGCAATGGCCATCAGGATGACGAAACGCCGGGTTACCTTGGGGTCGGAAAAGGGATTCATCTAAGAGCCTTGAAATAGGTTGTTCACATAAATGACGGAGAAGAGGAAGCTCAACAGCCCCGCCGTAATCCCGGCTTTGCGCTTCAGGGCCAGACGGGTGGCATCGTCGGCCTGCCCGTTCTTGGTTTCGAAACGCCTGATAGACAGCACCCAGATCAACTGGCGCATGGGCCAGAACAGGGACAACCCCAGACCCAGCGTCCAGAGCCATTGATATTCAGATGTGAAGAGTGCTTGCATGGGTGTCTGTTTATTTAATTTTTGTGCAGAAAACCAGAAGAAAAAAGGGGAAGGGCGTTTAGGCCCTTCCCCCTAGATCGTGTCTTGATAGAAGTGTCTAGTTACTCGGTGTTTCCATAGTCGTATCACCGATGTCTTCAACCAGAGCCTGAACCTCAGTATCAGGCACGGTAGACATTTCCATCTTGTAGGCTAGGAACCACATCATTCCGCAACCCAGGATCCAGAACAGGATCTGCCAGGCCCAGATCGACGGCATGCCGAAGGTCCAGCCCTCGACGCCGGCGTTCGGTGCACCGAAGATGTCGTTACCGATAACCGCTCCAGGTCCGATTCCAAAGAACATCCACGCAAGCGTGATGCCCCAGGCGATCGGCTTCAGGCCCTGTTTGGCGGCCGGAAGAGAAGCATGGTCACGCAGGAAGTTGTGATACTTCATACGATGAGCCATGTCTGAGTCGTTCTGCGTCATTGCAGAAATCGGCAGACAGAAAGCAAGGTTAACGAACATGCCCCAGAAGGCTGAGTGCATGGTCAGCGGCCAGCGACCCCAAGGCAGTTCACCACCGAAGAACTTGGCAATCGAGATGCCGAAGGATTCGGTGAAGATAACCGCCAGAAGACCGAAGAACAGGCCAGCCGTGGCACCCTGACGGGTAATCCACGGGAACCATGTCACCGATGCTAGCGAAGGCCACATCTGGAAGCCGAAGGCGACGGCCAGACCACCAAGAAGGACAAGAGCATCCTTGGAGTAGGTAGCCACCAACAGCGCCGAAATGACGATGAAGGCAACGCCCATACGACCGAACAGCTTCTGCGTGGTGTGCGAGGCACCTGGGTTCAGGTAGCGCTTGTACAGATCGCGCGTCAGCATACCGCCAGCGGTTGACATGTAGGCGGCACCCGTCGACTGCATGGCGGCAAGCGCACACACGGCCAACAGACCAACCAGCCACGGATACTCATCTCCGATGGAGTTGAAGTAATGCGGCACAAGACCACCCTGCTTGTTCGCAGTCAGGTCAGGCAGAATGTTGTTCAACGCCAGACCTGCTTCGGTCACGGCACCGTTGCCACCCAAAAGATGGGCACCCATGCCCTGGAACGCCGTGAAGAAGAACAGGATGAAGCCAATTCCGACGGAAGAGGCCCAGACCTGTTGCGGCGCGAAGGGTTTCGGGCTGTTGTTGGCGAACGACCACATGGTGAACGCAGGAGCCGACTGAATACCCATCAGGGCAAACATGTAAGTCAGGCACATGACGCCGGTCCACAGACCGCCGACCGGTGTTTCCTTGCCCAAACCAGCAGTCCACTGGATGACACCAGGAATGGCCAGATAGGCGTTATAATCGCCACCGCCATAACCTTTTGTCGAACCCCATTTACCGATATCGGTTTTGCCAAGTGCGGCGAGGCCCTGTTGCAGGTTATCCCAGCCACCGGCTGCGTTCAGGGCGATGAAGCCCGTGACGACGATACCAAGTGCCAGAAGGATACATTGTAGTGTGTCCACATAAGCAACAGCACGAAGACCGCCGGTTGCCACATAGATCAGCACAACTGCTGACAGAACCCACATACCAACGTTGGCCGAAATGGCGCCGTCAGTGAGGACGTTGAACAGGAAGCCCGAAGCACCAAGCTGAACGCCCAGGTACGGGATCGAGAACAACAGCGCCACGGCGACGACCAGGATGCGAATGGCATCGCCCTGGAAGTAATCGGCTAACATTTCGCCCGGCGTCACATAGCCGAAGCGTTTGCCCAGCATCCATTGGCGCTTAAGGAACAACACGCCGGTGAACGGAATGGTAATGGTGTAGAACGATGCGTAGGCATACTGGAAGCCATCGCGATAAACCAGTCCCGGATGGCCCATGAAGGTCCAGCCTGAAAAGGATGTTGCAGTGGCTGCAAGAACGAACACCCACATAGAAATCTGACGCCCGGCGATGAAATAATCAGTTGCCGTCTTGGCTTGCTGAGAACTCTTGATTCCCCAGAAAATACAGTAAGCCCAGTAAAGCGCCACGAAGGTGTAAAGCCATGTGACTTTATCCACGGTACTTCTCCCCTTGTCTCATGATCCCTGTCGAAAGACGTGATTACCGGAAACTCAATTTTCCAACGTTCACATCAGGATCGTTTCAAAATAAAATACAACCCGGAAAACCCAATGAACGGATTTCCGAGCCGAAACGTGGGATAACGCATAACATTTCCCGTTGCTGTTCACAATGAAGTATTCATTTATTTTTTGCTGTGAAATAACCATTCTTTTGCTGTTGAAAAATACTTGACAAATTGAGTTGGCGGCCTTGGAGTTTTAGCGACACAAAGCCATCTATCTTATTGATATTGTTTGATTTATGATTTTTTGGGCCGCATAATTACGGGAGATTCGCAGGGTTTGGCGGAAAAAAGCCATTTGGGTTATATTTGGTTTTTATTATATTAGATTATAGTTATATTTTAAGGACGAGTGGGTATCACCGAATCGGAGGCGACGGTAAGTGCGTTCACAAACAGCGATCTTCAGCAAACTGGTCAGGGACTTCATGCGTCCCTTGCCGTTGACCGTGAGTGGCGAGATGCCGCTTGTGGAAGTCGCCGGGAAGATGGCGTCAACGGATGTTTCCAGCGCCCTGATCGTCGATGCCAAGGATCGTCTGCAAGGCATCATCACCGATCAGGATATGACGCGGCGGGTTGCCTTTCAGGTGGACGCCGAAACGCCAGTGTCAGAACTTATGACCAGTCCGGTGATGAGTATTGATGGAGATGATTACCTGTATCACGCCATCGCCCGCATGCGCCGTCACGAACTGAAGCACATGCCGGTCGTCGATGGCACCGGCAAGGTCGCTGGTATGCTCGACCTGATCGACACCATGGCAGTTGCCAGCAATGCGATGATGGCGCAAATCGATCGTCTGACCCATGAGGGTTCAATTGAGGGCCTGAAGGGGGTTAAGGACGCCCAGGTGCAGCTGGCCCGCGAACTGCTGGACGACACTCTGCCGGCCCCCGACGTTCAGGCGCTGCTGACGGATATTAACAAAGACATCTATCGGCGGGTTATTTCGTCGGCCTTGACTGACATGAAGGCCGATGGCCTGGGTTCCCCGCCGGTCCCGTTCGCCGCTATTGTCTTTGGTTCCGGCGGGCGCGGCGAGAATTACCTGTTCCCGGATCAGGATAACGGCTTCATCATCGCCGATTATCCAGACGAAGACCATAACCGCATCGATGGCTTTTTCCGTGAACTTGCGGAACGGATGACCCTTGATCTGGATGCCGTTGGCTTGCCCTTGTGCAAAGGCTATTGCATGGCGACCAATCCGTTGTGGCGCAAAACCCTGTCGCAATGGATTGACCAGATCGGTTTGTGGAGCCGCAAACACAATTTTGTCGCCATTCGCCTGTCCGATATCTTTTTCGACTTTATGCCGGTCTATGGCGACATTGCGCTGGCGACAGACCTGCGCAAAAGGGTTGCGACGATGATCGCCGGAAATCATTTTTACCTGTCCGCCATGTTCCACGAAATCGCCGATCACAACGTCGCGTTGGGGGCGTTTGGTGGCTTCTTCGGCGGCTTTGTGACGGAAACGGAAGACCCGGATTACAAGGGCTTCGTCAACTTAAAGCACACAGGCACCCTGCCGATGGTCGAAGCCATCCGTCTGTTGTCCCTGCGCGAAGGTATTATTGAGGCGGCGACGCTGGCTCGCATTCAGGCGCTGCACCGCAAGGGTATTCTCAGCGATGACGAAGTCGAAGAGTTGACGGTGGCTTTCGAACTGCTGACCGACATTCTGCTCAATGGTCAGGTGACGGCCTTCGAGCATGGCAAGCCGATCAATTACTATGTGGATCCGGAACGTTTAAGCAAACACCGCCAGAAACAACTGACCCGGTCCCTACAGGCCGTCGACTCATTGCGCAAGCGGGTGAATATGGAATTTACGGCGGATATTTTCTAATGAGTATTTTCTAGAACTGTTCCTGCTGTTTGCGGACTTCGACCATTTGATTAGAAGCATCAATGGCTTGGCGCAGGGTGCGGATGCCGCGTGCATTCATCATGTCGAGCATGCGCAGGAACACACCGGCAGTCACGAACGAGTCGCCCAGCGCCGTGTGGCGGCCTTCGATCTCGACTCCCATTCTCTCGGCGATGGCATCCAGCGTGTGCTTCGATGTGTGTTCGTCGAGAAACACCGACAACAGCAAGCTGTCGAGCACGATCTGGTCGAAGAAAACGCGCGCAGCATCTTCCTTTAATTTCAGAAATTTCATATCGAAGGCGGCGTTGTGGGCGACCAGTACGGAATCGCCAACGAAAGTTTTGAAATCCGGCAGCACCGCGAGAATGTCGCGTTCGCCCGAGACCATGTCATCGGTAATGCCGTGGAAGCGGATCGACGCTTTGGGGATCTCGCGCCCCGGATTGACCAGTGATGTAAAAACATCGCCGCGGTCCATCTTGCCGTCGCGAATGCGGACCCCGGCGATAGAGATGATTTCGTCGCCAAAGGACGGACGCAGCCCGGTGGTCTCCGTATCGAAAACCACATAGGTCAGCGACTGCAGTGAACGCCCGCCCAGTTCTTCAAGATGCATCGGTTGATTAAGTAGGTCATGGTCATAGAACTCGGGCCGTTCGGGCAGAGCGCGGTGGTCGTGTTGGCGAGAAGCGGTAATCTGGTCGAGAACGATCCAGCCAACCACCAATAACCCGCTGGCGATCAAGGCCCCATAGGCGGCGCTGGCACCGAACATGGACCACGAAAAACCGGCAACGGCCAGAGTCAAGGCGATCAGGCCTGCAAATACAGCGGCGATGATGGTGCGCATGCTGGTGGCGTGATGGTTGATCATTGGGGAATGTTAGCACGCACACCGGTCAATTCCAGTGTCTTGGATAATCACCGCGAAGCGGTTTGGATAAATCGATGGGATGGGGTACAAAGCGCCCCAACATTTTCTCATTGTCCAGCGGAGAGCCAGATGGCGTCGTACCAGTATTCCTATGTGATGAAAAACCTGACCAAGACTTTCCCCGGCGGCAAGGAAATTCTGAAAGGCATCACCCTGTCATTCCTGCCCGGCGCCAAGATCGGCGTGTTGGGGCCGAACGGCGCCGGCAAATCAACGCTGATGAAGATTATTGCCGGTATGGATACCGACTTCGGCGGCGAGGCATGGGCGGCTGATGGTGTACGCATTGGCTATCTGGCGCAGGAGCCGGAACTGGATGCGTCGAAAGATGTTGAAGGCAACATCATGGAAGCCATGGGCGATACCCGCGACTTGTTAGAGAAATTCAACGAGATCAGCGCCAAGTTCGCCGAACCCATGGACGACGACGAAATGAATGCGCTGCTGGCGGAACAAGGCGACCTGCAAGAAAAAATCGATGCCGTCGATGGTTGGGAGATCGAACGCACACTGGAAATCGCCATGGATGCACTCAGGTGTCCGCCGGGGGATTCCGACGTCACCACGCTATCGGGCGGTGAACGCCGCCGTGTCGCGCTATGTCGGTTGCTTCTGGAAAGACCCGACATTCTGATGCTCGATGAACCGACCAACCATCTGGATGCCGAGTCGGTGGCTTGGCTGGAACGGTTCCTGTCGGATTATGAAGGCACCGTCATGATCGTTACCCATGACCGGTATTTCCTGGATAACGTGACCGGCTGGATTCTGGAAATTGACCGTGGGCGCGGCATTCCCTACGAGGGAAATTATTCGGCCTGGCTGGAACAGAAATCCAAGCGCCTGGAACAGGAAGAAAAAGAAGAATCGGCGCGCCAGAAGACCCTCAAGCACGAACTCGACTGGATCCGGTCGTCGCCGCGTGCCCGGCAGGCGAAAAGCAAGGCCCGTATTACGGCTTACGACAACCTGTTGGCCGAGGCCGGTGACAGAAAAATGGACCAGTCACAGATCGTTATTCCGCCGGGGCCGCGCCTTGGCGATTTGGTGGTCGAGGCCAAGGACCTGCAAAAGGCGTTCGGCGACAAGCTGCTGATCGAAGATTTGAACTTCAAGTTGCCGCCGGGCGGCATCGTCGGCGTTATCGGCCCCAACGGTGCCGGTAAGACGACCCTGTTCAAGATGATTACCGGTGGCGAAGAGGCCGACTCGGGCAGCCTGCGCGTCGGCGACACGGTGCAGTTGGGCTATGTCGATCAATCGCGCGACAGCCTGGATGATAAAAAGACTGTATGGGAAGAAATCAGCGACGGCGACGATGAAATTGAACTCGGCAAACGATCGATTGCCAGCCGGGCCTATGTCTCGCGCTTTAATTTCAAGGGCGCAGATCAGCAAAAAAAGGTCGGCCAGTTATCGGGTGGTGAACGCAACCGGGTGCATCTGGCCAACATGCTGAAGTCCGGCGGCAATGTTCTGCTGCTTGATGAACCGACCAACGACCTTGATCTGGAAACGCTCAGCGCGCTGGAAGATGCGCTCGCCGAATTCGCCGGTTGCGCCATTGTCATCAGCCATGATCGCTGGTTCCTGGATCGGCTGGCGACTCATATGCTGGCGTTTGAAGGCGACAGTCAGGTGGTCTGGTTCGAAGGCAATTACGAAGACTATGAAGCCGACCGTCACCGCCGTCTCGGCACCGACGCCGACCAGCCGCACCGGATCAAATACAAGCCTCTTAAGAGGTAGTTTCTGCCCCTCAGTCGCCGGGCGGGGCTACTCGCCCCTTTGGCTCACGCCGAACGATCGGCGGCCCGCAGTCGCGGGCTTGTAAGAAGCTAATTCCTGTCAAAGCTTAAGCTTGGCTTCCAGAGGCCGCGCCACGCAGTGCGCCATTTATGAGCCCTTGGCACGCAGGGTGGCGGTTTTTTCGCGCAAGGCCTCGATCAGGCCCGATACCTTGTTGCCGCGTTGACGGATGATTGAGCCGAAGTCGGACCTGAGCGTGTTGCTCATGGATGTTCCTTCGACGACGACATCGACGATCTTGTACATGGCGTCCTTGCGCGCCACCCGCCAGTTGACGCGTACCGGTGGTGCGCCCTCGTTCTGGTGAATTTCAGAAAACACAGTGGCGTTGGTATCGTCCACGGCCAGGGTCTTGATGATCTTTAACGGCTCGCCGGCATAGGCCGCGAAGCGGTCAACGTAAGACACCACCATCAGGTCTTCGAACAGGGACAGGTACTCTTCGCGCTCAACCTCGCTCGCCTTGCGCCAATGGCGACCGAGGATCCACTTGCCGATGCCGCTAACCGCGAAATGGGTGTTGAAAAATTCACGGAAGCGCATGATCCGTTTCGATCTTGGGACAGTCTTGTCGGTCAGGTCGCGAATGGCCTTGTCGGCCAATTTGCTGACAAAATCGCGGGCTTCATCTTCGAATGTCGAAGCTTGTGCGGGGGGTATCTGGAAGGTCAGGGTCAGGAAGACGGCAATACCGGACAGCCCTAGAAGAAAACGGCGTCGCCCGGTGCTGGAAAACAGGGTCATCAGTTGGCCTGTGATACCTCGTCAGTGTCGTCGTCGGTATGTTCTTCATCGTCGAAGAACTGGCCGATGCTGGGAACCGATGTGCCGGGTTCAACCGTGCCGTTATTGATTTCATCGGTGCGGCGCTGGCGATACAGGCTGCGCACGGCTGCATAGAAGTCCAGCGACGAGCGTTCCAGGTCTTCGATGGTGTCATAATGACGGGCCCGGAAGTCGACAGCGTCGGCGGCCGTTTCAGACGGCGGCACCCAGTCGTTGCCGCTGTTCGCCGCCCACATGTTCAGCGGATCAATCAGGAAGTCGACGACGCGTCCGACCGCATCGCGCGGATTGGACGGCCCGAATACGGGCAGCATGATGTAGGGGCCTTCGGGAATGTTCCAGGCGGCAAGGGTTTGGCCGAAGTCTTCGTTACGGAATTCAATACCCAGATCGGCGGCGGTATCGTTGATGCCGAAAATACCGGCCGTCGAATTGATCAGGAACCGGATCAGCGTGATCAGGGCGTGATCAAGGTCGCCTTGCAGCACATCGTTGAAGAAGATCACCGGCGTGCGCAGGTTGTTGATGACGTTGTGAATGCCGAGGCGAAGCTTTTCCGGGGCCATATCCTTGTAGGTTCTGGCGACTGGTTTCAGCAGCGCCCTGTCGAGCCCCTGGTTGACCGAGAAGATGGCGCGGTTGGTCGGTTCAATCGGGTCGTTGATTTCGTTGTGTTCGGCGACGGCTTCCGGGTCCGATGCGTCGGGCGCGGTGGCGCATCCGCTGAGCGTCATGACGCTCAGCAACAACACAACAAGACCCGCTCGGGGCATGCTGTAAAACTTGTTTGTTAAGGCGTTAACGTTCATCTGTGATCGTCTGTCCCAAACCGACCCCGCGACTGCCGCGGGCCTCCCGTTTCCCTGTCCGCTTCGCACAACACTCACGGCCGCCAGAAACACGGCGTGAACGCATGAAATCAAGTAACACAGGCGATACGGAAAAACCAGTGACGTTGTGGTCTATTTGTACCACGTCCCGTTGCGTGTTGCAGATTTACAACACTCGGGGTGTTTGGTCTGTTGGATTATTGGCGATGCCTGTGGACAAAACACTGGACAGCCATCCGATCTATAATATAAATATATCTTTATATTGTAATTATCTGTTGGAATTCCCTTGTTTTCAGGGAAATACCTTATGAGTATGGATAGCATTGACCCGCTTCTAGGAGCCCTGCGTGCGGCGGCAGAACCAAGCCGACTGCGCCTGTTGGCGCTGTGTGCCGAGAGCGATTTATCGGTCAGTGAACTGGTTCACATCCTTGCCCAGAGCCAGCCCCGCGTCTCACGTCACCTGAAGGTGTTGACCGATGCCGGTTTGTTGGAGCGGGTTCGGGAAGGAAATTGGGTGTTTTACCGACTCGTCAGTGACGGATTCGGTGTTCCCGTCGCGGCCAGCCTGCTTGGGCTGATACCTGAACATGATGCCATCATCAGCGGCGATCTGGACCGGCTGGCCGAGGTCAAACGGCAGCGCGAACAGGCGGCGGCGGATTATTTCAGCGCCAACGCCGAGGCCTGGGACAAGGTGCGCTCGTTGCATGTGGATGATGCCGAGGTCGAACAGGTGATGATCAACCTGATGCCACAGCATGGGGCGCAGCGCCTGCTCGATATTGGCACCGGCACCGGGCGCATGCTGGAAGTGTTCAGCTCGCGCGTCGGAACTGCCGAAGGCATTGACGCATCCCTCGACATGCTGGCTGTGGCCCGGGCCAATTTGCAACGTGTGAATCTAGGCAATTGCGCCGTCCGGCAGGCCGACATTTATCAGCTGCCGTTCCCATCCGGACAGTTCGATGCCATAACCGCCCATCAGGTGCTGCACTTTCTGGACCGTCCGTCCCAGGCCATTGCCGAGGCGGCGCGCGTGTTGAAACCCGGGGGCTGGATGTTGCTGGTTGATTTTGCTCCTCACACATTGGATACATTGCGCGACGAACACGCTCACCGGCGGCTTGGTTTCGATGATGACGAGATCACCAGGTGGCTGGACGATTGTGGTCTTCAATGCACGGCCGTCGAACACCTTGGCGGCACACCGCTGACGGTCACCATCTGGCTGGCAAACAAGAACGATAATAATACAGAAAATTTGAGATAGGTTGGATCAATGACACCAAGAGGAATACTGGAAAGTCCTGCGCCGCGACCCCACGAGGTCCGGGTTTCGTTCGAGTTCTTTCCCCCGGCGACGGAGAAGGCAGAGGCGTCTTTGTGGGCGGCTATCGAGCGTCTGGCCCCGGTCGCGCCGTCGTTTGTTTCCGTCACCTACGGGGCTGGCGGCACGACGCGTGAACGCACCCACGACACGGTCGTCAAGATTGCCCGCGACACCGACATGGAACCAGCGGCCCATCTGACCTGTGTCGGGGCCGACAGGGCAGAAATCAATTCTATTGCCGAGCGTTATTGGGAGGCCGGTATTCGCCATATCGTCGCGCTGCGCGGCGATGCGCCCGAAGGCGAAGGTCCGTACCAGCCCTATCCGGGCGGTTATGCATATGCGTCTGATCTGGTCGCGGGACTGAAGAAAATCGCCGATTTTGAAATCAGCGTCGCCGCCTATCCGGAAGTCCACCCCGATGCCGCCAATGCAGAGGCCGATCTGGATAATCTGAAACGCAAGATCGATGCCGGTGCCAGCCGCGCCATCACCCAATATTTCTTCGACCCTGAAATTTATCTGCGCTTTATGGACCGCGTCCGTGCTGCCGGTATCGATGTGCCGATCGTGCCGGGAATCCTGCCGGTGACCAATTTTGCACAGGTGAAAAAATTCTCAGGCCTGTGCGGAACTTCGGTGCCCGATTGGCTTGCCGATTTATTCGAAGGGCTTGATGACGATGCAGAAACCCGCAAGCTGGTGTCGGCGTCCATCGCTGCCGAGCAGTGCCGGGTGCTGCACGAAAACGGCGTCCGCGACTTTCATTTTTACACCATCAACCGGGCCGACCTGGCCTATGCCATTTGCCATATTCTAGGCGTCCGACCGGTTGCTAAATAAACAAGAATTGAGAAAGACAATGACCAGCGATTTTGAAAAACAGTTACAGGACCGCATCCTCATTCTCGACGGGGCCATGGGCACGATGATTCAAGGGTACAACCTGACCGAGGAAGATTACCGCGGTGAGCGTTTTGCCGATCACAGCATCGACGTGAAGGGCAACAATGACCTGTTGACCCTGACCCGTCCCGATATCATTAACGATATTCACACGGCGTACCTGAACGCCGGGTCCGATATTGTCGAGACCAATACGTTCAATGGGACGGCCATTTCCCAAGCTGACTATGGGCTTGAGGGCATTGTCCGTGAGCTGAATGTCGAATCGGCCAGATTGGCGCGCGCTGCCGCCGATGCCGTGGCGACCCCGGAAAAACCGCGCTACGTCGCAGGCGTGTTGGGGCCGACCAATCGCACGGCATCGATCTCGCCCGACGTCAACGATCCCGGTTTCCGCAACGTCACCTTTGATGATCTGGTCACAGCCTATCGCGAGGCAGCAGAAGGGCTGGTTGAAGGGGGTGTCGATATCCTGCTGATCGAAACCGTTTTCGATACGCTTAACTGCAAGGCCGCTATCCATGCGGTTCTGGATTATTTCGACGACACCGGCACCCGCCTGCCAGTGATGATGTCGGGCACCATTACAGACGCATCCGGCCGCACCCTGTCGGGGCAAACGGCGGAAGCCTTCTGGTATTCCATCGCCCATGTGAATCCGGTCAGCGTTGGTTTCAACTGTGCGCTGGGCGCCAAGGACCTGCGTCAGCATGTGCAGGCCGTCTCGAACGTCGCCCCGGTTCGCATCAGCGTTCACCCTAATGCCGGGATGCCCAATGAATTTGGTGAATACGACGACACGCCTGAGTACATGGGCGAGGTATTGGCAGAATTCGCGACCAGCGGTCTGATTAATATTGTCGGCGGGTGTTGTGGCTCACAGCCGGAACACATCGCCGCCATCGCCAAGGCCGTCGAGGGCATTGCCCCGCGCGTCGTTCCCGTCGCTCCGGCGCATTGCAAGCTCAGTGGGCTGGAACCGCTGGCCATCGACGATGTTACCGGGTTCGTCAATGTCGGCGAACGCACCAACGTCGCAGGCTCGGCCAAGTTCGCCCGCCTGATCCGCGAGGGCAGTTATGAAGAGGCGCTGGATATCGCGCGCAATCAGGTCGAAAACGGTGCCCAGATTATCGACATCAATGTCGACGATGCGATGCTCGATGCCGAGGCGGAAATGAGCACGTTTCTGAAGCTGGTGGCGTCGGAACCGGATATCAGCCGTGTGCCGGTGATGATCGATTCATCGAAGTGGCCGGTCGTCATCGCCGGGTTGAAATGCATTCAGGGCAAGGGCGTCGTTAATTCCATCAGCCTGAAAGAAGGCGAAGATGAATTCAAGGCCCATGCACGGGAAGTCCTGCGCTTCGGGGCCGCCGTCGTGGTCATGGCGTTTGATGACAAGGGCCAGGCGGATTCATACGAACGCATGATCGAAATCTGCACCCGGTCGTACAAGATCCTGACCGAAGAGGTCGGTTTCCCGGCGACGGATATTATCTTCGATCCGAATATCTTCCCGATTGCCACCGGCATCGAAGAACATCGCAATTTCTCCGTCGATTACATCAAGGCGACGAAGACGATCAAGGAGACCCTGCCGGGTGCCATGGTGTCGGGCGGTGTGTCGAACATGTCGTTCTCGTTCCGCGGCAACAATCCGGTGCGCGAGGCCATGCATTCGGTGTTTTTGTATTATGCCGTCGAGGCTGGCATGACCATGGGCATTGTCAACGCGGGCCAATTGGCGGTCTATGCTGATATTCCTGAAGACTTGCGCGAACGGGTCGAAGACGTGGTTCTGAACCGGCGTAATGACGCCACCGAACGGCTGCTCGAAGTCGCCGACGAGGCAAAGGGACTGGGCTCGAAAGACACGGCACCTGACCTGACCTGGCGTGAAACGAGCGTCGCAAAGCGTCTGGAACACGCACTGGTCAAGGGCATCACCGAGTTTATCGTCGACGATACGGAAGAAGCCCGGCAAGCATCCGGGCGCGCCATCGAGGTTATTGAAGGCCCGCTGATGGACGGCATGAACGTCGTTGGCGATCTGTTCGGGTCAGGCCAGATGTTCCTGCCCCAGGTGGTTAAATCAGCCCGCGTCATGAAACAGGCGGTCGCCCATCTGCTGCCCTTCATCGAAGCGGAAAAAGAAAAAGCCGGCGTCAGCTTTGCCAAGGGCCGGGTGCTGATGGCGACGGTCAAGGGTGACGTGCATGACATTGGCAAGAACATCGTCGGCGTGGTTCTGCAATGCAATGGCTTCGAGGTCATCGACTTAGGGGTTATGGTGCCGTACACAAAAATTCTGGAAACGGCGAAGGCAGAAAATGTCGACCTGATCGGCCTGTCGGGCCTGATTACGCCGTCGCTGGATGAAATGTGCACGGTTGCGTCAGAACTGCAGCGCGAAGGCTTCGACATACCGTTGTTGATTGGCGGGGCGACCACATCGGCCGTCCACACGGCGGTCAAGATCGCGCCCAATTACGACGCCCCGACGGTTTACGTTACCGATGCGTCGCGCGCCGTCGGTGTCGTTACCAACCTGACCAGCGATACGGCGCGCGAAGATTATGTTCATTCGGTCGCCAGCGATTATGAAAAGATTCGTCACGACCATGCCGGACGCACCGGCAAGGGCAAGGCGCAGTCGCTGGAAGCGGCGCGAGCGGCAAAGTTCAGTATCGACTGGGAAGCAGCAGCCCCGCCGAAGCCGACCTTCACCGGCACCAAAGCCTTCGATGATTACGACATTTCCGAACTGGTCGATTACATTGACTGGACGCCGTTCTTCCGCACCTGGGAAATGAAGGGCGTTTATCCAGCCATTCTGGAAGATGAGAAAACCGGCGAGGCGGCACGCAATCTGTTCAACGATGCGCAAGCCATGCTGGGTGATATCATCTCGGGCAAATGGCTGACGGCGCGGGCCGTCATTGGCTTCTTCCCGGCCAACTCCGTCGATCATGATGATCTGGAAGTCTATTCTGACGACACCCGCAAGACGGTTAGCACAAAGCTGCACTTCCTGCGCCAGCAGATGTTGAAGAATTCGGGTCGGGCCAATTTCTCGCTCGCCGATTTCGTCGCCCCGAAAAAATTCGGCGTCCACGATTACGTCGGTGGCTTCGCGGTGACGACAGGGCTAGGCATGGCGGAACGGGTGCAGGCATTCAAGGATGCGGGCGACGATTACAACGCCATCCTGTTGGAGGCGCTGGCCGACCGGTTGGCCGAAGCCTTTGCCGAGCACATGCACGAGCGGGTGCGCCGGGAATTCTGGTCCTATTCGGAACACGAAGATCTGGAAAACCACGACCTGATCAAGGAAGAGTATCAGGGAATCCGCCCGGCACCGGGCTATCCGGCATGCCCGGACCACACCGAAAAATCGACCCTGTTCAAGTTGCTGGATGTGGAAAACCAGACCGGCATCAGCTTGACGGAAAGCTTTGCCATGCTACCGGCGGCATCGGTCTCGGGGTTCTATTTCTCGCACCTTGAATCCCAGTACTTCGGCATTGGCAAAATCTCGAAAGACCAGATCGAAGATTATGCGCGTCGCAAGGGCGTCTCGCTGGCTGAGGCCGAACGCTGGCTGCGCCCAAGTTTGGATTACTGAGGGGCGGGGGGCTTAAATGACGGAAAACGTCCGCGTTTTTGATCCCCATTTTCTGATTACCCGGATCGGCGAGATGGCGATCCAGTTGGGCAATTTCGTGCGCATGCAGCAGATGGGCTGGATGGAGCCGATGACCGGCGTCGTGCTGGCCCCGGTCCAACATGTCGCCAATTCCTATCTGTTGGATTATTTCGCCCGCTGGGTCACCGTCGAGCGCAACGACTGTTCCGACCGTTATCCGCCCTATGATGCGACCCGCATCACCTTGCCCAATGGCCTTGTCGTGCCGCACGACCGCGCCAATGTTGCCATTTCGAAGGTCTGGGAAGAACAGGGCCGCGGCCCGTTGTTGCAATTGCACGACGAGCACAGAGAGGCTGGCGAAAACGCCTTGCTGAGGTTGGGCCTGCCAACCGGCGCGTGGTTTGTCGTTTTGCATGTGCGCGAACAGGGATATGTCGAGGCGCAAGGCCACATGGCCGACGATCACAACGATTCCCGCAACGCCGATATCGAAACCTATCGGGACGCAGCCAAGGCGATTGTCGATGCCGGCGGCTGGGTGATCCGGTTGGGCGACGAGAAAATGACGCCGCTGTCAGCAGACATGAACATGGATGGCGTTGTCGATTACGCCCATCAACCGCTGCGCAATGAATGGATGGACGTATACCTGATGGGCGCGGCGCGGTTCATGATAGGCACCACATCCGGCCCGGCGGCGGTATCACCAGCCTTTGGGGTGCCGGTGATCATGACAAACGGGGTGCCGTTTTTTGAGCGCCCGGTGACGTCGCGTGATTTGTATATCTGCAAGCGGCACCTTGATGCGGACGGTCAGCCGATCCGTTTCGATGATTTGATGCGCCCACCGCACCTGTCATACGAAGAGCCGCCGCCGACCACCGTTGTTGACAATACGGCGGAGGAAATTCTGGCGGTAACACGGGAAATGCTGGGCCGCCTGGACGGCACGGTGGCTTATTCAGACGAAGACGAGACTTTGCAGGCAATCATCACCGGCTTGTCAGATGAATTTGAGAGTTACGGGGTGGCGAGCCGTATGGGTCGGGATTTTCTCAGCAACAACAAAGACTTGTTAAGCTGACGCTCAGGCGGCTCCGGTGATCATGTCGTTGATGTCGTCAACGGACATTTGCGACGTTTTCAGGGCCGCCAACAGATCGACTTCCGTGGCCACGACTCCGCCGAGTTTCTGGGAAATGGCCTCGCGGACGAAATCTTTCAGGCGTTGGGCGTTGGCAGATCCGGTCAGGATGTCGGTCAGCAGTTCGCGGCGGATGGTCGCGGGAAACCCGAGCAGTTCGGAAACCAGGAAGCCCTTCGCTCGCATCGGGATATTCTCGTTGCCGAAAATGCGGTCCAGGCAAAAACTGTAAATGCCGAAATCGAGGCGTCCGGCCACCGCATAGGTGAATTCCAGAAATTCGTCGCGGAACAGTTGCGGTGTGATCTTGCGGTCAATCAAATGGCGAACGATTTCCAGAAAGGCGCGATAACGGGTGCGTGCCGGATTTATCTTGCCTTCCAGCGTCGCCTCGATCTCGCGGATGCGGGCCTCGCGGAAGCCGGATTCCATCATCTCCCGGGCCGAGGTCCGGACCTCGGTATCCAGTGTCTGGGCTTCGATCAGGGTGAACAATTCTTCGTATGATTCACGCGCCTTGTTTTTTGACCCGGCGGCCTTTCCCAGCGGCAGCAACGCCGCTTGCGCGACCAGTGGGTCTTTCGAAAATATGGAGGCAACGGCAGCCGCTGTGCGGTTGAGCTTGCTGGGGCCGCCGCTGTTGAAATCATCGGTAATCACGAACCGGCTTTCATCGAACACGGTCAGATACCGGCCTAGCTTGGAACAGGCGACAAAATGGTCCGCCAGATCCTCTTTGCGAGGTATTTTGATCGATGATGTGAAGGGCTGTCCGTTGCTCATAGAATCCACACTAACCGAAAAAAGAGTCGATTTAGAGTCAATTTCACGACTCTTTTATATCGCTACGTAAATGGTCGAGCCTGAGGCGGTGACGGTTGTCGCTGAGGCGGCGGGTGGCGAAGACGACGGCGGCCAAGGTGCCTAGTGCGGTCGAACCGGCGATCAGGAACATGATCAAAATTTGGTATTTGACTGCCTCGGTCGGATCGACACCGGCCAGAATCTGACCGGTCATCATGCCGGGAATAGATACGACTCCGGCCACAGACATGGCATTGATGATGTTCATCAGCCCGGCCCGAACGGCGTTGCGGACCAGTGGGCGAAAGGCGCTGGCACGGTCGTGACCAAGGGCCAGACGGGCCTCAACGGCGACTTTTTCGCGCACCGCCTCGCCCAACAAACGATCCAGACCAATTGAAACGCCGCTCATGGTGTTGCCCAGAATCATCCCCAGAATAGGCAGCGCGAAGCGCGGGTCGAACCATGGTTCGGGCCTGATCTGGGTGGTCAGGGCAAGCACCGTGACCAGGGACCCGGCCAGCATCAGGCTGGATGTGCCAAGCCCATAGGTCCACCAGCCGGTGAATTTTCGGGTTTGCCGCGCCGCCGCTTCGCGCCCGGCGATGGCGATCATGATGGCCGCGGCCAATCCCGTCCACAGGGGCGAGACCATGGCGAAAAGGATTTTCAAGACCATGCCAATCAGCATCAACTGAATGACCATACGCAGGGCGGCGACGCCGATCTGGCGTTCCATGTTCAGCTTCAGGCGCATTGACAGCAAGCCGCTGAACAGCAACAGCAGCGAGGCCAGTGTCAGGTCTTCATAACCAAGGGCGATGAAGTTCATGTCGTCCCTCCGTTATCAACAAGGCGTCCACCATCGATAAGATAGATGCGCGCCCCCAGACGTTTTGTCTGGGCCGCGTCGTGACTGACGATCAGCACCGATAAACCTGCGGCGATGCGTTCGGCCAGTAAGTCTTCGACCATTGTCCTTGAATCCGGATCAAGCGCCGATGTTGGCTCGTCCAGCAACAGCACTTGCGGATTCTGGATCAGTGCGCGGATCAGCGCCAGCCGCTGTTTCTCGCCGGTCGACAGGCGGGAAACCGGCCAGCCCAGCGCGTCGTCGTTCAGGCCCAGGCGCCCCAACAGGCGGGACGCGGCTTGTGTTTCGCTGAAATGCCCGCCGACGCCGTCGGCCCACCAGCCGGACTCGGCAGCCAGATAGGTCACGCGCCTGCGCCATTGGGGCGCGCTCATGGTATCGCGGTTGACGCCATCAAGCAGCACCTCGCCGGAACATTCATCCAGATCGGCAATGGCGCGCAGCAGCATTGACTTGCCCGCACCGGACGCCCCGGTGACGGCGGCTACAGAACCGCCCGCCAATTGCAGGTCGATGGGGCCTAATCCGGGGGACGTAAGGCCAACTCGGGACAGGGCGCGAATGCTTAACATGATAGGGATAATTCTATTGGAATTGCGCCAGTTGATCGTCGAAAAAATTCTTCTCGATCATGCTTTTGATTTTTTCCGCCGTCGTTGTTTCGATCCCCATTTCGATAATTTTTGCGGCCATGCTCTTCAGGGCGGCAATACATTCGGGGGTGGTAAGTTGGGTTTCCATGAATTCGCGACCCAACAGCGCCCACAGGCCATCCATGATGTTGACCGTGTAAGCGAAGGGCAATTCCGATAGGGTGGTGATGACCTCGCCATTGATATAGGCGACGTGAAACTTGATCCGCTCGATCTCGTCTGCGGTCCAGTCTTCCGCTTGGTCGATAATATCGGGTCCGCTGTTAAGAAGAATGCGGAATTCGCTACCAAGGGCCTCGCGCACCGTGCCGATGCGGGTGACATAGGTTTTTCTTTTCCCGGTTTTTTTGTCGTTGACCATCGTTTCCTTAATCGGCCAGCGGCCAAGGGCGCGGATGATTTCGGCATCTTCGATATCCAGAATGTTCCTTCCCAGCGCGACGATTTTGGCGCTGTGGTCAAGGCCTTCGGAAATGGCGGCGAAGAACGCCCCGTCCCAATCGAGGATTTTCTTGAAATCCTTGCCCAGCACCTTGGCCAGGGGATGGACAAAATTCTGCGGTTTGCTGTCGCGAAGCACGACGAAGAACTGCTCATCGCAGTCGAACAGCTTGCCAATATTGTTGCCCAGCCCGTTTTGCAACGCCGACAGGGTGGCAGGGTCGAAGCGCACCATCATTTCCAGCTTGTGCAGCATTGACGGGTCTTCAAATTCTTGCATCCCAAGAAGCTTATCCAGTTTCTTGGGGTCGTGACCGGCATTCTCCATGATGCGTTCTGCCGCCCCGCGCAGGAAAAAACTGCGCGCCTGTTTCAAACTCATGCCACAACTGCCGACCGGGCCTTTGCCTTTCGAGCCTGCAAAGGTCAGCAGTTTCTTGGCCAGTGCGATGTCGAGCAATTGCAGGGAGAATACGGTCAACGGGATATCGTTTTCGATATCATCAAGCGAGCGCCCTTTCAGGTGGGGCAGACGGGATTCTTTAGGTCGAGGCACCAGGGCTTCTATTTGCCTGAGTAACGGTAGCACCTGTTCTGACACCGTCCGGCGCAGTCGGATGCGCTGCAAGGCAGTAACCTTTTTCCACAAGGCATCCGGAAATTCCCACCATGGGCCCCCTTTGGGGTCAATTACGACGGGTTTTGGTCTGTCGTTAGCCATCAAGTTTTCGTGTCGCCCCCCCACAGTATGTTCAATAGGCATGAATATAATAGCTCGTCTTGGATGGTGGCGTCGCAAAAAATTATCGATGATGGTCTGTCGGCTGTGGCGTCCCTATAATTCGCTTCCATGTCCGATTCCCCGTCCATCAACGAAGTTTTGGTTCCCGACGCGCCTGCGGTTGTCGTCGGGGTGCGGGGTGCGGTCTGGCTGACGTCGGACGGCGAGGTCGAAAGCCTGAGTCTGAAAGAAACGGCCGGGCGTCTGCACCCGGGCAGCCCGCCGATGGTCTGCCACGGTGGCAGTTTTTTCAAACGCCTGCGGGCGAAACCGTTTCAGGTCTATGACCTGCTTGAACTGTTCGCCTTTGTGCGTCCGGCCCGTTTTGCCTTGCCGATGCCGCGCGGTCTTGCCGCCGAACTTGATTTGGCGATGCCCGGCAGTCACGAGAAAGAGGCCGAGTGCTTGTCGCTCGCCGCCCGGGCCTTGCTGGGGGAACTGGCGGCCCTGCCATCCGATAGAAAAACCACGGCTATTGCCTGGGCGATGCAGCGGGGCGGTTGGCCATGGGCCCAGGCGGTGCTGGCGGCCCTTGGCGGAGCTGACGAACCCCATTCGGGCAACGTTTCAGCCGGGCTTGCCGTGTGGGAGAGGATGCCGGAATGGCAGGACAGGGCCGAGCCGACACCGCCGCGGGACCTGCCGGTGGAAGCGGTCGAGGCACGGGCACAACTGATGAAACTGTTGGGGCCGGGTGCCGAGGAAAGACCGGAGCAAATGACCTATAGCGGCGATGTCTCGGCGGCTTTTCTGGCCCGGCACCGGGCTGGCGAGCCGAATATCGTGCTGGCCGATGCCGGAACCGGCGTCGGCAAGACGCTGGGTTATATTGCGCCTGCCAGTGTCTGGGCTGAAAAGAACGACGGCGCGGTCTGGGTCAGCACTTTCACCCGCAACCTGCAACGTCAGCTGGATGGTGAACTGGACCGCCTGTACCCGGACCCGGAAGAAAAGGCGGCCAAGGTGGTTATACGCAAGGGCCGGGAAAATTATTTCTGTCTGCTGAATTATCAGGAAGCGGTTGGACGACTCGCGACCGGGTCCGGCCAGGATGCCGTCGCGCTGGGCCTGATGGCGCGGTGGGCGATGGCGTCCAGGGACGGCGATATGGTCGGCGGTGATTTTCCGTCATGGCTAATTGATTTACTGGGCCGGGCGGTGACGGTCGAACTGACCGACAAGCGCGGCGAATGTACGTATTCAGCCTGTACTCATTATGGCCGATGCTTTATCGAACGCACGATTCGACGTGCCAAGTTGGCGAAAATCGTCGTCGCCAATCATGCGCTGGTGATGATTCAGGCGGCGCTGGGCGGTGACAGCGGCGACCTGCCGACACGCTATGTTTTCGACGAAGGTCACCATGTGTTCGGTGCCGCCGACAGCGCCTTTTCCGCCGACCTGACGGGATACGAATGTTCGGACCTGAGGCGTTGGCTGGTCGGTGCCGAAGACAACAAGCGTTCGCGTTCGCGTGGGCTGAAAGCGCGTGTTGGCGACCTGATTGCCGGAGACGACGATGCCATGCTGGCGCTCGATGAGGCAATGCGGGCGGCGCGTGCCCTGCCGGGCGCTGGATGGCGACAGCGCATCGGCGGCGGCGAGCCCATCGGCCCTGCGGAAAATTTTTTCACCGCCGTTCGCCAACAGGTCTATGCCCGCGACAAGGGGCCGGGTTCGTCATACAGCCTGGAAGCCGGAACCGAGGAACCTGTCCCCGGCCTGATTGATGCCGCCGGGGCCTTTCAGGCGGCGTTGTCACGTTTGGCCCGCCCACTGAAAGACCTTGTTCAGGCATTGATGCGGCTGCTTGATGTCGAGGCCGATACGCTCGACAGCGCCACCCGCAACCGGATTGAAGGCATCGCCAAGAGTCTGGAAAGGCGGGGTGTGCAGCAATTGTCGGCATGGACGGCGATGTTGAAATCCCTGCATGACGAAACCCCGGAAAAGGTCGTCGACTGGTTTAGTGTCGAGCGCCGCGACGGTCATGAAATGGATGTTGGCCTGCATCGTCACTGGGTCGACCCGACGGAACCCTTTGCCGAGGCCGTGCTGGAACCAGCCCATGGCGCACTGATAACATCGGCGACATTGCTCGACAGCCTGCCGGAGAGTGATCCGGCGGACCCGACCAGCGACGATATCTCTGACCAATGGGGCGATGCCAAGGCACGCACCGGTGCTTCGCATCTAATGTCGCCGGCGGTGCTGTCGACGGTATCCTCGCCCTTTGATTATGCCGCCCGGACCCGGGTGCTGGTCGTTGGCGATGTCGATAAAAGCAATACCGAACAGGTGGCGGCGGCCTATCGTGAACTGTTCATGGCGTCCGGCGGCGGCGGGCTGGGCTTGTTTACGGCGATTTCGCGATTGCGCGGCGTCTATGACCGTATCGCCGCCCCGCTTGATGAAGCCGGGGTGCAGGTGCTGGCTCAGCACATGGACGACCTGGATACCGGCACCCTGATTGATATCTTCCGGGCCGAGGAAAATGCCTGTCTGCTGGGAACCGATGCGGTGCGCGACGGCATCGATGTTCCGGGGCGCTCGTTGCGCATGATCGTCTTCGACCGGGTGCCGTGGCCACGCCCCGATATCCTGCACAGGGCCCGACGTGAGGCTTTCGGCGGACGTCACTATGATGAAATGCTGACACGGCTTAAACTGAAGCAGGCCTATGGTCGGCTTTTGCGCCGGAAAACGGACAAGGGCATCTTCGTCATGCTCGACAGGGCACTGCCGACCCGCTTGTTGGGCGGGTTTCCTGATGGCGTCAGGGCCGAACGCATGGGACTGAAAGATGCCATCGCGGAAGTGCGGGCGTTTTTGCCGGATGAAGAGGACGATTGAAATGACACTCAAGGGACAGACAATCGGGTTTATCGGCCTGGGGCTGATGGGACGTCACATGTGCCGTAATTTAGTGGAGGCCGGAGCTGGCGTCGTTGCCTGGAACCGCTCGCCTGACCCCCTGGCGATGGCAGTGGCCGACGGAGCGATCGCCGCGGGCAGTCCTGGCGATGTGGCGCGTGATGCCGATGTGGTCGTTATTATGGTCGCCGATACCGATGCCGTCGGCGCGGTGCTGAATGGCGACGATGGTGTGATCACGGCGATCCGGCCCGATAGCCTGATCATCGATATGGGAACAACGGCGGTGATGGCGACCCGCGGTTTTGAAGCAGACGTTACGCAAGCCGGTGGCGCTTATGTGGACGCGCCGGTATCCGGCGGCACCCTGGGGGCCGAAGCCGGGGAATTGACGATCATGGCTGGCGGCGCAGACGGTGATATTGAGCGCGCTCGACCGGTATTGGAGGTTCTTGGCAAAAGCCTGACCCATGTCGGGCCGACAGGCACCGGACAGGTCGCCAAGGCCGCCAATCAGGTTATTGTCGGCCTAAACATCGGGGCCGTCGCCGAGGCGCTGATGCTGGCCCGTCATGCCGGGGCCGACCCGGCAAAGGTGCGTGACGCATTGCAAGGCGGCTTCGCCGATTCAAGAATTCTGGAAGTCCACGGCCAGCGGATGATCGATAATACTTTCGCACCCGGCGGCAAGGTGACGACCCAGCGCAAGGATCTGGATCAGGCGTTGAATCTGGCCTCTGAGTTAGGCATCGAGATGCCAGCTACGGCATTGTCGCGGGATTTGTATGACCGGCTGATCGACATGGGCGGTGGCGACCTGGACCACGCCGCCCTGATCAAGGCGCTGGATGCGGATTATCCGGGCGAGGGCCAAGACGGTAATTGATTGTGGGAGTCCCCTCTTTTATGGTGGCATCTTGCCATCTGGGAGAAGTTATTTGTGACCGATACGTCCGTTAAAGTTTGTCTGATCCGTTCGCCGATTGTCGTTCCGGCCAACAACCAGACATCCATGTTCACACCACCGTTGGGCCTCGCCTATGTTGCAGGGACTCTGCGCGATGCAGGTCATGGTGTCAGCTTCATCAATGCTGTTGGTGAGGCACTGGATCAGCGCACCGAAGCAGCCAATGACTGCTTTTTGTATGGCTTGACACCGGAAGAGACCATTGCCCGTATTCCTGCCGACGCCCAGGTCATAGGCGTCGCGTGCGGTTTTTCCTTCGAATGGCCGACCTGTCGCGATTTGATTGCCGGGATCAGGGAAAAATTCCCTGACGCCCTGATGATCGGCGGCGGCGAACACGTCACGGCGATGCCAGAACAAAGCATTACGGACAGTGAACTGGATGTCTGCGTACTTGGCGAGGGAGAGGAAACGGCACTTGCTGTCGTCGATGCCTTTGGGAAGGGGCAAGTGGATGCATCAACTATCGAAGGCATTGCCTATGCAGGCGATAATGGAGAGGCGATTATTAATCCTCGTCGTGCTCGCAAGCGAGACCTGAATTCCATTCCGGTGCCAGCCTGGGATGTAACGCCGATTGAAAACTATCTTCAGCGCGGCTTTGGATTCGGCGTTGACCGCGGCCGTTCGATGCCGTTGATGGCGTCGCGAGGTTGCCCGTACCAATGTACCTTCTGTTCGAACCCATCCATGTGGACAACCCGTTGGCTTGCCCGCGACCCGGATCTGCTGCTTGACGAGATCGAGCATTATCAGAAAACCTATCAGGCAACCAATTTCGATTTTTATGACCTGACGGCCATCGTCAAGAAAAAGTGGATCGTCGATTTTTGTCACAAGATTGAAGAACGGGGGCTGACTTTCACATGGCAGTTGCCAAGCGGCACACGCTCGGAAGCCATCGACGATGAAGTCGCGGGGCTGTTGTTCAAGTCGGGCTGCCGCAATTTGTCTTATTCGCCGGAAAGTGGTTCGCCCGGCGTGCTTGCGCGAATTAAGAAAAAAATTACGACGGACTCGGTCATCGAGTCGATCACCAGCAGTTTTTCACAAGGCATGAACGTCAAATGCAACATTATCTTTGGCTTTCCTGGTGAAACCCTGAAAGAGGTGTTCGAGAGTTATCGTTTTATTATCCGTATGGGGTTTGCCGGGGCTTATGACATCAGCGTCTGGGCGTTTTCACCCTATCCGGGATCGGAACTATTCGAGCAAATTCACAAGCAACGCGGCTTTGCCATGGATGATGCCTATTACGACAGTCTCAGATCGTATGCCGATGCTTCGCGGACAATTTCCTACAGTGAAAATTTTAGTGATGGTTTGTTGAAAAAATTACGCTGGTTCGGCGTTGCTCTGTTCTATGGGTCAGCATGGTTGCGTCGTCCGACGCGCCCGTTCCGGATGTTGATCAATATTTATCGGGGCACCCAGGAATCCCGATCGGAAATGGCGCTTGCCAACATGCTTCGGCGCAAACGTCTGGATCAATCCTGATCGGCGAACGGCCACTCCTGAATGATCTGCCAGCCACCGTGACCGTCGCCCTTCACCAGATAGGAACGGCTTTGTTGAAGCTTCATTCCCACGGCTTGTTCAAGGTCAGGCGATGTTGAATGAATGAGGGCGTGGCTATAGACATCGCCTGAGAAAATCTTGCGCCAGCCTTCCGGGGTCATCTTTTGATAAAAGGCATGATAGCTCCGGTAAATACCGATACCACCCATCTCGAAACGGGCGATCTCGCCTGATTCACCGCTACCCAACGGGTCGGCCACGGTCAGGCGATCGCCGTCACTCAGTAGGTCATTCATGGAAGCGGCGACGGCTCGGTAATGGGGCAGCGGCGGGTGCCTGTCGAAGCGCAGCTTGTTGGCAAATATGAAGGGGGCGGCCAGCATCAGGACGATTGGCAACCAGGCGACTTTGCGAATCTCGAACCTGTCCCGACCGTATTTTTTCCAGGCGATACTCAACCCATAGGCGGTGAATACAACACCGAGCAGGCCGAGCTGCATGTTGTAGCGCCACAGGGACGCCACCCTGAGTGCATCGGCCTTGCCGAATGTGGAAACGTAGACGAACAGCAAAAAAGCGTTGTGAACCAGAAATGCCGAACCGACGATCACCGCCAACCGGTCAAAGGAGGTGCGCATTCGGAACAGCCCCCGGATGGCAAATCCGGATGCGATGACCATCAGGACCAGATAGGCACCCTTTTTCGATAGCACCACCAACATGTTCCAGAGGATCTGCGGAATATCAGTGATCAACCATTCTGAAACGGGACGGATGGAGATTTCACGCGAGGGAAGCTCCATCAGAATGTAATAACGCCATAACGCAAAAATGATGATCGACGGAATGACGATCCGGGGCAGGGTGGCGATCAACTGCCGGAACCGAATTTTAGGATCGACGAGGCCAGCCAGCATCACCGCCCCGATGACGATAGCTGCCAGCGCCACCGTCGATTGCTTCAGATTGACCAGCAACATCATCAGCAGACCGAATTGCAGGGCCAGATGGCGGACTTCGTCGCGTTTTTTCTTGGCCAGCGCATCCAGCATATACCAGCCGATCACGGCACCCATGGCGGCGGCGGCGGCGGTGGCGATGTCGGCATAAGATGTCAACGCGACTTTTTGTGCGAATGTGGTGTTGAGCAAGGTTGCCAGCAATCCGCCGAGTGCCACCAGTTGCCATCCGGGGGGGCTGGCGTAATCACCTCGGCCCAGTCCGGTGCGGATCAGGCGCACTGCCAGCAAGCCGAAGGTCAGCAGGATAAACAGGTTGGTTATCGCACCCGCGTTTTCCACCAGTCGTCCGGCGAGCAGACTGCTAAGGAAGGTGACGTAATGCCAGCCGAAGGGATAGGCGGCGAGCACGCCGCTCAAGTGGACCGTGTCGGCGTTGGGGAACGCATCGGTATTCAGCAATTGCCGGGGCGTCATCAGCCAGTCGGAGAACTCGTCCCATTGCGAGCCAACCATTGCCGATACCAGCAACAGCAGTGGGGCGGCCATCAAGACCATGCGCAGGGTGCCTGTTGGCAGGATAGGCTGTTGGCGCCTGTAGGCGATGACGCCGCTGGCGACGGCAGCCAGCCCGGCGGCGGCCCCAAGGGTGGAAAACGGAATAAACTTCAGTACACCCAGGGCGGTCAGGGCGAAACTGACCACCGCCCAGCCATACAAGGGGACGGCCTCGATAATTTTAT
>Ga0233429_1001179_pt1 | contig 33818 bp, 24 predicted proteins | sample SI_118_April2016_3_FD_179879 | JGI IMG/M metagenome (GOLD analysis project Ga0233429, IMG submission 179879) | Seawater microbial communities from Saanich Inlet, British Columbia, Canada - SI_118_April2016_135_MG | ecosystem: Environmental > Aquatic > Marine > Inlet | place: Canada: British...
CTGTCAAGCACTTTCTGCACGAACGTCCCCCTTTCCGGCTAAAGCAGATTTTGCTTCGTAAGGCTGCTCCGGAAGCATCAGCCACCGTTCATCCGTATTCGTATCCGTCACAAGACCCACCTGCCGGTTCCTGAACACCCATCCGGCAAGCCCACCGTCTAGGACCGAACCGATAATTTTGGATCTTTCATCCGCAGGTCGATCCCCCCGCGCCAAGATACTGTCAGTTACCACCCCGTCATCATCAAGAAGAAACAGACTCCCTTTCTCAGCTCCGGTTAATGCGACTGCCACCTCCACGCTTTTTTTGAGGGTCTTTTTCATCATCTCAACCCTATCCGGTGAGCGCGCCATGGAGACAAATTTTTCGAGCAATTTCCTTTGAGCCTGAAAAGCCACCTTCTCGGCCTTAAGCCGGTTCCATTCTTCCCCTGAATCGTCAGTCATATTCTAAAATCCCAATGTGAACTTTTATGGATTCACCCATTTAACAAGAATTTCTGACACGGATAACCCGGATTACACGGATTTTAAAACCGCGAAGTTTCGGGAAAAAGAAGTTTTTTTGACACAAGATTAACGGATTCCATGGAATTATCAATTTTTCGCCAGATTAAACTTACGACTTACGGGACGTTCGTGCTGGACGTGCTTAGGCTGTCAAGCAAATTGCCTATCTCCGGCATGCTGTCAGATGCCACTGCTCGTGTTACGCATGAATTTGTTACTCCCAGATATCTGGCAACCTCGGCCCCGGAATAACCAAGCTCTCTTACCCCGATCCACGATATCGCTCTCCGGGCTTTAGTCACAGGCCCCCGCCGGCTACCGGATCGAAGCTCTTTTTTCGATGCTTGAAATAACTTACAAGCTTTGTTTGTTAATGCCTCAAGATCGATACGCTCTCCCGAGAGCCTTAAATTCTTATTAATTAAATCATCCAGGTCCGTCTGGATCTCTTGTACAAATTCACTGTCACCCAGTATTCGATGATCATAAGCCTGCGTCTCACCCCGTTTCCTTATGGCAAGCACCTCTGACCAGCCGCCTAAACTTCGGATTAAACCACCACCCACCAGTTCCGGTCTCCGGCCCAGAGATATTCCCTTTCTGACATAGTCTAAATAACGCCTTCGGCATCTACCATCTGTGCCAAAAAACGAGAGTATGTATTTAGTATCTTGCCAGTCTCTTTTGACCTTGCCCATAATGGCTGAATGGCCTGACCAGGGATTCTGCTTGAGTTCGTTAAAATCTTTAACCTGGCCGGATCTGAATAGATTCAAATGAATATATCGAACCAGTTCCTTTAAATATGCATCCTCCTGGCAAACTATAGATTTATACCGGTTCTGGAACAGATGGCCATAGCGACGATGCCGCTTATTATAATTAACGACATAGCCGGTTAACAATTTTCGCATATTCGCTGAAAGAGGTTGGTTGCGAGTCTTGACCAGCAGATGGAAATGATTGGGCATCAGCGTCCACGCATAGACATCAAACGCCCCCTTTGTCGCCAGTTTGTTTAAACGGTCTACAAAATCCTGACGATCCGTATCGCTTTGAAAAATGTCATTCCTCTCGATACCCCGTCCCATGACGTGGTGCAAAACCCCAGGAGCATCTAATCTCGCTAATCGTGGCATATGCTCTCAATATACGAACATATACCATCTGTCAAGCACTTTCTGCACGAACGTCCCCCTTTCCAGTCAGTCGGAGTTGCCATACCGCCCACGATCAAGGACGTTTGATCATGAACACAAAACAAATCGGTAGTGCCAAGAAAAATTTACACTACCATAACGTCCTGATTTTACGGTAAAGTAAAAATCAAACTGTCAAAGATCAGTCAGGGTCTCTAACTCCGCGAGGCCGGTGTGTGTCTCGCTGTATAACGACTTACCCCGTATTGCCTTCCCCACCATTCGACAAGGTCGGCACCTCGGAAAGGTGATTTCGGAGCTCAATGGCTGGCCTACGTTTCCCCTGCTAACGCTTCGCCGCGCCATTACTGGTCATCGACGCATAGCTCGGGGCCATGATGGTTCAGCTACTCCTTTCATGTAGGGCTCTTTCATCCCCAACTCTATGCCGGTTTATCCCGGCGCTTTCCGAACGTCCCCTATTATATGCCTACCTTCATTATATGTTTGAGAACCTGCCATTGAACGAAAATGAAGATGAATACCGCTCCCTGCTGCCTCAATACATTGACAAGGATTTGATCATTCGCGCTTGAGAGGACCCGTGGTTAATATGGCGCTTACCTACAAATCTTAAACCAACCTCCAGCCGTTGGGTAATATCGACAGATTATTTTTTCTGCATCTTCATTTTGAAAAAAAAGACATGGTAGCGGTTCATAATTAACTGTATCTGAAGGAACAGGCTCAGCGGGTTGAGCATCACCTGCTAACGTTACAATGTGCGGAGCCAATTCAAGGTTAGTAGTTTCATACAGACTCCAATCTTCATTCCCGGACTTACCTCTATGCTTGAAGCACACAACCGGAAATTTATTCCCCCCCGACGTAACCACCGACCATTTGTCTTTATCAGTGTCATATAGATAGTATGAAGTAGTTCCGCTACGATATGATAAGTATCCAGCACGCGGAATAGCCAGAATCTTTTCGACCACTACGACGTCTGGAGCCTTTACAAATTCGGGATTTGAGTGTGTAGGGTCTTTTTTTGAATGCCAGAGTGTTACCCTGTTATTATTATTAAAGTCATATACTAAATACGTATACTTTAATATAGGTCTTAGATTCTTGTCTTGCTGTTCCTGTGAATTCATAACCATCCTCCTTGTATATTGCCGGAAAATACTAGCAATTAGATCACAATCACATTGCCATCATTAAATATAAACTATGCATTTAGTAGATGTTTTTTAACCTCCTTTCATATTAAACCTGGCTTTACTTGTTTGGTGTTGCTAAAAAGATATCGTAATTCTCCCGAAAATTGCTCGTTCCGGATAAATGCTTGGGTTGGCGGGATCCGTATCCTGGAAGTTAAAATTTTCATCAAATAAATTTTGTACCTCAAGCGACAGCAACCCATAGCGCTTCGGCAGCCGGTAGGTAATACCCGCATCGACCACCCAAAATTGATCACTGTCCTCAGAAACCGATATCGCAGGTATTCCGAATTCGCCTTCCTGATTCACATAGGTTGCTTTCACCTTCCCACTTAAGCCCAATTTATGGAATATCCCTATCTGGATTGGGACACGATGTGTTTTGAGTTCCTTGTATTGGTCTGATCCAACGAAGTTTTCGTCTCTTTCAAATTTCTCGTACTGGTATTCCGCGCTTAGTGAGAGCCAGGAAAGAGGCGCCCAATTGGCATAAACCCGCAATATATTCTCATCCCAGTCAGCCGTTTCAAGGGTGGGGCCTGGTGATCCAAATGAAAATGATTGATAGGGAACTTCCAGATCTCTCTTTGAAAACTCTATTCCACCATATAGAGTCGACTCTGCTAACCACTCCGAGCCGAATATTGATAAGGGTATTTTTTGATCTAAAGCTATTCCATACCTCCAGGATTCCACGCCTTCCTGATCGTTGAAAAACTGATTAAATCCTGAAACCTGGGTCGGTTCAATCGTTTGATTTGAAAGCAGGGTGCGCTGTATGGTTCTAAATGCTGCTGCACGAAAAGTCGTCAAAGAGAGTGGGGAGTAAGTTACACCAAATTTCGGGTTAAACTGATCCGTATCGACAATAACACCTTCCAAGAAGTCTCCGCTCGCCCCTATTGTCCATGTTAATTTTTTAGGGATTTCAACATTTGAATATAAATAGATATTTGAATGTTCTAAATCGGTCTTCGCCGGGGTCGGAGGTTGACCGAAAACCGATGTACTGGTCTTGCGATCGGCATTAAAATATCCGCCTCCGAAAACAATATTGGCAACTCTATTTTTGAAAATGTATTGAGCTTCGCCAATAACCCCATCCTCTTCTAATTGATAATCGAAAGAAAAAAACGGGTCTGTATCCATAGTGGAACTATCTATATTCCCGAATTGAACGTTGGCGATGATATCGTGGCCAGGTGAAAACTGATGATGAAAACCTAGCCTGGCAGAGTTAATTCGGTCTTCACGTCTAACTGTGGTTATAAAATTCTCCGGATCGAAGCGGAGCGGAAGATCTCCATATTCTATATCTTTATACCGATATTCGACCTGTATGCTGGTTTTAGGTGTCAGGCTTGCCTGCGCAAACACATTGTACAATTGCTGTTCAAGATCATTATTTTCCCGGAATCCATCAGTTCTGTAATAGTTTTGGCCAACGCTAAATGAAAATTTATCCCGCACCCCTGAAAAAACAAGGTCGTCACCTACTGTATCATTTTCACCTGCAACTGCATTCGCTTGAAGCGCTAAACGGTTTCTGTTGAATAATGGATTGAATTCATTGAAGGCGGGATCGGTGGGACCGGCCCCACTCAAAATAAACGAATTGCTCTCAGCCAGACTCGGTTGTATCGGATTGATGTTTATGGGCTGCAACAATTGCGATTGAAGCAGTTCGCTTACACGAGCAATTTCATGCCGCGGCAATGCGGAATAAGTATCAGCTAAAAAACGGTGACCTGAATAATTACTTGGATCTGTATTTACGGATTTCCACCCCTCCACCAAAGCAAGCTGCTCAAAGCCAAGGTCTCGATAAATCCGCCCGAGGCTTGCGCTTCGAGCTGCCAGATCCTGATCGAGCATGAGTTTCGATCGATAGACTGCACGGTTGTCATTTTTCTCGATGGATTTCTGAATATTCGCCAAGGCTTCAACCGGCCTATTTTCGGATTGCAGCCGAATGGCATCATAAAAATAAGGCGTCGGATCATTGGGATCCAACTCCTTTGCAATGTCAAACTCGCGCTGATCCTTTTTATTGCGCTTTTCCTTTAAGTTGTGCTTTTCCTCAAAGTACGCTTTACCTAAATAACTGCGAATCAGAGAATTGTTCGGATCGAGGGCGGCCGCGATTTCAATATCGCGGCGGCCTTCCTTCAAATCACCATCCCGGATCTTTGCCAGACCCAGACCCAATCTCGGTAGAGGTGCTGCCTGATCTAATAAAATCGCTTTTTCAAAGGCCTCCATCGAATCTTTAATTTTTATCTGTGTGAGGTAGGCAAAACCCTTAACGCTCTGTGTACGTGAGATCTCTGAATTTATCGAAAAGGCCTTCTCCGCCTCAACCCGAGATTTATCAAGATAACCTAGGGACTGCCATATTTCAGACAATCGTGCCCAGGCAAACGCGTTTTCACCGTCGAGTCGGGTAGCTTCTTCCAGGCTTTTGCGCGCACCTTCCAGATCGAATTGTGCCTGCTGCGCATAGGACAGAGCCACCCTGGCAACAGCGGACTGTGCATCCAATTCCACGGCCCTATCGGCCAGTTCCATTGCTTTCTTTTTATCGTTCTGAACAACGGCGATAATTGACTGAAGCGCTATCGCCTCGCTCATATTCGGTTCGAGCACTAACGCCCTTTCAATATCCGGTTGGGCTTCATCCACCCGCCCGACGGTAAGCAGAAGACCGGCTCGGTAGACAAAGAACTTTGGATCACGAATCCTGTTCGAAATACCTTCCAGGCTGTTAAGCGCATCGGTAAACTTTGCATTTCAGTATAACTTGATGGACTGGTGGACCTTTTTCTCCCATCCTGTAGTGCCTGGAAAATCTTTTGCACGATATGAGAGCACCGGTGGATAATGCATGGCCCATTGGACCGCATCTCTCGGGCGAACCACCGTAACCAACTGGGGAGCCTGGCCAAACCGTGTGACAGCCGACTCACCGCTTGCCAGGAGAAGGCTCTGGCCGGCATTTTTAGCCTCCGGTATACCCTCTGCCAGCACCCTGCCCTCAAATATGGACATGAAGGTTTCTTGCTGTTCGATATCGACCTTTACGAGAAATTCGGTCCCTTCTACTGCTCCGTTTACAAAGGGGGTGGCCACTTTGAGGCCACGCGGGGTTCGGCTGAAAAAATGAATCACACCTTTGACCATATCGAGGACGGTTACCCGTTTCTTTTCGATACCCGTAAATGTAAGCGTCGTGTTTTGATCGAGCCGCAACATCGACTCGTTGCAAAGAGAGATACCCAGCCGGCTTTTTTTGCCCACATAGATTTTGTCTCCGACATCATATGTCTTATTTAAGGTCACCGGCAGTTTCGGGGGGTTTCCACCCTTTTCAACCCATACCTCGCCCTGGACGGAGACGGCCTTGGCAATCCAGGTTTCACAATCCTGGCTGAATGCTGGAGTCGTGGAAAAAACCATCAATAGAAAATTAGATAAGAGGAGAAATAACAAGAGAGACGATCTACGATGGAGTTTCATCGCTTCTGTGTCCTTCCGGTCTGGTACCAGGTGCCGTTTTAACCGAATCATCCGGTTCATTAAGTAGAAAAAGATCTCTACTCACGCATCTCGGTAAATAGTTTCGCAAATACGATAACATCTGATCGAATGAACCCTAACGATAACTTGATCTCACCACCGCGGCACCGAGAGGAAATAGTGCCTCTGTGTCCTCCGTCTCTCTGTGGTGAAATATCATTGTTAATACGTCACCGTAATTACGAATAGAAAAACTCAGTTAAACGCAGACGTCGAATCGGGCTCACAAGTAATTAAATCTTATTTTTCGTTTAGATGAACAATACCATCCCATACGCCCTGGGGCGGGGAGTCCAAATATTTTTTACAGCGCTCCAAGTAATAGAGTGCCGGTCCATATTGAGGTCGGATGTCTAGGCATGCCTTCCATGCATCGATTGCAGCAGGGAAGGATTGAAGTCGATAATGCTCTAGCGCATTCATAAAACGGTTGTCAAGCTGTTTTTCAGAATCGGTGGCATCTTCTACCCGGCAAACGAGTTCATAAACCGCTGTTGGATTCGACTTTCCGACAAATCGGAATTCTCCGAGCCCTCTTGCAAAAAAGCCGTCAAGGTCCTGCAACACTTCCTTTGATACGAGAAGTCTTGTCCTGAGGTATTTGTTCAGGCCTTCCATTCGTGAGGCCGTATTGACAATGTCTCCGATGGGCCGATATTCGTAGTGGTCCATGGCACCGATGCTGCCGAGCAGCATGTCCCCGGAATGCAGGCCGATCCGGATCGGAAGCTCCAATCCTTTTAATGAATCGTTAAGAGTAGATGCCTTCTGCTCGATATCAAGTGCCGCCAGACATGCTTTTTGCCGAAAGGACCGGTCCGGTTTTCCGGTGGCCCAGACCGCCAGCATGGAATCACCCACCACGTTGATGACAATTCCGCCGTGTTTTTTTACCGGCTCAAACAGTACCCCGTAATAGTTGTTCATAAAGTGGCTCAATTCCGCCGGCTTCATGGTCTCGGAAAGTGTCGTATATTTTCCGGCATCGGTAAAGAGACAGGTGCCGTGAACATTCTCTTCCCCGGTCCGGATATCACCCACATTTTTAGCCAACTGATCCACCACAGTGTTCGGCAGATAGTAGCCGAATGCCCGCCGGATGTGCTTTCTCTCCTTGTGCGTATCCGCATACTTCCACAAAACCGTTCCGAAAAAAGCAACCGGCGCCTGTACAAGCAGGGGGATGGTGATCGGATACCAGATAGCGCTGTTGTTAAAATAAAACTGTGCAAAGACAACATATAGAGCCCCCACGCCGATAATTGCGATACCGGAGACAATGGTGGGCAGAAATCTGCAAAAAATTCCCAGAAATAGCCCACAAGCAATAAATATCGCATACCGTCTATAACTGCCTACCGGCTCGACATGCATGTCTTCCAGAATGTTTGAAAACGCAGTGGCGGCGATTTCAACTCCACTGATGTCCACACCCGTAGGTTGTGAAAAAACCGTCAGGAAGCCGTCTTTCTGGTCCGGCCGCAGCCTTTCCGAGTATCCGACAAATACCGCCTTTCCTTTAAAGTCGATCTGACTCAAGGGCGTCTTTTGATCTTCCGGTCTTTGAACCACCTCACAATAGGAAACTGTAGAAATGTTGCCCGGCGGGCCGTAGAAATTTAAATATCGACTGCTCGGGCTCTGATACATCCGGAGAAGCGATCTTAACCGCCTGCGTTTCCACTGATTCGAATCAGATGCATCCATCTCGTTAAGTTTATCCAGCGCTTTATTGATAACATACGGTTTTTCCGTATGTATATTCCGAAAATTCAGGATAAGTTTTTCGACGTTTTTGCTGCTGACAACAGCGTCTCTGCCTTCCGACAGTTGTTCGGCCAGAGAGCGGTTAGTCGCTTTTACATTCTGGAAAAAGTCTGAATAGACTTCAAAGGCATAAAGCTGAAATGCCACCACCGGCAGAGTCGCAATATCCTGGGCGCCTTTTTTAAAAGTCCAGTACTGGCTGACCCTGGCCGGCACCTTGGGTAGTGGAAACGGGGCCTGGGCTGCAGCGGCATCTTTCAGCACGAAAACCGGCTCCACCATCCTTTCAATATTGACCCCGTCGGCATGAGCACTTCCTGCCGATTCTATCGGAACTATTTTCATCTCCAGACTTGCAGTCAAAATAACGTTGCGCGCATCCCGTATGGCCCGGGCAAACATAACGTCATGGGCATCGGGCTGAGGTTCTTCAAAAATGACATCAAAGACGATCACTGCTGCGCCTTTCTTAACCAACGTGTCCGTCAATTTTGCATGAATGGAACGCGGCCATTTTGAAGGGTCATCGTTAAACCCAAAAACACCTGAAGACTTTTCGTCCATGGTGACGATGACCACATCGGATGGGGCTTCTCGCTTACCCCGAGATTTAAACAGGAAGTTCAGGCCGGTATTTTCCTCAAAACGCATACCAAAAGGAAAAAGACTGATGGCAAGGCCTGCTATGCCTGTCAACAACCCCAAAAGTAAACCTTTGTGCAGACGAGACACGTTTTTGCTCCGGGTCTGCGAAAAATTGTCTGTTTGGTAAAAGCTACCGGCCCAGAAGAACGCCTGTGAAATAACTGACTGAGCTGCAAATTCAAATTTCAGGAACGAAGCCGAATCCTACGTCAAATGTTGAATCGGTTTACGTCTACCCGATGCCATCGGTTTTTCTGTTCAACATCCGGCAGATAATGGACGCCGAAGGATCACATTATTCGTTCTTAATTTATAGTGTCTACGAACAAGAGCAGGAGATAAACGGGTAGCGTCCCAAATTTTTCTTTGTATTGCTGAATAGCTACTTAAAGAGTAGTAATAATGGTTCCGATGTCTAAAAAGAAATAAGTATACTTTTTTGTAACGAAAGTCTCACAATGTGTCAAGAAAATAATACCCGAATAAATCAGGCAGAAATAACATGGCCGTTGTAGGCAATATTTTTAATTTTACAGACACTTAAGCGAGGGGCCTAATGCATTTTTATAGGTAGTGCCTGCCTGACAATAACCACCATGTGTCAGTTGCTCTCAAAGCAATCTTCAGCGAATTTGATATCATATTTTGGTTAAGCGCTTATGCATTTAACCCAAGTGATAAAAAAAATCGCCACGTGTGACCGTATCTGTCACATACAGCGGGTATAATGGCTTCAACCATAAAAGATGGAGGAGGCCGCCATGATTTATTTTACAATGATCCAGGAAGATTTTCCCAAATCCGAAATTGAATTTGACCAGCGTTTTAGCAACATTGACGCCTGTTACGATTACCTGGCGAAAAGCAGGTGGCCGAATGGGTTCATATGCGAAAAATGTGGTCACAGCGCTTATTGGATAAGTGCCAAATACATTTACATTTGCACAAAGTGCGAACATCAATATTCCTTAACCGCTGGTACGATCATGCATAGGACCCGAAAGCCCATCACATATTGGTTCAAGGCCATGTGGTGGTTCACTACCCGTAAATCCGGTGTTAGTGCCATCAATCTACAGGAACTCCTTGGCCTTGGCAGCTATAATACCGCATGGGCCTGGCTCCAAAAGCTAAGACGCTGCACGGTTCGTAAGGATCGTGGGAAATTATCCCGCCGGATCGAGGTTGATGAATTTTACATCGGTGGTAAAAAACCCGGCAAACGTGGCCGTGGGGCCGATGGAAAAATAATCGTATATGTTGCCGTTGAGCGGTACTTGGAACAAAACCCTGAGACCTTGGAAAACTATTGGCAAATTGGCCGCACTCGGATGCAGGTAGCTCTGGATTGTTCATCGTATTCCTTAGAGACTTTCATTAACCATAACGTTGAAATCGGCAGTATCGTGGCTACTGATAAATGGAGTAGCTACCAACCCATTGTTAACACACGGCACAATCATGAGGTAATCGATCCATCGGAGCAGAAAGGTTCTGAGAATGGGTTATACGGCGCACACTTGATTGTTTCCCTGGTTAAACGATTAATCCGTAGCACCTTTCAGGGCCGCTTTGAACCAAAATACCTTCAGAATTATTTGGATGAATATGTCTTCCGGTTCAACCGCCGCAAATCTAAATCAATCGGTAAAAAATTCATGAGAATTGTACAGCAAGTGGTTAAATCACGTAAGATCAGCAACAAAGAAATTCAATTTGATCTTGACCCAATCTCCGAACACTTCTCACTTGGGTTAAGTGGATAAGCGCATAAAATGATTCGATTAAGAGCCCAGATATTCAAATCTCATCCCACCCGCACGGTACCTGTGTTATCCGTTATGGATCACAACCCCGCCCTAACCTGTGATAAGAGAGTATCATGAGAATCCCGGCACGGGAACCATTAAGAATAATCCACTCATTGACTTAATTTGTGATGTGCCAAGTTCACATATACTTACATAATGCGTGAATCCAATCATAATCAAGCATGCCAGTGGTATCATCAACTCAATCAATCTATCAAATGGGAATCAACAAGAATTCCTGAGTCTTCCGGGTAACGATAGCGATACGTATATGAGAAAATGAGTTTGCGGTTCTGTGAACCGATTTAAAGACAAAAAACCAGGTCCAACCCCTGTTCCTTGCATTGCAAAGGCTAAGATAGGCTACTCTATTTTACCGCCGGTGCCGGTAGAACCATGCCTTCTGCATTTTTAACGGACTGCCGGGCTTCCGGATAATACCTCTTGATGGTTTCAACCACTCGCAAGGCCTGCATGAATTTATCCTGTCCGGTCACGCCCGGGCCGAAAACGGCGACCTTGAAATAAACCGGAGCGGCCACTCTTAGAATTTCAGGGGTATCCAGGGTTCTTGCAATGCTTGTACCCCAATAGGCATGAACATCCATCGGCTGGTCGGTTGCAGCGCGCATGGCCGCAAGCATCGGAAGCGTCATGTCTCTGATGGGGTTTAAGCTGTCATTGGGCATGAGTCCGGCTTTTTCCACCCAGAATTTAAACGCCAGGGGGTTGGATATTGAAAGATTTGCCGAGAGCTTAAAGGTGGTTTCAGATGGTATGACACCGTCCTGTCTAAGCTTCGACACCGCAAGAATCATCCCCTCGTCATAGACGAGGAAGCTCCGACATCCGAGTTCGATGCATCGCATCATATCAGCAATATTTCTGACCAGCATGTCCATTCCCCTGGATTTGCCGTCGGCCATTCCGCCCACGGCCATCTGGTGGCTGATATCTTTGGGATGTTCTCCGGATCCCGGAGACATGACAAGCTCGGCCCCCATTTCCCGGCACATCATACATTTCTCGACAATCTCATCATCGGTGTCGAACATGGCGCCGCGGGTGTCCGTAATTTTGTTGCACACAAAGTCATGTTTTTCACACAACCCAAACACTTCCCTGTATTCTTCGACGGTGGTGGGAAGCAACTCGGTCCGGTAATGTGCCCCGTCCGGGAATCTTGCAGTCGATTCGGGAAGTCTGTAAAGATCTCTGCCGGGTGCGCCAAGGTTTTTTTCGATATACGTTCTGATGGAATCCGGTTTCATAACCACTCCTTGAATAGAAAGTCGACGTCAAATAAATAAGGACCGTTTGATTTTATCGGCAGCATGCTCATAGGTGAGTCTATATCATTTTCAATCTTTTGGATACAAGATCAAAAAGCCTTCTACCCCATGAGCGTTTCATATGCCGAACTGCAGACTTTGCCCTCGATCTTTGTACCGAAATCCACTCTTTTTTTTAGGCTGTTTTTGTAATACCCGGTTTAAACCTTAACGTTTGCATAAGTTTTGGTAGTAATAATCGGGGCATTATGTAATATCATTGCTTCCATAGGGATCGATACCGGTCGTCGCTCTATCGAGCTTTAGGCTTCGCTTTCAGCTACGACCCAACACGATGCCCCGGCAGGCTGGATATTTGATACTCGATGCTCGATAATCGGCAATGAACTCGGAGTGAGTTCCAAAAACATCGCGAATCCAGCATCGAGAAACGAGTATCTACCATTATTTTTAATGATTTCTGAAACGATGCATCGACTGATTTCAGGGAAAGGATTTGCGACATGGCGTTGGAAAATAGAATTGCGGTGGTCACCGGCGGCGGCCAGGGAATCGGCCGGCAGATCGCACTCCGTCTGGCCCAATCGGGGGCTTCGGTGGTCATTGCCGACATCAACGAGGAGGGGGCGCACCAGACCCGGGAAATGATTGCCCAGAGCAGCGGCCCGGAAGCGACGGTGGTTTGCACAGACATCCGTGGGGAAGCGCAGGTGGCAGAGATGATCGAAGCGACCCTTGCCCTTGATGGGCGGATCGACATTCTGGTCAACAATTCAGGGATCATGGGTCCGGTCAAGTTTATCGAGGACATCATCTTAGAGGAATGGGAAGAGACCATGGCGGTGAATATGCGCGGCATGTTTCTCTGCTGCAAGCACGCGGTTCCGATCATGAAAAAGCAAGGCCGCGGCTGCATCGTCAACATCTCTTCCGTTACCGGAAAGCGGGCCCTAACCGAGCGGACCCCCTATGCGGCCAGCAAAATGGGGGTGATCGGCCTGACCCGAACCCTTGCGGCCGAGGTGGGAAAATGGAACATACGCGCCAACTCCATCTGCCCGGGCGCGGTCACCGGCCCCCGGTTCGACAAGGTGATGGAGGGTGTCATGAAGTTTTCGGGGAAAAGCCGGGAGCAGGCCATGTCGGACAGGGCTGCAGCATCGGCCCTCAATACCTTTGTCGACCCAAAATACGTTGCCGGTCTGGTCGCGTTTCTGTGTTCGGACGATGCCGCCATGATTACCGGCCAGGACATCAACGTCTGCGCCGGATCCATAATGTATTGAGCGCTTTGGACGCCAGGGGAGAAATGACATGACAAAAGAGATATCTATCTTTCAATTGTCTGTCCGTTAAACGCCATGGCCTTTTATACGGTTTCAGACTTTATTGCCGCCTATAAATTCGCCCTTTACGCTATGGGAATTATCGACTCACCCATGGTGCGAAAGCCCCTGATCCAGCTGGACACCCTTATGCAGCGGGAGGTTCGTGCCGCACTGAGATTCATCGGTAAACTTTGACGGTTTTTCCTGATAATGCTGTTAGTTGTCTGATGTCGGCATGGCTACGATTTCCGCCAGTTCTTCAGGATCGATGCTGCCGCCGCTGAGGATGCAGACGGTTTGGCCTCTTTTTTCGGGTGGTTCGGCTAATGCCGCTGCTACAGAAAGAGCCCCCGACCCTTCAACTACCATCTTGTTGCCCATGGCGAGTCGTTTTATCACCGATTTTACCGCATCCTCGGATACCAGCACGACATCGTCAACCACCTGCTTTATCAGTGGAAACATCTCGTCTACCACAAACGGTACGGTGGTGCCGTGGCAGATGGTCGGCCGGGTGTTAATCCATACCGGCCCGCCGGCATCGAGGCTTGTCTGCAATGCCGGGCAGCTTTCGGACTGAACCCCGACAATTCTTATGGACGGTTTCAGGGTTTTCAGAGCACTACCGGCACCGCTGACGAGACCGCCGCCGCCGATGGGAATATAGACGGTGTCAACGGTTTTGAGGTCATCAAATATTTCAAGGCCGATGGTCCCGCTTCCGGCGATCATGTTCGGATCGGCCCAGGGATTCAGGAAACAGTATGGTTCCTTTTTCCACAGGGATTCAAAAATATATCGGAAAAGGTCGTCTCTGGGAAGCTTGACCGCATCCATTCCGTAGCTTTGAATCGCCGTTACCCTGGCATCGGGTACGCTGTCCGGCAGGAAACTGCGGGCCATCACATCGAATCGGCGTGCTGCATAGCCTAACGCAAGGGCGGTGTTGCCGGCGCTGATGGTGCTGAGGCCGTTTTCTCTCTCCGCTTCCGAAAGGCATGCGGCCCAGTTATAAACACCGCGAACCTTAAACGAACCGATGGGCTGCAGCATTTCGGGTTTGAGCAGGATATCTACTTTTGCGTCATAGCGGTGCAACGGCACCAGCGGTGTCCGGACAATAATGCCTTCCAGTCGCTTGGCGGCAGCTTTTATCTCCGATAGATCCGGCGGGGATACCGGTTCACCGCCCCAACCGGTTGATTTTTTGTCATCGGTCATTTTTGTTTTCCTTTTCCGGGTACGAATAAACCGGGATCATAATCGATAAAAAAGGAATTTATCTCTCACAGAGCTCGCAGAGTTAAAATATTTATCAAGTAACGTCTCTGTGTTCTCCGTGGGCTCTGTGAGAGATAAGTAAACGTTCCTAATATGTATCTCACAGAAATCGCAGAGATTCAAAGGTTATGAGAGAATACCTCACTTAAATCTTTCCGCAACATCCGGCAACCCCGCTTTTGTGAGGGTTTCAACGCTGGGGTGTCCGGTGGCATCGTCCCAGCCCCGGAGTTGATAATAGCAGGTTTTGGCTTTTTCAAAATCGTCCTCTGGGACCGGGTTTGCGGCGTCGAGTTTTTTGAAAAAAACAGGATCCAGACGGTCCTGTTCACGCCCCCGGCCTTCCCGGACCATGATGGCCCGGGCAAGATGCCAGACCCGAGCGCCGATTCCGTCGAGTTCGGCCTCGGAAAGCTCATATCCGGTGGCGGCTGACAGCATGCGGCTTTCAAGGGACGTATCTCCCATCCGGTCCGGGGTGGAGAAGTTCTGTAGGACAGGATACATCCAATCGCAGAGCACCAACAGGTTGTTTACGGTGGATCGATCCTGGGTCCAGCGGATGGCTTCGGGTTTATCGTCAAAGGTCGAATGATCGATTGCTCCTTTTGTTCCGTAAACTTTTTCGGCGATGGCCCCCGCTTTGGACGGCGGCAGTGTAAAGGGCGGCTCTTCTTTCTGATAGGAGGCAGACAGGCGTATGTAGGAATGCTGATCGATGACCGGGCACCGGCTGTCCAGCGCCCACTGGAGGGCCACACCCGGATAATCCCGTATGGCCCCATGGGCGGCAGATCCGTAGGCGGGAAAATATTTCCCCCGGAATTTTTCAGCGCCATGGATGCGCTCTGAGGCCCGCACGCATCCTTCGGCCAGAAGGTCGCCGATCCCTTCCCGAAAGGCGATGGCTTCAACAAGGGTTTGAATAAATTTTCGGCTGCCGATCTCTTCCGCCAAAAATCCCCCGGAAGCATCGATTAAACCGGCGCGGTGGAGATCTTTTAGAAAATGAATCATATGCCAGAATTCAAAGGTGTCGATGCCGTAGCGGTTTGCAAGGACAAAACCGTCCGATGCGGCCTGATCCCTTTCAAGGGTGTCTCCATAGTAGCGGCTTGCATGGGCATAGTAGAAGTAGCTGATGCAGTGGGCCGTGCTCTCGCCTGAATCCGGCACCCGCAGATGTGAAAAACATTGCACCGGACAACCGAAGCATCCCGCGCTTTTTATGCGGTAGGTGTTGACGAATTTTTCCTGATTTTTTGCACTGAGGATCTGGGTGCCCCGCTCCCGGTTGACATGATCGGCGGTCTGGTGTCTGACGGCTGCAGATATTTTTAAGAGTCGACCCGGATCATGTACCTGTATCGGCCGGTGTCCTCGAACCGCTACGGCCTTTAGCCGCTTGGCCCCCATGACCGCGCCGAACCCGGATCGGCCCGAGGCAAAGCTGGTTTCAGACATAATTGCGGCCAACCGGCTCAGGTGCTCGCCGGCCGGTCCGATACAAAGAATCCGGGCCTTGGGGTCAAGTGCCCTGCGCAGCCGGATTTGGGTATCGACCGTATCGAGTCCCATAAGCGCTTCGGCATCCCGGATCTCCACACAGCCGTCTGAGATCCACAGATAACACCACCGGTCCGCAGTCCCCTCGATGATCAGCGCATCGTAGCCGGCAAATTTCAGTTCCGGCCCCCAGAAACCGCCCATGCCGGAGCGTGTTACGGTCTCTTTGGGGTAGCTTCTCGGGCTGACGGAGACCATTTCGAATCGACCGGATCCGGGAGCGGGGGTGCCGGTCAGGGGGCCGGTGGCAAATACCAATCGGTTTTCCGGATCGTATGCGCCCACGCCAGGATCCACTTCGTCCCAGAGTACCTTCAATCCGATGCCGATGCCGCCGATAAACCGGGATGTATAGGGTTCGGAAGGGATCTCCCAGGAGCGTCGGTTTGTTAAGTCGACACGCAGTATTTTACCGGTCCAGCCGCCGGACATTTTCATTGACTCACTCCATAAAGCTTCTCGACTTGATGGTATGGCCCAAGGTTTTCCGAGTTGTGAGCCCCGTAAGAGATAATAACCCCTTTGAGATGTATCTCACAGAGATCGCAGAGACCACAGAGTTTTAATCCGCCTAGGCAGACAAGGGTTTAATCCTCCCAAGGCGGACAAGTTCCCCGCCTCTTGGGGCGTTAAGATAGCTTCCGATTGATACCCCGCAGGTAGTTCATTGTTTATCAATAGTGCCTCTGTGTTCTCCGCGGGCTCTGTGAGAGGTAAAAATATTGATCCCCGGAGCCGTTACCAGCCGAGGGCATAGGATTCCCGGCGGGGGTCCGCACCGCCGTGAATCGTACCGGTATTATGGTCGAAGGCCACCGCACAGACTGCACCGGATAGACTCGTCCAGGCTTCCCAGTCGACGACTTCGCGGCCCAAATCTTTGAGCCCTTTCCGGGATGCGGGATCGATGCGGTCTTCAAGACAGATCCTTCCGGGGAAGTATTCATGGGGTGAAAACCAGGCCGGGAAATTATAACTGCCGAACCGGGGCGCTTCCACAGCCTCCTGAATGTTCATGCCGAATTCGGCCATATTGAGAAAAACCTGGAGCATGGACTGGGTCTGCATGTCGGCCCCGGGGGTGCCGAGGGCCATATGCGGTTTTCCGTTTTTGAGCACCAGCATCGGCGCCGGTGTTATGGTGGGGCGTTTCCCCGGGGAAAGGGCTGCCGGATGCCCCGGGGTGAGTCGGAATTGGGTCATTCTGCCGCCGAGAATGATGCCGTATCCGGGAACCATGGGCGATCCGTATCCGCCGTCGCTGGGTGTCAATGAAAACAGGTTGCCGTCTGCATCGGCTACACAGGCATAGGTGGTGTCGGCCTGTGGGGTGCCGGTGCTGTCTTTGTATTTTGATATCATCTCAGAAAGCGTGCCGCCCACCGCCCGGCAGGTATCCGGGTCGCCGTGGGGCGGCAGTTCGCCGAAACCCTTTACTGAAGAAATCAGCGAGCGTCGAACTGCGGCATATTCCTTTGACCAGAGGCCGGCGGAGACGTCAACCGCATCCGGGTCTCCGAAAAATTTTTCCCGATCGGCCATGCCCAGATCGATCGTTCCGGCCAGCAGATTGATATAGGCCGTTGAATTATGCGCCATGGCGGAAAGATCACACGTTTCGAGAATGTTCAGATACTGAAGCATCAACGGCCCCTGGGTCCAGGTCGACGGGGTGTGAAAGGTATAGTCTTTATAAGTCGTTGAAAGGGATGCCTCCCATCGCCCGCGATACCCGGCCAGATCTTCATAGGTAAAGAGACCGCCTTCTTTCTCATGAAGTGCTACGATGGCACGGGCAATCTCTCCTCTGTAAAAGACATCCCGTGCAGCCTCTAAGGCGTCGTCTCTGCTTTTTCCGGCTTTAAGCGCATCTGATTCTGCTGCGATCATCAAGTCGATGGATCGGGCAGCATCTTTTTGAACAAACAATTCACCCAGTTTTGGAACGTCTCCGGTCTGTAGGAAAATGGATGCATTATAGGGGAAGTTTTGAAATTTTCCCTTATTTTTTGTGATGATTCGGATCATGAATCCGTGTGCCGGAAATCCGTTAAAAGCAAGGGAGCGGGCGGAAGCAGCCACCTCGCCGAAGGTCATAGTGCCCAGGCGTTTTAAAACGGCAATCCAGGTGTCGACACTTGCCGGGATCAACTGGCTCAATATGCTGATTCGCGGCACCACCTCATAGCCGTTTGAGCGGTAGAAATCGATGGTCGCTTTTTCCGGTGCCACGCCGACACCGCTGTAGCAGAGCACATTTTTTTCAGCAGCACTGTAACCGATAAAGGGCGACACCCCCACAAAGCCGGCATAATCGGGCTGCAGAATATTTAAACACATCACCGTTGCAATGCCGGCATCAAAGGCGTTTCCGCCCTTTCGGAGGATCTCCACACCTGCCAGTGAGGCCAGACCATGACCGGAAGAGACCACGCCGTTTCTCCCCATATATGGGGGACGGAAGGATGTAACTTCTTTTTTTCCCATGCATCAACCTCCCTCAGATGTTTTTGATTCCGGTGTTTTTTCCGCTTTCCTGATGGAAACCCATCGCAGGAAACAGAAGATGCCGAAAAGAACCAGCCCCACGATGGATGCGACGGGCTGAGGATAGACCAGCAACACGGCCAGAGCAAAAAGAAAAATCCGGACCGGTACATTGAGAAGCCCCATTAAGTGGCCTTCCAGTGCTGAGGCCAGCATGATGACACCGGCTAATGCGGTGAGCCCGTTTACCACTATTTTCCAGACCGGACCCAGCATGAGAAGAGAGGGTGCATATACGAACATGTAGGGGATAATAAAGGCGACGATGCCGAATCGGACCGCGGTAAAACCGACTTTAAACGGGGGGGCTTCGGCCACTCCGGCTGCGGCAAATCCGGCCAGCATGACCGGGGGGGTGATGGTGCCCACCAGGGAAAAATAAAAGATAAACATATGCACGCCCATGGTGGAGGCCCCCAGCTGGACCAGGGCGTTTGCGCAGACAACAGACAGCAGTACGTAACTGGCAAGCGTTACCAGCCCCATTCCGAGAATCAGGGCCGCAATCTGGGTGAAAAAAAGCCCCAGCAGCAGGCTCCCCCCGGAGGTCTTTATAATCAGATATCCCAGCTTGTGTCCCAGGCCGGTCAGATTGAGCATACCGATGACGATGCCGGCTGCAGCACACGCGGAGGTGACCGCCATCATCATCCGTGCCCCTGCCCGAACGGCCTTGAGCAGTTCGGAAGGTTTTGTCCGGGTCTGCTTTCGAAGGTTTGCGGATATTACCAGACAGAACACCGCCCAGACCGCCGCATACATCGGCGTATAGCGCGCCCAGAGAAGATAGACCAGAACCGATAAGGGGATAAGTATCTGGAGTGAATCCCAGGCCGTTTGCCAGAAGGGGGGCAGATCCTCTTTTTTAAGCCCGAACATGCCCAGTTTCACCGAACGGTGGTGCACCATGGTAAAAAGACCGGTATAAAAGAGTACCGCCGGGATGATGGCGGCTTTTACCACGTCAAAATAGCTGGCGCCCACAAACTCTGCGATGACAAAGGCGGTGGCACCCATAATCGGCGGTGTGAACGACCCGCCCATGGAGGCGCAGGCTTCGATGGCCCCGGCAACATAACGCGGATACCCGGATTGAATCATCAGCGGTATGGTAACGGATCCGGTTGAGGTGACGTTTGCCACGGTGCTGCCGGAAACCATCCCCATCATGCCGCTGCCCACAACCGCCATCTTGGCCGGTCCGCCGGCTTGACGGCCGGCAATGGACATGGCGAGCTTCATTAACTGAGGTACGGCGCCCGAGGCCTGCAGAAAGGCGGCAAAGTAGATAAAGAGCATGATAAAGGTTGCGGCCACCCCCAGGGGGATTCCGAAAATACCTTCGGTTCCGACTACGCAGTTGTTGATGATCCGCTCAAACGAGTATCCTCGATGGGAGATCGGACCCGGAAAATACGGCCCGAAATAGGCATAGAGAAGAGAGGCCAGGGAGATGATGACCAGCGCCATTCCGATGGCCCGGCGGACAAACTCGAGCACAAGAATAACGATGAGAACGCTGATGGTCAGGTCGAGGGAGGTCAGGTCCTGGTCGTAGAAACGGATCCAGTTTTGCGTGATGTAGTACATGCAATAGACGCCGGCCATTGACAGAAAGGCGTTGAACAGGGTTTCGGGGAGGGATTTTTCTTTAAAAATCTTTGAATGATAGACAAAGGGAAACAGAAAGAACATAAAGAGCAGATGCACCGGCCTCTGAATCATGGTGGTAAAGACACCGGTGACGCCGGTATAGAAAGAAAATCCAAAAAGGGCAAAGGCGGCGATTCCGAATACAAGCTTCGGAATGCCGTTCCAATCCGGAAACCCCTTTATGACGACGTCCCGAACCCCCGGAGGGAGTTTATCGATGGGCTTTTCCATGGCAGTTTGTTTCCAGAATTATGATGTTGTGGCGGATTAAAAGAGACCGTAAAACCCGGGCAACAGAATGCGTGTTGCCCGGGCACGGCAGCAATTGCTATAGCACGCCTTTTTCCTTGTAATACTGTATGGCACCCGGATGGGTCGGTATGACAAGACCATTGGGCGCCCGGTTCAGGGTGATAATCTTATAGTCCCGACGGATGCCGTGGACGATCTCGATGTTTTCGAAAACCGCCTTTGTAAACTGATACATGGTTTCATCCGAGAGCGCCGGGCTGCACATCACCACGTGATTGACGGCCAGTACCGGAATCGAATCGGGTGCGATGAGATCCGGGTAGTAGCTGTTTTTCGGAAAGGCCCATTCATAGTAAAAAGGTGCTTCCTGAATAACCTTTGCCATTGCCCCTTTATCCGCCGTTATGAACCGGACCTTTCTGGATGCCGACAGTTCGGAGATGGCGGCCAGGGGGGGGGCGGCGATAAAGCTGAGGGCATCCACGTGTTTGTCCTTCATGAGGCTGATGGCCTCCTTTAGACCCACAAGCTCCGGTTTAAAATCGCCGTACGAGAGGCCATGTGATTTCAGCAGGAGGTTTTTGTTGAGAACATCCATGGTGGAGCGGGGGGTGCCCACGGCGACGCGTTTTCCTTTAAGATCCGAGACGGTCTTGATGCCGCTTGATTCCAGCGCCAGCAGATTCCAGATGGCAAAGTGGCCGGCAAACCAGCTCATGATGTTCTGTTTTTCCTTAAACGGTTTTTTCCCGTTGAAGCCGTTGTAGACAACACTGGCCGTTGCCAGGCCCAGTTCCCGTTCTTTTCGATGAATCGCCCGGACGTTGCCCACCGATGTCCGAGGCTCCGGGACCGGTGTTACATTGTAGCCCGGAACCTGTTCGTTTATGCACCTGGCAATTCCGGTTGCCAGGAGCATGTAGCCGCCCACCGGAGAGGCCGTACCGAAGGTGATCTCTTTCTTTTTTGCAAAGGCCGGTGACGGCATCCCCAAGAGCCCGCCGCCTAAACATAAGGCGCCGCCGGCGATTGCCGTATCCTTTAAAAACTCCCTGCGACTGATTTCCCTCTTTGTTTTTTCTTTCATGTCGATCCTCCTCTTTTTTAGTTGCCAGGTTGGAACGCCCAGGTGATACCGCATCGGCTCATCTCAAGGGCCTTAACCGATGAAAGATCATAAAACGTGTATTTATCGTGAAAGGAGAGACTCACAGAATACAGTAGCAAGAACAGTACCATCGTTTTGCCGGCATTTCAGTTGATTCGGTATATGAGAAATAAGGGTATCCAACCCATCGATGTTAGTAAAAATATAATAATTACAGTGGCTTGTGGATTGACCCCAGTTTTGCAGCAAAGACCTGAATAGATGGATGTATTCTGCCTCGGTTTCTGTTTATGCGCATTTGCATATTGTCCGGGTTGATGGAATCAGAATTCAGCATCGCCTCTGGCGCAAGCGGCCTGTTCGATCGAAAAAGAACATTCAGTTGGAAACAGATCGGCAAAAGGGGGATGCGAAAATATAGAAACCGATTATACGTGGCCTGGATTTGACGGGGCTCGATTGGGCAGACACGATCTCAATCCCCGTTTATGCGGGGAAAACGAAATTATGCAACCCGGCATAGGCCAAAGGCTGAAAACGGATCGGTTGCCTGTTGAAGATCCTGCCGGTCGATATTTGACCGGATTTTTTACGGCGCTCCTTCGGTGCTAACACTGAATGTTTCCGAATGACCTCCGGCAGTGAGCGTACAACTCACTGTTTCATCATATGCAACCGAAGCGGTTACCCGGACTTGAACTTCGACGTCGTTATTGACGGAGCTGTTTCCGGAAGCCCAACTGCCGCCGTCGATACTATATTCACAGGTGTCGGTGCCATTGCCGGAAATGGATATAGAAACAGGGTTATTGGTGCAGACATAAATTTTCGCCTTACCTGAGGTTTCCACTGAACCGAGAACAGCGTCAATTACCGTATAGGGCTTACCAAACCAAAACTCGGAGCTATACGGAGTCTCTGTGGTGGAAATAGTGTATATATCCGATTGGGTTCCGGCAGTGAGCTTACAATCCGTTCTGGTACCCGTGCATTTCGAAGATGTTTGCCGGACTTCAACTCTGTCGTTGTTGTTGGCGGTGCCGTTTCCGGAAGTCCAGGAACCGCTGCCGATTCTATATTCACAGTCAAAGCCAGTGTTGAGGTTGTCAATGGAGATGTCAACCGGGGTATCGATGCCGGTAATGTCCACGGTATTTGAGGTGAAAGACGTGGAGCCCGGCAAATTGCTACGATCGACAAACTCAAACGGATCCGGAGTGATGTCCGGGTCCGGGGTCGGGGACGGGCTGGGTTCACTTTCATCTAGGGTGGTAACACTGTATGTATCCGATTGGGTTCCGGCAGTAAGCGTACAATCCGTGGTGGTGCTATAGGAGGCTGAAGATGTTTGCCGGACTTCAACTGTGTCGTTGTTGCTGACGGTGCCGTCTGTGGAAGTCCAGGAACCGCTGCCGATTCTATATTCACAGTCAAGGCCAGTGTTGAGGTTGTCAATGGAGATGTCAACCGGGGTATCGATGCCGGTAATGTCCACGGTATTTGAGGTGTGAAGCGTGGAGAGCGGACGATCAACACGATCGACAAAATCAAACGGATCAGGGATATTGGTAGTGTCCGCGGCCGGAGTGCTTTTCAGTTCTGTGGTAATAGAGTATGTATCCGATTCGGTTCCGGCAGTAAGCGTACAATCCGTGGTGGTGCTATAGGAGGCTGAAGATGTCTGCCGGACTTCGACGATGTCGTTGTTTTTGACGGTGCCGGGGTCCGAAGACCAGGAACCGTTGCCGTTTATATCATATTCACAGGAGGCGTTATTGCCGGCAATGGAGATGGAAACCGGGCCGGAGATGCCGGTAATGGACACGGTATTGGAGGTGTGAGGCTTGTCGCACGGACACCCCACACGATCCACATACTTAAACGGATTTGGGGTGAGATCTATCTGGTCGACAAGGGTTCTGCGTGTCAGTTTCCGCAAGACCATGAGGTGGTCGTATGCCGTACCCTCAACAGGCTGGAGCCAGTGGCCCAGTATCGGATTCTTGCCGGGTTCAGCACTCATTTTCCCGGCGCTTGAAATTTCGCCGGGAGATTTTTTGTAGGGAAACATCAGTTTGAAACCGAGAAAATATCTTGTCTCATCCAGCATCTGATCTCGCTTGACATACTCGGCACGGGCCAGAAAGGATAAAGGCCCGATAAGGGTTTTTGAGGTTTCCGCGCCGGCGATTGTCAGGTCCGGGTCCCAGTCGAAGAATCCAAGCAGCCGAAAACCGACGATATCATGAAAGGTCAGCCGAATCTTTGCCTTGGGATCGGATTCGGACTGTTCGGCATATCCGAGGTACTCTTCATACTCTTTTCCCCGGTAGCCGCCCTGGAGATGAAGGGTGGCGATGGGCCAGCCGAATTCCATGCCCAGCAGCCCTTCATACTGTTGCCCGCCGCCAAGGGCATATTCCCATAGATAGGTGTTCTCATACCCGGGTTCCAGCAAGGTTTCCCTCCGGCTGTAGACAGTTTCGCTGGAGACGTTATAGTAGAGACCTTCAAAGGATAGACGCACACCGGGCTTCATGCCGTCTACCATCGGATTTATGGCATGACGCCAGTGCATACCGAGGCTGAACTGGTCGAAATGATCCCCCTGCTCACCCACGAGATCGTAGTTTTCGAAGTGGTACCGGTTCAACCAGGCGGCGGTACCGATCAGTTCACTGTCCTGCTTATAAGCCGCCCCGAGGCTGACGAGCACTTTGGCCAGTTCCCGGCGCTCTTCAGACTGCACATACGCACCGTCCAGACGGATGCCGTAGCGCCGCTGGGGCGAATAGAGGGTTCCTGAACCGAACAGGCGAACACCGATGGTACCCTCAACCCATTCCGGACCGATGCCCGCATCAAACAGCCGGGTGCCGTCGAAGTTTCGAAGATCCTGGCCAAAATATATACCGCTCGGGGGGAGTCCGGATCCGGTGGATTCAGGTTTTGTATCCGGAGATGCCTGGGCCGTGAAAAAACCATGTTCCCGGGGTTCGAATGATTGGATCCCGGGGATATCGATGCGGTTTTCCGTATCTGAAGATGTCTGTAAAAGACGGCTTCCATGCGGGTTGCCGGGAATGGAAGACGCCTGGTCGGCACTCCGGGCAGGGCCGGAAAAACCGAGACCCGCCATGGCCCAGACGGTCAAAACCAGTACCGGTAGAAGAAAATGCATCGAGACAATGTGATTTCTCTTCATGCCACCCCTCTTTTACGTGAATGAATTGCAGCTTATGCCTTGGGCAGTGGATTTCGGCCTTACCGTTTTTCCCCCGGGACGGTAAGTAATCATGGGAAGTTTTGAACTTTCCTACACATAAACCGGATAAAAGTTACATGGGGTTGTGATAAACGGCAGAAAAAAAGTGACAAACGGTCAAAAGGGTGTGGTGTGCGGTGTTAAATACCCATCAGGACATCTCATTTATCAATCTTTTGAGATGGGCGGCCGTACGCCTGCTGACCTCAAAGGGGGCCGCAGCACCGGACAGGTAGGCCAAATACGGGCCGTCCTTTTCTTTGCGGATGCGGTCGATGCGGCTCAGATTGACAACGGTGCCGCGGTGAATGCGCATAAACAGGTCTGCCGGCAGCAGGTCTTCCCATTCCTTCATGGTCCGACGGACCACAAGCCGGCTGCCGCAATCCCGGTGAAGGGCCGTGTAGTTCCCGCCGATGGATGTCACGGCGAGGACGACTTGAACGGGCACGAACCGGTGCCCCGTGTCTGTCTTGACAAAAATCCGGTCTTCCCTCCGGAAGGGCTTATGGGGTTGTGGCGCCGTATCCAGGCCCTGGTGCCGCCTTCTCAACCTTTGGAGGGAATCGGCCAGACGATCGACCGTGACCGGTTTGAGCAGATAGTCCAGGGCGTTTGCTTCAAAGGCACGAACCGCATACCCGTCGTGGGCCGTGAAAAAGATGATATGGGTTGCGGGATGAATGAGGGGGAGCAGGTCGAAGCCGGAACCGCCGATAAGCTGAACGTCCAGAAAGACTACATCGGGTTGCCTTTCTGAAAAAATTTTTTCAGCCTGAAGCACGGTGCCGGCCTGGGCGATGATCTCAATATCCGGATGCTGGGAGAGCAGGTAGCGCAGATCTTCACGAACCAGGGGCTCGTCGTCGATGATGACCGCTTTCATTGCAGACGCTCCTCCTTTAAAGGAATCTCTATCTTTGCCCGTACCCATCCACCTCCGGCCTCGGTACTGAAACCGTAGATTCCCGGGTAAATTCTGTCCAGCCGCTGTCTGAGGTTTTTTATTCCGATGCCGGCTGATTCGCGGCTGTTTCCGGATTCGGGTTCGACCCAGGTTCCTGTATTGGCCACTTCCAGAAAAAGGCGGTCGTGTTTTTTGCGGCAGACTGAAATCCTGATCTCAAGAGCTTCCGGTGAGCTGAGCTTACCGTACTTGACGGCATTTTCGATGAGGGGCTGGAACAGAAGGGCCGGAATCTGCAATTCTTCAAGACCGGCATCTACGTTGATGTGCACAAAGAGATAGTCTCCCATCCGGATGCGTTCCATTTCAAGGTACAGACGGTTGAGTTCGATGGTTTCGCCGATGGAGATCGTCTCTGTTCCTCCGTGAACCAACGTCAGACGGCAGAATTCGGATAGTTTTGTGATCATGTCACGGGCAAGACCGCTGTTCATGCCGACAGCTCCGCGGATTGACGCCAGGGCGTTGAAAAGAAAGTGCGGGTTGAGCTGATAGCGTAGCTTTTCTAATGCTGCCTTCTCTGCCCGAATAAGGGCTTTCTGCCCCTTCTGCATCTGATCATCCAAGGCCGTCTTGAGCCTGAAGTTCTCCTCAAGGGTCTCATAGTTCGCCTTGAGATCCTCATGGGATTGGGCCAGGGCGGTGTTTGCGCCTTCGAGTTCTTTGGAAAGGGACTCGGATGCGGAAAATGTCGTTGCATACCGCCTTGCGAGCTCAAGAGACTGGGATAGGATCAGGACGAGCAGACCCACAGGGATAAGATTGTAGGTGTAAATGATGCCGATGTCATAGAGAATGTCGTTTATAGCCATGATAAAAAAAATAAAAAAGCCGAAGAGGATGAGCTTTGCGCTTTTCCTCTTTCTGAGGATGGCACGAATCAGAATCCAGGTAATGGGGAGTATGTTCATCAGGGCGAATATCTCATAGGGAAATATGGTACGGCTCGAGACCCTGGCCGGTGTGAACAGGATTGCCAAAAGAAAGGGGGCAGCCACCCATTGGGAGAGACGCAGGATTCTAATGGAGCTCTCCTTCGGGTAGAGGGCCGAGATGAACATAAGGGTGAGCGGTACGGTTCCATACCAGGTGAGCAGATCCATCTTGTGTGCGATCTCCCATGGGAATTGGGGAAACAGGACGGTGATAAACTTTCCGCCGGTCCCCCAGAAGGGAATATGGAGCCCCCAGAGGAGGCAGATGCACCCGAAGTAAAGGGGCGTGTTTTTTTTTCTTCGGAGTACATAGAAGAAGACATGATGAAGCCCGATAATTATAAGGATCCCGAAAGTGACCAGATCGATGGCCCACAGGAGCGTCTGGTCTTTTCTGATATGGGATTCGGAACCCAGGGAGATCGGCCGATAGGGACCGCCGACATTGCGGTGAAAATTCGATACCTGGAGAATCACTTCGAGGGTTTGACGGGACCGATTGATGCCGGCTATTTTGACCAGATACTGAGGTGCTGCAGTGTCCCGGTTTTTGGCCACAACCCCGTTCCACAAGAGCAACTTCCCGTTGACCCACATCCTGTAGGCCGTTGCCTGGTCCTCTAATTTGACGACCCGTCGATCCGGTCCCGGCGTCATCCTGACCTCCAGGCGAAAGGTCGCAAAGCCGTCCCCTTTGATTTTTTTGCCGTTTACGTAATGGCCGTTCCAGAATCCGGGTATATTGAAAAACCCGGTCATTTCGGGCGGAGTGGTCCCATTGAAGTCGTCCGGTTCAAGCAGGCGGCCCCAGTAGAACTCCCACTCACCGTTCAGGCGCACGGGACCTTTCCGGCTGAAATCCCAGCCGGAAAGGTCCAGAAGGCCTTTTGCGGCCCGGGGAGGTGATCGCCGCTCAGCACAGCCTGCAATTTGGATACAGATCAATACCAGGAGCGGAATCAGGAACATCGGAAAGCGACAACCTGATGCACCGGCAGTATCTCTTATCACGGCGGGGTCAGAGTTACACATTGCATGGATTCAGCCTGTTTTTAATCCGGTCGATCACATGGTACGCGACTCAGGGGTTTCTGCTCTTAGCAGACGTGACTTGTCATCGTATATAATATTTAACCGGATACGGGTCAACAGCAGGCCCGGTTTTAAAAAAACGGCCCGTGTCTGTGCCCATGACCCAAAAGGAAGCAGGCAGCGTGACCCAATAGTTGGTGCGCCATAAAAAGCTGAAACCATTTGATGTTGTTTCGACAAAAGCCATTGAAAATAGGGATAGATAGTCGATTCTCGATACTTATGCAACGTCAGGGCTAGTTCATCCGTCGAACATAAACATCTTTTAGAACATCGGTATCCACGGCAATATCGGTCTCTCTGACTTTCAACACAAAGGCCGGAAATGTCTGGTGTACCCTGACCTCTTCCCCCGGGGTGACGCCGAGATCCGTCAGGCGGTCCAGCCGGGAGTGATGCTTGGTGGAGACATATAGAATTCTGCCTGTCTGACCGGCTTTGAGCTTGTTCAGGGGGATTACAGCCGGTTCGATTTTCTTTTCCTCCCGCCGGCAGCACTCCCCTTGGGGAATCTGTCGACCGTGGGGGCATTCCTTGGGATGCGCCAAAAGGGTGCAAATGTTGTCCAGGGACTCCATGCTTAAACAATGTTCCAGGCTGCAGGCGCTGAGTTCCATCGATTCCTTCCCGATTTCAAGGATGTCCGTAAATAACCGTTCGGTCAATCGATGGGCGCGGACCAGACGCCGGGCGATGGCTCCGCCTTTTTCTGTAAGGTTGACCTCCCCCCTAACTTCGAAAATGTAACCATCCTGAAGCAATCTTTCGATGGTGTCCGGCGTAACCTCGGTGGTCTCAATTTTTAACAGGTCTTCTTTTTTTACCGAACCGGCCTCTTTCCTCGTCCATATGAATTCTAAAATCTCATCTATTGTTTCATTTTTGTGCCTCAACGTTTCGACCTCCATTTAATATGTTTTTCACCCAGGCCAGAAGACCTGACTCCCCAACCGTTTGATAACCGCAGTGGGGGCAGCAGATCGTATCGCACCCCATATGCATGGGGCATCCCCCGCACCGGGCATCGTCGACGGAAAATTCGAACCCGCAAAGTGAACACTTCAAAAGCTGACCTCAAAATAGCGAAGGGCAAAATTGAAGATCCCTCCGAAAATGAAAGCAAAAGCAAAGATGAACGTAACAATCAGCAGGGCGGTTTTTAGGCCCCTTTCTTTTATCATTATAAAGAAGTTGGCGACACACGGTACGAAAAGGGTAATCGTGACAAGTGCGACCAGCATCTGGATCGGGTCCAGGTTCCCCTCTTTTATCATCAGGACCGCAGCATAGTCGCGTCTCAAAAACCCCATGACGAATGCGCCGGCCACCTCCTTGGGAAGACCCAGTAGATTGACTACAACCGGGGCGGCTGCATCTTCGATGACGCCGAGGATGCCCAGCTTGTGGAAGCAGAAGAGAATGAAGGTGCCCAGAGCAAACAGGGGCACTGCCTCTTTGAGATACCATTCCAGGCGTGCCAGGGTTTTTACCAGGATGTTTGACATTTTCGGCAAGCGGATCGGCGGTGTTTCCAGAATAAAATCAGATCCTGTGCCCGGAAGCACCAGAGCGGAGAAAAAGCCCACCACAAAAATAACGCCGACAATCACACCGCCCCAGATCAGGGTGGCTGCGGGCGATATCGTGGCGGTTCCGCCGAATATTACCCCCAGTTGAGCGGAACAGGGTACTGCCAGGGCCAGAAGCAATGTTACGATTATCCGCTCTTTTTCGCTCGGAAGTATCCTTGCCGTCAGGGTCGCCATTGTCGCGCAGCCCAAACCGAGTATCATCGGAAGCACGGCGGTTCCGTTCAACCCCATCAACTTGAAGACCCTATTGACCATAATCGCCAGGCGGGGCAAATATCCGGAGTCTTCCATCAGGCCGAATATCAGAAAGAAAAACCCAACGATGGGTAGGACAATCGCGACGGCGTAGGTAAGAGCCATGGTAATCAGGCCGTATTCGCCGATTAAAAGCTCCCGGACGATTTTAAAGGGGATCAGAAAATTTACGGCCCGGGATATGAGCGGGTTGATATACTCTCCGAACACCACGCTTTCCAGAAAATCGACGCACGTTCCGGCACCGAACTCGCCCACGATCTTGTAGGTCAGATAGAGCACTGCCAGCAGAATGGGTATGCCCCAGACCGGATGCATGGTCCAGCGCCCGATGTTTTGATATATGTCTCGCCCCTTCTTTAAGGCATCGACACGCAGGACATCTTCCAGGATTTCATCCACTCTGGTCATCCGCTGTTGGTTGATGATATGGCCCAGGGGCTTTGGATTTCCATATTGAAGTCGATCCCGGATCGATCTTGCCTGTTTCATCACAGTGGCATCGACACGGTCATCCAGCCATTCCTCGATACCGTCATCGCCGGCCAGGAACATGATCGCCACCGAACGGGAAATGGTATCCGCCGTCTGGTCAAGATCCATTAAGTTTCTGATACCCGTCTCGATTTCCGTGGCATAGGCAACGGTAACAGGCGATTTCCGTGGAGCGGAGATGCTGTCTGTCAACGCGCCGAATCCCTGCCTTCTGGTGGCGACGGTGGAAACGACTTCCACCCCGAATGTCCGGGACAGTTTTTTTTCGTCGATATAGATGCCTCGGCTCCGGGCCTCATCCACCATGTTGAGATCCAGGATAAACGGCATGTCCATCTCGGCAAGCTGAAGCGTTAAAGACAGGGCGCGGCGGATGTTTTTGGAATCCATAACCTGAACCACCACCTCCGGCTGCTCTTTAAGAAGGATGTCCCGGGTGACACGTTCATCCTCTGATTGAGGAATCAGGCTGTTGGTCCCGGGGGTGTCGATAACCAGTGACTTTTCCCTGTTGAAACCGGAATATGCCTGGGAGATCTCAACGGTTGTTCCCGGATAGTTGGATACGGTGACATATTTTCCGGTAAGCAGGCCGAAGATTACGCTTTTGCCCACATTCGGATTGCCCACCAGGACAATTTTCGGTATGTCTTTATCATCCGATCCATCTTGGGTGCCGTGGCCGTGCATGATTCTTTCCTCTTTGCCGTTATGTTTCTATATCCATATAAGGTCTATTAATTTATGAAAAGTATCTTGATGGTGAAAAAAGTTTTATATGCCAAACAAAGTGAGGTGTCAACAAAAAAACGATGATTAAATATTCCGTTTGGCGTGGCATGTAAATGCAGGCGCCCTTTCATGTGTATTGACCGGTTTTAAAAAGAGTGGGGTTGTCTTCCAGTCACCGGGACGTGAGTATCGGGCAAAAGATTCATGCGTCTATGCATAATTCATTGTCTCGATGGCATCGGCCTCTATCCGGAATGATATCGACGTTTCTGCGGCCGGTGGGGATGGGAGTCGATAAACGATCGTCTGTCTATGGAAAGTTTTCGGGGTGTGTCCGGGAACCGCAGTAGATAGGTAAAAGTGAAAACTATTTGATATTAAAGATGTTTATCAACGTATTCGACGTTGAATCATCGGGTGGTTTTGGTTGCAATGCCTCTCTTGGTTTCAAATTTTCCTGTTTTGCAGCTCCTCGCTTCGAAGTTATTATGCATAAATACTCCGGTTATGCAATTCGGCATAGAAAAAGAGGTGTAAAATCGTTTGTCTGTTTTTGAGATCATAGGCAACGCTTTGATTTATAAAGGAAAAAGATAACAGACGGAAGCTGGTATGGTAATTGCTCTTTTGATCGACAGGACATATTTTTATACAATCAGGATGTTAAATCACGATCCGTGATTGACTTTTATGAAGCTTCCAATAAAGGAGAAGACAGCAATGACAAGTGAAAATAAAAACCTCCTTCAGCGTCGTCAGCAACAGGTACCCCAAGCCCCGTTCAACGTCACCACCGCATTTATCAAGGAAGCCCGGGGAGCGGTTATGATCGACGTGGACGGCCGTGAATTGATCGACTTTGCCGGCGGTATCGGCGTAAACAACGTGGGCCACTGCCACCCAAAGGTGGTCGCCGCCATCAAACGCCAGGCGGATCAATTCATCCATACCTGTTTCCATGTGGCCATGTACGACACCTATGTTGAACTGGCGGAAAAGCTCAACAACGCGGCGCCGGGTGATTTTGAAAAAATGACCATGTTTACAAACAGCGGGGCAGAGGCGGTTGAAAATGCCGTGAAACTGGCACGGTATGTAAAGAAACGGCCGGCCATCATCTGCTTTCAAAACGCCTTTCACGGGCGCACCTATATGGGCATGACCCTTACCAGCAAGGTAAAGCCCTATAAATTCGGGTTTGAACCGTTTGTGCCGGAAGTATACCGCATGCCGTTTGCCTACTGCTACCGCTGTTCGTTCGGACTTGAGTACCCGGGATGCGATGTGGCGTGTGCGGATTATCTCGAAGAATTTTTTATCGACAATGTGGCCCCCGAAACCACGGCCGCGGTGATTGCAGAACCGATCCAGGGCGAGGGCGGTTTCATCACCCCGCCGCCGGAATATTTTAAAAAGATACAGGCGATCTGTAAAAAATACGATATCGCACTGATCATCGATGAGGTTCAGACCGGCGCCGGACGGACCGGAAAGATGTTTGCCATCGAGCACTGGGACATCGAACCGGAGATCATTACCATGGCCAAAAGCCTTGCAGGTGGAATGCCCCTGGGGGCGGTGATCGGCCGCAAAGACATGATCGAAAAGGTTCACGTCGGGGGCCTGGGCGGAACGTTTGCCGGAAATCCGATATCTTGCAGCGCAGCCCTGGCGGTTATGGAGATTCTTGTAGAAGATGCACTCCTTGACCAGGCGGTTGGGCTTGGTGAGAAAATAAATGCGCGGATCAACGCCTTTGCCGAGCGCTACGAAATCATCGGAGAGATCAGGGGAAAGGGGCCCATGATGGCAATGGAGCTGGTTCGTGACCGGGAGACCAAAGAACCGGCTGCAGACGAGGCCAAAAAACTGGTAAAGATCTGTTTTGATAAGGGGCTGGTACTGATTTCCTGTGGAAACTTCGGTAATGTTATCCGCATGCTCATGCCCCTTGTCATAACCGATGAACAGTTGGATCGGGGCTTTTCGATTCTGGAAGAAGCGTTTCAGGAAATAAACCCGTCCTGATTTTGATATGGTCTCTGCCTGTACCGGCCCCGTTGCCGAAAACGTTCACGGAATCGATGAATACGTCGAAATTCCTTCGGTAATCGATGTGACCAAAATTGTTGCCGTAACCACGCTTAACTGGTGCGGCTATGAAGAATAGCGAAATTCAGAATTTTAATTCGTCCATTGGTAATAAGGTAACGGTATGGGTGATGTTCTCATCGAGGTCAAGCGCTTAAGCAAAACCTACCAGACTCAAAAGAAAGAACAGTTACTGGCAATAAAAGAAGTTACCTTTAAAATCTACCCGGGTGAATTTGTCAGTGTGGTGGGGCCGAGTGGTTGTGGAAAATCGACATTACTAAAGATCATCGGCGGGCTTCTGCCGAAAACATCCGGAGACATATTTTTAGAAAACCAACCGGTTGAAGGCCCCCGCAAGGATATCGGCATCGTGTTTCAGGAACCGGTCCTGCTGCCGTGGCGGACAGTCCTTGAAAATACAATTTTACCCATTGAAATCCAGCGGCTGGATGTTAAGGCATATGAATCAGTGGCGATAAAACTGCTGGAAATGGTGGGGCTGGAGGGGTTTGAAAACAAATACCCATTTGAACTGTCCGGGGGGATGCAGCAGCGGAACGCGATTACCAGGGCGTTAATCCACGACCCCAAAATTCTTTTAATGGACGAACCGTTCGGGGCTCTGGATGCAATGACGCGTGAACAGATGAATATCGAGCTTTTAAAAATATGGCGGAAAAGTCAAAAAACGAT